>Ga0307512_10005981_pt1 | contig 12487 bp, 19 predicted proteins | sample 14_EM_MG_FD_200267 | JGI IMG/M metagenome (GOLD analysis project Ga0307512, IMG submission 200267) | Populus trichocarpa ectomycorrhiza microbial communities from riparian zone in the Pacific Northwest, United States - 14_EM | ecosystem: Host-associated > Plants > Roots > Unclassified | place... | reverse complement strand
CTTGTTTTGTTTTTTGTTCGATCAGCTTTTGGCTGAACAACTCTAATTTCATGTCCTTTTGAAATCGATTTTACCCACGGCCCTTTTCTAGTTTGTATTGCATCAGCAAATTCGTCCCAAACAGATCAGGCCAGATATTCGCCTATCTGGCCAGGTATGTGACCGCCTGGTCAGACGAAGTTGGTCTGGCCCGATAGGTAAATTTCCGAACCCTCAAGACAATATTTGGGCCACCCCACACCACCCGAACCAGCTAGACCCCGACACTCAGGATAGGCCTTAGTGCGACTGAACTAGCCAATGGCACGCAAGACTAAAATCGCCCCAATGTAGCATCGGTCTGGACGTCAGATTCCCAGATTTAATAGGAAATATAGCCATCAATTCTTACTCCGAACTGGTATTTTGGTAATATAATTATTCGGTCGCAAAAAAAAATAAAAATTCTACGGCTATACTCCTTTGACAATAACCCCCTAATGCCGGTGGTGGCGGGGCGAGGGAGGTAGACGAAAGTAAGGACTAAACAACGAGCCGTGATGCATGGGAAGGCGACGGCACCGATCGTAGGTATGGGTGGTAGCGGCAAAAGCAAGAGAACGGCGAGCAGTGCGCCTGCATTGGTGGAGGTGAGTGTGAGCAGACAGCGGGATGGGGTAGAGTGGAACGTGTGGTGAGGCAGTGAAAGGAGGGGGCAATGTGACAAGAATCTATGATATAATAAGAGTTAGTTCGAGTCCGTCAAACAAGATCCAGAGCAGTGGAAAATAGAAAAATCCGTACTGGGCAATCTATTTGAAAACCCGGTGCTCGTGTTCCCTGGAATCAGAGGGGTAAGACAGCAGCAAGATATGATAGAACAGAGCACGCACACTGGATGCACAGGGAAACTGGGTAATGCGCAATGGGTAAATATGTGCTTGAGGATACCAGACAAAAGAACCTACGAATGTGGCGGTGGCGGTCCTAAGTTGAAGACGGTTCCAGGTGGCGTGCTGTTCTGAACGAGATGAACACAGGTTAGTGCATGGGCTGGGGAGTGTGATCAGCAGATGTTAAGATTCAACGTTGCGGCATGCTGACGGGGTGAGGATACAATCTACGAGCTGAGCAGGAAGACAGTGAGATGAAAGTTAGTGGAAAGGAGGGCTAGCGTCCACAACGAGCTCCGAAGCAGATGATAAAGTGTTGCAGTACAGGGATCGTCATAGTTCCCACGACAAAAACATGGACTTGGACCCGTTTCGACTTGTTTTGACCACTGCCTGATCTTTATGGTCCGTGCAGCCCTCAGTGATTATCCGGCCGTGGTCTTTGTTGACTTCTATCAACTCACCGTCCTACATAGTACCACTCGACCCATCCCAAGTCTAACGCCAATATCCCACGAGACATCCGTTCTGCAGAAGCTGAGATGCGCGGTGGACCAGACCCAAAAATGCGAAACTTTGAGCGCCACTGGGTTTTCATCGACATGGATGTCTTATGAAGCATGTCCTGCATGTCCCCGATGACTGGATGGATCACGCACACCAAAGTTGAGGGCGAATGGTGAGCACGTAACAACTTCTCGTGGTGAAATTTTGTAACTGACAGGAAACAGGACGAGATCCACAGCAGAACTCGCCCAACTATGTCCACTGGGAGGCAGAAGATTGCATTCATCCGGCGTTTCTTCCGCGTCCCCTCCCCCTCCCTGCGAACAGGCGAACTTTTCGAAACATACGAGTCTGTCCTCCAACACGTTTTCACCCCTCCATCCCACTCACAATGACCTTCCCAACTCTCGGGACATCTAGTGCCTAGGCTTCCAGGATGTCATACTATAGGCAGAGGCAGTTTCAATGCGAAGTCACCGGCAAGAGTGGCTTGAACTACTTCGAGGCGTTGGATAGCGAGGAACTTGAGGCTCGCACGATGCACTCTAGGTTTCCTGAGCCTCTTAAGGCACCGATCCTCAAAGCTGTACAGTGGCGTGAGTGTCTATTGTCAGGGTAATTCAGCGTGAATTGCCGGAAATGCTGATTGTCTCTTAGAGGTGATTGGTCGACTCGACCATCTTATAGAGGCCATCTATGACCGCTTCAAGGACCGGTATTTCCTCGATGAGAGTGAGTTACTATGGTTCACTTTCTACCTTCCTTCTGACTGCCGTCTCAAGGGTGTTTGTTGATATCCAGGGAGAGAGGCACGCTCAACCTCTCTCGCACATTGATCATCCGCCTGACTTTCTCTAGGTACTATGCCCGTGTCATGCAAGTCTTCCCTCCCCAGTCAAGCCTACCCACCGCCACCCCTTCCTCATTCCCACAAAAAGCCGACGAAGAAGATCAAATTCATAAACTGGCCAGCGACCTCAAGTTACCCGTGAAGGATGCGAACATTCGCGATGACCCTCAGAAATACCTCTATAAGATTCAGATACACGAAGACAACAAGGAGAAGGTCACCCCTAGCCCGAACGACAAACCTGAGGCCGAAAAGTCGAAATGGAGCGGAAGTCTGATGGAAGTGCAGTGTTTATCCATGAGGTGGCTTCTTTCATGACGTTGCTTTGTGCGTGCTCGAGCGTACTAACCGTGCCTCGTTTCTCGTCTTATGTAGCCATGACCGTTTGACTTTCTCCAAGTCCATCCTTCGGAGGTTCATCAGGGACTGCGTAGATCGTGACGCCGCACTCGCTTCTCCCTGGGTAGTCAAGAAGTTCATTGGGGACAAGTACGGAGTCGGTTCCGTCATGCCCGACGAGACTCGAAAGGGAGTGGAGAACCTCAAAAAAGGTGAGATGGAGAAGCGGAAAAAAGCTTGGGAAGAAAAGGAAGGACCAAATGCTAAGAAGCAGAAGAAGGAACCCGAACGTGTGTTGAGCGATTTGTTCCCAGCTTCAAACCTTGCTGACATATCCACAGCTGAGAAACCTACAAAACCCCCTCCCCCGCCTCCGGAAAAGAAGAAGAAGAAACCACTTCGATATCCTGCTGAGGACATGGACGTCGTGCTACCTGAGAGGGACAAGAAGGCAGGTGCCAAAGTCCAAAGACCGGTCCCCAGCAGGGAGTTACCGTTCAGAGACATCCCTGGAGCATTTGAACCCTTCCTCATGGCGTGGAATTATCTCAATGTTTATGGGTACGTAGATCATGCTTCGACGGCAACTTTATAGTCCATTGATATCCTTCTCGCAGCATTCCGTTACATCTTTCTACATTTACACTAGACGAGTTTGAGGCCGCACTCCGACATAACACAAACGACAATGCAGGACTCGAGCGACCTGTCCGACGGTGGACCCGACTCCGGGGCAACCTCAGAAGCTGGTTCCGTGGCTGGTAGTAGCACCAAACGATCCGCGTCGCGAAGTCAAAGTCTCCGTCGAAAAGCTCAAGCTAAGTCACACGAGATCTCTCGATCCAACGCTGCGTCTACACGGAAAGCCGCTGCGGACCTGCGAAAACTCGAGGAAGAAATGAACAAGTTCGACCGACGGCTTGAAGCCATCGAACGGGAGTTCAGGAAGCTCCTTGGTTGTATAAGGGTGAAACCGATGGGGAAGGATCGGTTCCACAATCATATATGGTGGTTCGACGGTCTGGGATCTGGCACGTTGGTAGCGAGTGGTGGAGGGACCGTGTGGAGCACTGGGAGGGTGTTTATCCAGGGACCGAGTGAATTAGACCGAGACGTTTTGGATAAGAGGGAGGCGGAGGATGGTGACGTGAAGAAGCGAAGGTTAGAAGAGGAGGGCGCGGATGGGATGCTTGGTGTCAACGATTGGGCTGTCTACTCCGAACCTGAACAGGTAGAGGAGCTCGTTGCCTGGCTGAACACCAAGGGTATATGGGAAAACGCGCTCAAGAATAACACAGCAAAATCCGGTTCAACGAGGGACTGGTCGAAGAGTACCTCTCCATTCCTCACGTCGAGACCAAGTGCAGTTACACTTGCAGCAACTTGCAGCAATCACGCTTCGTGGCAGAAGGCTGGATACCCCGCCATCTTCACCATCGAGAGTTCATTCACCAACTCGAACCACCATATCCATACTGCTGATGAGTAAGCTATAATCCGCTTTCTGCTGCGTTTTCTTCCTCGTTGATGACATCTCCCCATAGTCGCATCGACATCTCCGATGAATTCAGTTTCTCGCATCTTCTCGAGTTCTCCAAGCTTGCCATCGCTTTCACTATCGAGCTTGGTGGTTGGTGATTCGATTGAGAACATCTCATCCTGATGGGTTAGAATTTCCGTGATACTCCGTTACGTCTGCTTTCTTAGGATGATATCCATGTGATCGATAGGAATAAAATTGTGTACGCATGAAATATTTGCTCAGGGGGACCATCCAAATGCGGCAGTACATTTCATCAAACATGTGATTATCGTGTTATGTGGCTTTGTAACGCCGTGACACAGGTGCGAGTCTTATGTGAGTAGTTTTGTAAGCATGCTAGCCTGGGACATTTTTTTTACATATTAGGGCAGGAAAATATCCTACAAATACATCCCGCGTGTTTTTGGACCTTAGGAATATATAGAATGGTCTTGAAATTCGGACCCCTAGTATGTCACATGTCACATGTTCAGGTGTGACGTGGGTGGTTTTTACAGCGCGACTCGAAATCTTTGACAGATGGGGAACAACGGTGTTGAAGTACGGTTTGGCAACATCCTGGTGATACATAGGTACAATAGTATCCAAAAAAACGTTCAGACATTGGCTGCACCTGCAGCCACCTGAGACATCCGTGCTGCACGTTCGATTTCCATAAGTTCTCTCATCGATGGTCCCTCCATATCCCTGAAATTGGGGAGATCGTCATCTCCATCAGCGGCGGTTGGGAACACTTGACTGGAAGATAAACCATGAGTGGTTGGGAGGTTGGCAAGGGAATTGCACAACGTACCTATCCCACCACTGGAGGGTCTCCTTAACCCACGGGTCGTCTGGATTGCAGAGCTGTTGTCGAAGTAGGTCATACAGCAAGGAGAGATCAACCTCATCGTGGCCGATTCTCCATTCCGTCATGTTGCTCAAGGCGACATACACCTTTTTCGAGAGGTCAGGGCAGAATCACAAGCCGCGGTACAACGAGTCACCTGTATGGCCGTGTAACAAATCGTCGATGGTTTAACGGTGTGCATACCGTGGATGGCAGCGTTTCCCTTCTTTTTTTTGCTCGCCTTCACACCAACTGTATGACTTTGGCTTGGACCGAGAAAGATGTGTCGGTACGCCTACAAACGGACATTAGCGGTAATACTCGCAGATAAGGAAAAGCTGACCTTCACAAGCAACGGCCCACGGAAAAGGCCTTTTGTGGCTGTTTCGTCCATCATGTCCTCATCATAGAGGAATATCGGGAAGAAAGGATAACTCTCCCGGTCAATCAGTCGGAGGCGCCTTCGTTTAAGGTCTTGCCGGATCCTGCACTCGGTGATCAGGATCCAAGTACAAACAACGAGATGTCCTGTGTACCCTTCGGGGTCCCTCTTGAACCGTTCAATATACTTTGCGGGACACAACAGACGAGCAGTAATTCCATGGTTAAACCCTCTCCATTCTTTCGACAACTCGGGCTTCGTGATATCAATATATGAGGCGGCAACCTTTCTCACGATCGCGCCGCTGACACCAGTATCTGGCAGGTACTTTTCGGGGATCAGGTTCAGGACGTTGGTCTTCATACTCTTCGTATCCCAATCCTTAGCCCCGTTTGCGACGTGTTGAATCTAGGCATGTCAGCCGCCAAATAACCATGACCACAGGATGAATCGCACCCGGTTAGCGATGAGTGTGACTTTCTCAGGTGTCGTTGTAGGCGCAGCAAGACAGGCTGCGATGAGGGGAAGATGGCTTTCGATTGCATTTGCATCCTCCACACGGAGACTGCGTACAAAATCAGGTCTACCGGCCACTCGTAGTCAGTAGGGAATGGACGATGAGATTGGCGAGGAAGCTTACAAATCAGTAACGTATTCCCTTGTGTTCGGCTCAATGAGGTGTCGGGTGGCCACTCGTGATTCAAGTCCGACGGAGATGATAGTTTCGAACTCGTGGAAGGGCTGGCACATTCTCCGCAGCCATTTTGCCTTCTTCTTAATTTCCAAAAGCTCGTTGTCAGTGAGCCTCATGCTATAGATAATGAATCTCAGGGAAAATGTGTTATGACGGCGAGGAGGAGACACACCTGCTTTCGTCCTGGTTTTCAGCTGTGGCTGCCATGGTGTGAGTTGGCAAGGCGAGAGAGGGGCAACGACCTGAATTTCATAAGCATCGGATTATTAGTACGTCGGAGTTAGTGGATCTCAGCGCTATCCTCTCGCACCTCCGAAACTCTGCTCATGAATCCCAACCTGACCACAGGCTTCTACTGCTACGAGGGAAACTGCCATCGAGAGCCGAATCCAAAGGTGTATAGGACACAGCAGAGCCTGCGGCAGCACCGTGTCCGGGCTCATGCTCGTGAACCCCCTCAGGAGACATCCATTGGAAGGGCTTTGAAACGAACGCATGAGGCTGAAGCTGAGGAGATGAGGAAGCGACAACGGCTGGAGGAGGAAGAACGCATTGCTGCATTCCACATCCCGGAACCAGAACCTCCACGCCCGGTATGTCATCAAGCTTCGTGCTCGCAGAAAAATGTACTCATGTTCACCGGCGGTTAAGGTCCCTCTCCTTGAACAGGAGATTGACATGGGGTCCGTCCGGTCATCAAGAAACCGACGAAACCCTGCTCGCTTTCGCGATTTCATACCGACCTCAACTGTCCCAACTCAGGTAGGGAGGTATCTGACTAAAAAGCGGCAGTTGGAGGAGGCGAGAGCAAGAGCAGATGCCACCCGGCCTGAACAAAACCCTGAACCACTGTTAGATGAAGGGTCCGGTGAAGGTGACTCTGCAATCATGAACGAGGCAAACCGGATCATCACAAGCCCTGACCCCTTCGGGGTCTTCCGGAAGTATTCGTCCCTCTCCTCCCACAATCCTGACGACATCGACCCCTTTTCTGATATCCCTTCCACCCTGTCCGGTACAATTTCAACCTCACGGCCACCGGCCGCAGAAACGATAGGTTCCAACCTCACTGTTTCCCCCGCCGGGGCCGATTCGGACCCTTTCGCAAACTCAGACAATCCGACAGAAGACCTCTTGCTTAGTTGGTATTCCCAAGGGTCTACCGACGGAGCCACCTGTCTCGACCGTCTGGTCAACTGTATCCAGGACCCCCACTTCGACATCTCACAACTCAAGGACTTCAACGCCGTAGGCGCCCTCCGACGGTTTGAAGAAAAGCACCTCGGCTCAAAGTCTGGAGACACGCTCAAGCCTGGTGATGGCTGGAAGTGCGGCTCGGTTGCAATCCGTGTCCCGTGCGTCCACCACCGGCAACGTGAGGAAGATGCACCGGAGTTTGTTGTCGATGGAATCTGTTACCGGGATGCCACCGAGATTATTGCGAAGGAGTTGGCAGATCCTGATTCCTTCAACAAAATCCACCTCAAGGCATTCGAAGAATGGTGGCGCCCCACTGAAACCAGTGACCCAGTTCGTGTCTACTCCGAAATCTACACTTCCGATGCGATGCTGGAGCTTGAGAGGGTCCTTGAGGAGAGGTTAAAGAACAGTGCTGGCCCCCAACTAGAAACGTTCATCCTCGCCATGCTGCTATACTCCGACGGCACCAGACTTGCGCAGTTTGGTCACGCTTCTCTATGGCCGGTGTACATGTACATCGGGAACATCTCCAAGTACATCCGGTCGCAGCCAAACTCCTTCTCAGCACACCACGTCGCCTATCTTCCAACGGTACTAATCCTTATTCGGCTATCCTGTTGCACTTCTCACAGTTTGTCTCCAGCTACCGGACACGATCAAAGAGTTCTATTACAAACACTATGGTACATACCCCAACGCCGATATGATCGCCCACCTCAAGCGGGAACTCATCCACGGTTCGTTACGGCTGGTCCTTGGCGGCGCACTCGCAGACGCGAAGAAGAATGGCCGAGTCACGGAGTGTGCAGATGAAATCTTGAGGCGCTGGTTCCCAGAGGTAGTCCTACATTCTTCTGATTACATAGAGAAGTGAGTGCATAGCTGCCTTTGCCCCACTGATTTCGCTGACGACAATACAGAGCGCTTGTGGAGTGCATGAAGGCTTTGGCCCAGTTCCTCTGTCCAAGGTGCCTCATAGTCAAGGGCGACGTCCATCATATCGGCAAGGACTTTGACATGAACCGGCGGAAGTCAAAACCCCGGATCTACTCACATGAGAATGTTGAGGCTGCCCGCAAGGCCATTTTCGACCTCGGGAGGAGCATCAGCTACAAAGGGCAATACGATCCATTAAAGACAGGCTCGTGGGTCCCCACCCGGGTACAGTCATCTCTGATCTTGGTTCTTCAATCGTCTCGTTGACACGGCTCTCACAGAATGCATACTTTACCGAGCTTGGTATCGATCCATCTCCATTGATGGCCGTTGACCTAATGCACGACGTTGAACTCGGCGTTGCAAAGGCGATTGTCATGCACATCCTTCGGTTACTTCTGGCACAGAGTCAGGGTATTACCGAGGAGTTTGATACACGGTCAGTCCCCTCAAGCACAATAAAACTCCAACCTTCCTGACAATGCACAGCTTCCGACAAGTCCCAACGTTTGGTCGCGACACAATCCGGAGATTTGGCGGGAGTGTTTCTTCACTAAAAAAGATGACCGCAAGGAGTTTTGAGGATATCATCCAGGTGGGTCCCTTTGTTGTATGAGGACCGCACAAGGGCCTGAACGCACCTGCAGTGTTGGATACCCGTCCTTGAGGGGCTGCTTCCTGAACCGCATAACGAGGTCGTACTGGATCTCGCCTTTGATCTCGCCACATGGCACGCATATGCAAAGCTCAGGAAACACACCGAGTATAGCCTCAGGTCGCTTCGATCACAAACAAAAGAACTTGGACGGCAGCTCCGCCACTTCACCAACAAGACATGCTCACAGTATAACACAACACGGCTCCCAGGGGAGGAGGCTGCCCGCATTCGCCGTCGTGCCGGCGAGGCGAAAAAACGAAGTGGACACGCGGGTGTTGGAGTATTTGCAACAGAAGATGGCCCAGACATCAAGCGCTTCAACATGGCAACCTACAAAATCCACGCGCTCGGTGACTACGCAGACCACATCGAACGTTTTGGCCCCACTGACTGCTTTACAACTCAACACGTTTGTCAACAGTCCTTCTGTCCTCGCCGATGAACTCAAATTATTGGTTATAGGGTGAACTCGAACACCGGCGAGTCAAACGTTTTTACAAGCGCACAAACAAGGGAATGACCTTCCCACACCAAATCGCAAAGCAAGAGAGGATGGAACGACACTACCAAAAGTATATCGAGACCTGCATGAAAGAGACAGGTACAAAGGGTCAGTCGGGTGTCCGGTCTGGAGCCGTTAGTAGGGACAGGTCGCCAAAAAGGCATTACTCAATTTCTGAACGGAGCCGTGGCTACTTGGGGATCTACCGATGGGCGTACGGCAAAGATGGGAATGACCCTGCTCTAAAGGTATATCTTTCGCACCTCTCCATCAAGCATCTCACTGATTAACTGCACAGGACTTTGTCACAAAGATGTTGGACCACCTCCTCGCCCGCATCCTTCGCCAACAGTATGACTCTGAACCTCCCCACTTCACAGATGACGAGCGTGACAAGGTCTACATCCACGGCGACCGTCTCGAACAACGGTACACGATGAGTGTGTATTACACGACATATGATCTCCGGCGACAGGTGGACAAAATCAACATGAGAGGTCGTCCATACGTGATGACCCTCTCTCGCGGCGACCCCTCCCACCCATATCTGTATGCCCGTGTCCTTGGGATCTTCCGGGTAAAGGTTCTTCACCCCAGCTTGGAAAACGTGACGAACATGGACATTCTCTGGGTCCATTGGCTCGAGATCGACCGAACTCATCGGGCGGGATGGAAAGCGAAGCGGTTGTACCGCGTCCAGTTTGTCCCTTGTGACGAAGATGGCGCATTCGGTTTCCTCAATCCTGCAGACGTCATCCGGGGTGTTCACCTCATCCCCAGCTTCAACAACGGCTACATCGTTCAGTCTCCTGACCATCCCATCAGCAAGTGGGACTATGCGCTGGCAGACAACTGGAAGAATTACTACGTGAATCAGTGAGTGATCTCTTTTTGTTGATGAGGCATGCGCTCACTGCCCGCACTGTCAGGTTTGTTGATCGCGACATGTTTATGCGTTACCGAGGTGGTGGTATTGGACACAGATACATGCGAGAGATTGAAGATATCTACGAGAATATGTCTCGTGAACGGGTGCACCACAAGGAAAACAAACACCTCTCATCAAATGATCCAACGAACGTCGACACTGTTGGCGACAGTGGCAGCGACGACGATGGGAACGAGACCGAGGCCAGTCAAGCAGTTGGAGGCAGTGACTCAAATTCGAACTCAAACTCAGACTATTCACGTCCTGGAACAGATTCTGAAGACTCGCACTTTTCTGGGGATAGTGATACTGAAGAATTCGATTCGGAGGGTGAGGTTGTTGATTCCTATGGTCTCAGTGACCTTTAGCTCGTTGTATAGTAGACTCCTACTCAAAACAAGAGTATGTTTTTGTAACTAATCGTTCGAAAATGAGATGAGACGGTGAGAGGAGCTACAACGAAATTTTGCAGGATGCCTGTGGGCTCCCGAAATCAATCGGGGCAACAAGTTGTCAGGCGGTTTTAATGCCACTGAATAGCGTTAAGTAAGGCTTCATCTGGGAATGATTTACTTACAGCTGTTTTCCTCTGTTGCTCAATTGGTCTCGGAGGCGACCCCACCTAACGATCATTTCGTTTGCTGTACGGTAGAAGGCAAGGTGAAGGTCTTCATCCGTGGCGGCCTCAAATCCAGTAATTTCATTGCGGGGCCCTCCACGCCGCATCTCCATTTCATGGAACAAGAGACACAAGACGTCCCGCAATTGTTCTGGGTGTGGTGCGTGGGTGATGCACTGCTCGAAGTTGTTCAACGAGAACATGGTTTGTGCTGAAGGTAGCGTTCAGGGGATCTTAGTGCAGGAAGTTAAGCCTGTAATCCGTGGTGCATGTGATTTCGTATATAGCGATAACAAGTAGTTTTTATTTATCATTCCAAACATATTCCTTACCAGGGAGGCTACCACTCCCTTGGGCGGTCACATCGTGACGCAGAGCTGGTCCGGTGATGTAGCCCGGTACAAAATGGTAGGACTATGGTCGTCAACGAGTGGGACTTACCATATGTGGGGACGTTGCTTACCTTATGTTTCCCCATGCCCTACCGTTTTTGGCCACAAACCAAGATCGGGGGAGCCAGGAGGATGTCTGAGCAGATATGCTCCCACCCGCCCCGGCGGTTTCCGCCTGGCCAGATCGGACCTCTGCAGTTTTGCTGATGCTACTCTCCCTATGTATCTCTCGTTTACATCATAGTATCTAGCATAAGTACAGGAACTATGTACTAGATACCCTAGGATCGAATAGAGTTCGATACCCTCTCTCTTGTCTCGAGTCCCCCCAACTCTCGTGTTTGACGAACGTTTCGCGGCGTGCATCGACTTCCCGGCTACAATCGAGAAGCCCGATCACGTCCAAAAACCCGTCAACTCACAGAGGTGATCGAAAACAATAGCAGAAAAACCCGCCGCGCCAATTTATCTGGAAACCGTAATAAGAATTGAGTACGCCTCATCGCGTGTTTACGCATGGTAAGACGAACCAGTTCACTGCAAAGGCAAGCCGCTGAAAATGATAAGCTGATGCAAACAAACAATTTGGTTCACCGTGGGACGATGGACGTTGAACGTGAACCATCACGGTTGGTATCCGCTCGGCGATTCGTCACTGTAACCATCCACCGGGGCAACCGCTGTGCGAGGGGGAAAGGAATAGTCCCCGGTTAGGGAATATACAACCAGCTGGGCGGACGTGGATCCTACAGGGATGCAGACTAGGGTACTTGGGAATGATCGCCTGTGCGCAATGGCGGTAAACGTGTCCCCGACAAAAAAGATTCAGTCCGACACAATGGCCATCTTACAGACACCACCTAGATCTACATAGCGCCTCGGACGCAAACGTTAAACTCTAAGTCGCTGGAATGAGCCCATTGTTCTGAACTGGGTTACTGGCACACACCGTTTCGTCGGAGTTTGCTAATAACTGGCTCCGTTGAATTTAACTCCGCGCTGCGAACGAACGTTCTGAACCCCGAACTGTCGACGCGCGGACATTCTCTCTGGTGGGGTTCCCGTGACGTCCCACGATCCAGTAATGTGGTGTCCTCCATATTCGATGCGAGCGTCAGTGTGCAGATCTGAGGATCAGAGGGCCTAGTGGATGATACCAGCAAGTTGAGGCCTACAGTAGCTCTGACGAGTTGTTCGGCGGACGGCCGCATGGGTGCGAATGCCTCATCGGAACCA
>Ga0307512_10005980_pt1 | contig 12487 bp, 16 predicted proteins | sample 14_EM_MG_FD_200267 | JGI IMG/M metagenome (GOLD analysis project Ga0307512, IMG submission 200267) | Populus trichocarpa ectomycorrhiza microbial communities from riparian zone in the Pacific Northwest, United States - 14_EM | ecosystem: Host-associated > Plants > Roots > Unclassified | place... | reverse complement strand
GTGGCAGGTATTCGTCCGGCATCTGGACGTTTGGTCTCTTCGTCACAGGAGCGGCACCGACGTCGGCTAAAGTTATGTAGTAAGGAACGTTGGCGGGGAAAGTAACTAGGGATGGTTCTTACACTCAGCCGCAAGCCTCTTTGCTTTGAATTTTTGTTTCAGAGGGTTGGTGTATCGGGTATCCTCTGCACAAAAAGCCGCAGTAAGAGGTGTCATACAAACAATGGTTCAAGAAGGAGGACGCACTCTTGTGCTGCAATCGCCTTGCCTTATGAGCATCCAATGTCGAAGGATCTAGCTTCTTCACTACAACATCTGACCGAGACTTCGCAAACGATATTTGCTTGGATGGACGGCTTGGTCAATCAGAGAGAGAGAATTGCGGGAATACCGTACCATTGGCTTTGAGTACAGGGGGAATCCTCGGACCTCCTTCGCCGCCTTCTTCGCGATATCAATGGACGCGAATGAAACGAAAGCTTGACCGCGCATCCGCAGGTTCTTGTGCGCGACAACATCAAGAACTTCACCATACGATTTGAAGAGGCCACGTAAGGATGCTTTCAGCACTGTGGTCCCGAGTGGGGTGGTTTGGTCAGTTGTGAACTCCGGAGGGGGTGTCGTTTAGTGATCGCACCTGGGATTTGGATTCTTTCATTGAGGTTTTGGATGTACAGAGTCTCGGAAGGACATTCCTCCGGTGCCGGTGCTGTTCCAGGGTCTGTAAGGGGTGTTGCGACGGGCTGTTGCTCGGGGTGCGGTGGTGCGGCAGACATGATGGAAGCCGTTGTCGCCAAAAGAAGGTACAACTCTGGTATAACTGCCGATCACCGTAAGAGTCATGATACGCATATGTCTCCGTCTTGACCTCCTTCCTTGACCAACGCGTCGGGGTCCTCAACGAAGTCTCGAACGAAATGCCGCAAGATCTAGGCGAGGATGAGGATTATTTCGCTCACTTTGGGGACCTGGAACTTACAGAGGAAGATCTCGCTCATATTGACCGTGTTTACGAGAGAGACTTCGAAGCGATTCTCCAACTCCCCGAGTCTAAAGGCGAGGCACAGGTTACGATTGAGGTGGAGCCCGTTCTCGAGGTAGTTTTGCCTACAACTTCACCGCCCCGTAGTCCTATGCCGGAAGCCCCCTACTCCGCCTTTCGAAGCGGCAAGTCCCTCTCCGTATCGGACTTGACAGGTCCTCTATGGTACGTAAGCTGGCAAAGTCTCATTCGCCCATTAATCAATGCTCCGTAGGTGCGAGTTACAATATGAGTATCGACAACGACAAGGATGGGGTCTCAAAGTCAAGGACCGTCCACAGACGTTCGTTTCAAGAGAGGGGAACACAATAATTGCCTCTCATTCGATCGCATCCAATAACGACAACATCCTCAAAGCAGGCAGAGTAGGGTTCACGCTTGAAGACTACGTGCCCACCGCTAAATTCTGATCCGTCGCAGGTCGTCCACCGTCGTCTTGAGAGGGAGATTCGCCCCCCACAAGTACGCGTGGATATCGAGACCCCCGAAGAGTACTGGGCAGCACGGTAATTGGAGAGTTAAACCCTGCAACTTTCCCGACTCATCGAACCTGTCTCTCCTACAGGTTGATCAACATGTTGGATTGCCTTGTGGATTTGGCAAAGCATGGGTTCTGTGTGGGTTGCCCCTGGCTGATTTCTTGATTTTTGTACGACTTATGGTACCTCCCAGCGCGAGATGCCGGTTTTTGGAATGACACACGACCATACTGTCTCGGGCATTATCGTGAGTGGTGGTCCCAATCTCTAGTACCTCATCCTAAATAAGTATAGGATGAGATCTCCATCGAAAGTGTGCGAAAACCCATTGACGGTGGCCCGGTTGCCAACGGCCGATCCGTTGAACGGTCCTTACGTGTTTCCGACACCAAGACACGAGATGTGCCCACCATTCCGTCGGAACGTAATTCCACGCAAGCTCGTACACAGTTGATGTTATACCACCGTCTTCTATCTGGCCTCATACAGTCTCCTTCTGACTTAGAACTCAAGACCCACCACCTAGATTTCGACGTCTTCTGGCTTCGAATTGGCGTAGACCCTTACGAACCGTTCTCCGACGGATTTTGCGAGCAGACTGGGCTGTCTTCTTACGATTTCGCATCACGTACACCGGAAAATCAGGGGTCCACAGTGGACGACAAAGATGCAAAACGAACCCAGTTTTGCCTTCACACACTAGTTGATGCGTGGAAGAGAACTCTTTCCCTCCTTGGAATAACGTCGGTTGACCCCACCTTATCCTTGAATTACCGAAAACGGGAAACCTCCGGGCGGAAGAGACGGCGGCGTGCAAATGATGGCGAAAGGCGGGCGATGGACTCTCAAGAAGAAAAGGAACTCAATCAAGCGATTATAGCCAGTCTTGCACAGGCGGATCATGAGGATCCGGCTCTAGCACAAGCTATCGCGGAAAGTCTCCAGTATGCACAAGCTGTAGAAACTCCAACTTCAGAGCAAGCACCCCCCAAGCCAACAGGCTCACCCTCGAAGAGAGACGCCGAATCAGATCCTGACGAAACGGACATGAAATTTGACAATCGCACGGAGGAAGAGAAAGGCCGAGGATCCGAACTTATCGGATCCACTTCATTCGCGATGGACGACACAGCTCTGGACGCACGCTTGGAGAAAGTCCTTGAATGGTGGTGTGGGATCCGCCGACCTGAGGGAGTCGAGCTGGAGGATACCGGAAGATGCCAGTACGGTTTACCGTCCCCTCACTGCGCAATTCCTTGCTGATTTATTCGCCTATAGCTCCTGCGAGTTTAGCACCAGCTGCGAATGGCGTGAGAAGAAGAGCAATGAATTCCTATCAAAATTACGGTCGCAAGCTCGAGATACAGCCTAATGTGGAAGGGACAATCTTGATCTGTACGAGTCGGATAGTGTTCTTGTATGTGTAACAATTATGAATCCACGCTGTAGTCTTACTGGAACCATCTACTACTGCTATTGCGAGTCATTGTTTGGTGTAAGATACCAGTGTCCCCGCTTCTCAAGTACAATTTCGAGACGTGACAGATTTTGACACGTCGAAGTTACGGGCGCCGCGCTGGTCACGATCGTCCCGATCAACACCACGTGACCTCGGGACGACTCCTGCCAAATTCCAATGCGACCTCTCCGCCTGAGTCAGTCCTCTCTCAAGCCTATCAGATCTCTCTCAAGAATGTCTCGACGTGAACGCTCTTCTTCCACTCCCCCGTCCCCGAGGGAAGCCAAAAGACCGAGGTTGGAAATTCCTTTGACAAGCGAGGACTATAAGAACGGGATCATGTTGGCTCCGATGGTCCGGTCTGGTGCTTGTAAGCTTTTAACTTCGGTTGGTCTCCTCATGGAATTTGACTCACGCTTTTGTGTTTCGAAGTGCCTACGAGACTTTTCTCGTTGAAACACGGTGCATCTCTCGTGTGGGGTCCAGAGATTGTCGACAAGGCGATCCTCCATGCTGAACGGGCTGTCGATCGTGCGTCTAGGCCCCTTCCCTTTGATTTACTACTCTTATTCATAAAATGATTGACTTACACTGTTATCTCTAGCCATTACCGGAGTGGTAAACTACAACGGAAAATCCAGAGCCATCTGGTCAACCCATCCCATCGAAAAACCCTACCTCATCTACCAAATCGGTTCTGCAGATCCAGAGCTCGCCGTAAAGGCAGCCAAGACCGTCATGAACGACGTTTCAGGTATCGACCTGAACTGCGGCTGTCCGAAACCCTTCTCGACTTCCGGCGGTATGGGAGCTGCGTTACTCACGAATCCGGATCTGCTGTGTTCGATCTTAACCGCACTGAGGAACGCGATGCCGCCTGAGATCAGCGTGTCGGCGAAGATTAGGCTGTTGTCCACTCAAGAGGATACGCTGAAACTTGTGGAGAGAATTATCAACACGGGCGTTTCGGCTCTGACTGTGCATTGTCGGACGAGGAACATGCGCAAGACGGAGAAGGCGACTATTGAGAGGCTGAGGGAGATTGTGGAGTTTGTCGAGAAGATGGGGAAAGGTGTGGCTGTCATAGAGAATGGGGATTGTCTGGGATACGAGGATGCGAAGCGAGTGAAAGAAGTCACAGGTTGATTTCGATTTCGGTCTGTGTGATCATATGCCGATCCATTTCCCGCAGGAGCCCACTCCGTTATGATCGCCACTGCTGCAGAGGCTAATCCCTCCTGCTTCTCAACTACACCGTTGGTCGACGTTCACAAGACACTCATCCCAGCCTACCTCCGTGTAGTGAGTAGCGGGGTTGAATGTCTACTAGGGCTGAGATCACTGAACTAATTCCTTCTATAGTCGAGGTACCTCGATAACCACTGGGCAAACTCCAAATTCTGCGGAATCCAATTTCGCGGAACCCATGTCGAGTTCACGCGGGCGGAAGAGAAGGCGTTCAAGGACAAATTTGCAAAAGCCAAGTGTTACGATGACATGAACGACGTGGCGGGAGACTGGTCTCGAGGAAAGGCTGAGTTCGAAGAAATTTGTAGAATAATTGAGGCTCGCCCTCAAAGGATTCTACGCCCAGCCCCGACAGCTACAGCCACTGCTGAGGAGTCGACCTTGGCTCTGGATATTTCGGATACTGCAGAGTTATCGGAGGAGTCTCAAGTACAGGCGGAGACACCGAAAGAATGGAGACCGAACCCGCACTTGGACGAGGTCTTAAAAACGCCAAAAATACCCATGAACCCGGCGAGGATACCAATTCCAGCCGCCGTCTCGGGCAGGGATGAACTGACACCTACCCCTTCCCCTTTGGCCGCATAATTTATTGTTGGATTATACTCGCATAGACATACCTATTAGTAAACGATTGTCTCGTAATTGTAGCAACCCCCATAGAAACTAAGTACTCATGTGCACACTTCTTGGTCCGAGTTGGTTTGCGGTCTCACGTGGCCGCGACTGGTTTCAGTTCCAAACTTTCATCTTCGTCTATATCTCTGGGTGCGACTGACCTCTGGAAGGCTGTGCTCCCTGTTTCACTAGCTGAAGATTCCATCTCTAACTCCCGATTTCGCTCCCTTAAAGCGAGCTTTCCATTACCTCGGAATGGTCATTACGGCTCATCCTGTCTGTTGCTCTCGTCACTTGTCTTGGCGTTGTGTTCTTATCAGAGCGTTGTTACAAGCACCCCCAGGGTCCCCACCACGTCAGCTCGGCGGATCAGCAAGGTCTGCTTTTGGCCAAGAACGTTCCTGGACGTATCGCGGGTCTTTCTCATATGACACAACAAAAGGGTAGCTCTTTTGTTACCGACTCCACAGCCCAGCGACTGCCTTTTTCTGGCCTGGACAATGCACGTCCTTCACGGGATACTGGCAACTGTCAGCGACGTGTGCGTCTTTGGTGGTTGGCAAAGTTACCGGATCACCTCTTACCCAACCTTGCAGAAGTCTCTACGGACATACGGACATCAAACCATCATCAAGCCTACCCAAGATGCAAGCCCTATCTTTAATGAATCGAATGGAAACTGTGAGAAGGTCGGATACATAGCTAAAGATGTGTGTATTCCTGGCATTGACGATTTGGTACAGCGACATTTCCAATCCGTCGATGCCCGGAACCCTACAACTGGCCGGTCGACGAACTTGAATATAATAGGGACCTCGTCCCCCGACTTTGACGTTCCCGACAAGGTTTTGCCCGTGATTGCTTTGATTCCGCCGACTCCACGCAGTTCCGTCGGTTCTCCTGCCCCTTCCCCGGACTCACCCATTACTGTTCAAAAGTTTCTCGCGGCGCGCTCCAGTGTCTTGCTGAAGCGTCGATCTTCTTTCATGTACTCTGCTCCCCCTTTAATGCTTGCCCCGTGTCTGGTATGTTCCCGTCCTGGACGCTTCTCATCGGAAGACGATCTGTCCTGTCGGAAGTGTCGCAAGCAATGGTTAGCCTGTCAGCTGTGGTATCAAGCGTGCGACGGCGGACGGATGGAGAGGCTTAGGGTGCCATTTTTACGACCTGGAGAGAGCAATGCTGTGAATCGTGCTTTATCAGAATCCCTGGGATTGCTTCCACCCAGTGTTTCGAAGAGGGGTTCACCCAAACGGATTGTCAAGCCGTGTCGTGTTCTGGCTCTGTGTCTGAGTGTATTGGTGAAACCTTTTCGGAGCTGGGTAGGACGTAAGGGTCAGAGTGCTGGGAGGAGGAGCACCTGATCCACGAGGTCTCTGCGTAGAAGGGTGACATCAACAAGGAAATGGTCACTGGCATGTTTTTTTAGCTGTACTGTTACCTTACCGTTCTGTGAGCCATCCATCACGCGTTGGTGTGTATGATGGCAGGAAACGTCGCGATACGCTACCCCTCCATCGGATTGACCAGCTCTCCCACCGCGCTTCTGTTCCGGACCCATATTTCCATCCGAGGCAGTCATCCACCAGAAAGCGCCACCCCCGTCCGTATCGGCTTGAATGGTCCGGATAACCCGACGTAGGGGATTTCGAGCACGACGGCCGCCCCGGGTTTGAGACTGCGATATATGCATCGTTAGCTATGCTACGTAGCCAGTACAATGATTGTGAAAGTCCGGAGTGCCGCCGATAATTTTTGTGAGAGTTGTTGTTTAGTGAGTGAGGAGATCCGGTATAGCGGAATGTACCACTGTCTTGTACCCTCTCCGCTTTCCTGGTAACCCATGGCGTTGCTCATAAGTGCGTTTCCAGCCCACGGTTTCTGCTTTTCTCTTCGTCCGCCCCTCCTCACTCCCCCCTCCCCTCCGGCTCGAAATGTCCGGTCCGCCGCAAGTCGAAGCCAGACGAAGCAAGTGGAAGTTGAATAAGAAGTTGAGAAAAGCTTATGATGTCGTCATCCTCCACCTTTCCAAACACACCGGGGTTGGCTTCGTTTGCGCAGTCGCATATTTCGACCCGTAAGTTTCCCTGTTTTCCACGCCTTGCCTCGTTGCCTGATTCGTTGTCAAGTGGAAACTGGGGAGTGGACTTGCAAGCCGGATCGGAGTACGGCTACAAACTCCTCTTCGTCGTCCTCTTAGCGGGTATATTCGCCGTTCTGCTTCAGGTACGGCTTCTTTCGTAACAGTCTGAATCAAGGTCTCATGCGGTCGATGCGTTCCAGAGTCTTGCGAGCAAACTGGGATGTGTCACCGGAACAGGTAAAAGCTTAAACACCGAGCATCTCGACCGTCCTCAAACAGCGCTGACAAGTGGGTGTTCCCTCTAGATCTCGCCTCGCATTGTCGTCTGTTGTTTTACAACCGCCCTAAACACACGTTGCTATACCGCTGGCTCGTCCTTTACCCTCTCTATGTCCTCGCAGAGATCGCCATAATAAGCACCGATCTCGCGGAACTCCTCGGCTCCGCCATGGGCCTCGTCATGCTATTCCCGAAACTCCCGTTGTGGGCGGGTGTCCTCATCACCGCTTGTGATGTTTTCATTATTCTATTGGTTGGCGATCCTCTCCGGCGGCAACCCGTTAAATTATTCGAATGGCTCATCGCTGCTATGGTATGTCTTTGTTCGGACCCTTCATTCCCTACCTCCGTTCCTATATCTGATGATGCTCACGCTCCATCTGCCTAGGTTTTTTCTGTTTTGATCTGTATGTTCGTCATTGTTACAAAGATAGAAGTAGATTGGGGTCAGGCGTTCCTTGGATACGTCCCGTCAAAGAAGATCTTTCAAGCTGGAGGCTTGTATACGTGTGAGTCCCCTGGTTTCACGCTTGGAATAGTTGGTGCTGAACGCTCCTTATTTTAGCGATCGGTGTAATCGGCGCAACTGTCATGCCGCACAGTCTCTTTATCGGTTCAGCCTTGGCTACACAAGATAGATTGTCCACGACTCCTTTAAAGGACGACAGTATATCTAACTCGAGCCTTGGATCTCTCCCAGAAGAGCGCCAACCCAGGGGCGTCCTAAACCAGATCAAGTCTTCTCTGAGTAAAGCCTTCCGGATTAAGGCACTCGATGGTCACAGGAGCAGACCACAACGGCACGAAGACAGAGAGAACAATTCCTATTGGTTTGTGGAATCGCACTTATACCACGGGATCGTGGATATCATTCTCAGCCTTCTCGGCATCGCTGTTGTTATCAACTCGATGTAAGTGGTCACGATGATGTTGAAACTTGCATATAATTGCTCATGCTGTCGTTTCTTATCTTAGAATTCTGATCGTGGCAAGCGCTGTGTTTTACTACGGAGAAGGAAGAAACCGCTCCAACTCTCAGGACCCTGCAAGTCTGTTCGACGCTCATGACCTATTGTCCCAGTATATTGGTAAACGTGAGTGATGTATTCTGCGTGGGTGACTTCTGAAGGTTGATGGCATTTCGTTTAGCCGCCGGTGTGCTATTTGCTATTGCACTCTTGTTCTCCGGACAGAGCTCGACGATTATCGCCACTGTGGCTGGCCAGATTGTTTCGGAGGGATTCCTCAACTGGTCGATCTCGGTTCGTGATTCGCTGTCTGTGCGCAGAATATCGAGTACTGACATTAAATTAGCCCTTCCTCCGACGTATCATTACACGGTTGCTCAGTTTGATTCCAGCGATGGTTGTCGCTCTCGCTCTGGGAAGGTCCGGAATCGACCAACTTCTTATTGCCTCCCAGGTCGTGCTCTCGATCGTCCTACCGTTCGTAATGCTCCCACTGCTGTGGTTGACGACGAGCAAGAAGATCATGAGTGTCAAGAAGTCTAAATCGGACCTGCCCACTCTGACAGCGGACAGTTTGCCTTCAAATCCCGACCTGCCCCCCGCGTCCAAGTCCGCGACGCAGGAAACCGGTCGCTCAATCGAGCAGGACACCGAAGCTTTGCCCTCGTCTGCGATCGAGATGGTTGATTACAGCAACGGGAAGATTATCGCTGGTATCGGGTACCTAATATTGGCGGTAGTGGTTGTCGCCAACGCATACGTGATAGTGATGCTCGCCATGGGAAAGAGCGGATGAATTTCACTAAACCCTGTATACCCAAAGGGTACTCTCGCTCGTTCCATGCTTTTTAGTCTCCTTATGGCCCCTCATCGGATCTGCTTTTCTCTCGAGTCGATCTCGACCCTGCTTTCTGATCACGCTACATCATGCTCGTGTACCCTGCTCCACTGTACTAATGTCATTTATCAGTTCTAGTTAGACTTTACTCATATTCACACGGAGTATTCTGCGGTGAATAATATATCATACGACTTTTCCCGCATGACCTCCATTTGCGGATCGGATAAAGGGTCCCGGCGGAAGGGTGGCCAAAGATTGTAAGGCGCTTGGGGCCATGAGACGCACCGTGGTTACAGGCGAGTGATGAGCGCATCCCAACGGAGGGGATATATGGAATGGCCGTAAGGGTTGGGCAAAGGTCAAGGTGGTACTTAGTCCAAGTCAATTGAATCACAATGGCAAAAGTAAATTGGGCCCGGTGGTTTGCATCCCGGCCTTTTTTTCTTTGAAAAAAAAAGCATTTATATCGCGCAACAGCTACTTACTACAGGGGCAAGACGCAGCTAGCTTTGATGTTTTTCGAAGTGAAAGAGAAGGAGAAAAAAGGGAACTGAGCGATTCCGCCCAGTGTTTAGCGTGCGACAGACTTTTTGTGATCTTTGGTAAAAAATCATCCAAATCGTTTTCGCGATCAAGTGACGGTCTCACGGAATTGCTTCGGATTCTTTAGACTCGACGCTAAACGGACGCATTCCTAGAGGTTTTCGCACTCTGCTCATGCGTAGCGATTGTTTCGTTCCAGGCGCCATCCTTGCAGGTATCGAATGGCGACACACAATGGCCCTTTGGGTTCGGCACTGCCTGAATTTGTAACTCCGACTGGCGTCTCTCGTCGGAGTCCGTGCGGGTCCTCAAAGGCAAGCTGAGCTGCGCCTGCCATCTCAGAGAGCTCACTCGGACGCAAAGCCCCGGGCTGCTCTCGGCCTGTACCAACTAGTCTCCAGTATCCAGCAGGGGGTTGGTTTGACGACGCCGAGCGGCAGTCACCGCGATGGTCGCCGGTTATTCGATGCTACCTCCATTTTTACGAAAGATCGACCCTTCTAGTGCACAGGACAATGGAGTGTACACAGAAACCGTCTTCACACACTCCGACGGGCTTGGTTCTGCACACTCAATCTGGTGGCGCCCAGCTGTGCCGTTGGCAGAGTCTACCGTTATTCTCTTCGTTCCTGGTAATCCGGGGCTTGCGGGATTCTACACGGAGTATCTGTCTGAGTTACACTCCAGGAGTCCAAATATTGCGATTCTTGCACATTCACACTTGGCGCATACACCTAAAGCCATCGATCAGTCAGTCTTCATCGATCCTAGTTCGGTTGGCCTTCCAGCACAGCTGAAGAGTGTCATCGAGGCGCTTGACGCTGTCAAACAAACTTTACAACCGAAAAATATCGTCCTTGTTGGACACAGCCTGGGCGGGTGGTTATGCTTGCAGGTACGCCCGTCTGGAGTTGTTCTTTATCGCAAGGTGTTCAGGTTTCGTAGGTACTTAAAGCCCGCCCTGAAGAAGTCTCTGGCGCTTTTCTACTCTTCCCTATGCTATGCAATATGGCAGCAACACCAAACGGGAGGAAGCTATCTGTGAGTTGATTCAGGGACCTCAACTCCGTGACAAAGCTAAGCTGTCGAATCAGTGGTTCCTCCGTCCACCAATACCTCTTATGGCTGCTCTGCTCTCTCTCCTACTGCGAATCCTACCAAATTTCGTGTATACAGTGATCTATCACAACTGGCCGGTACCACAGCTCGATGTTCTGCGTGATTTACTACGGTCACCTGCTGCGATATACGCATGCTTGATGTTGGCCAACGACGAGATGAAAACGATCACGGGACTCGACGAAGGGTTGATCAATGAGCACCAGCATAAGCTCTGGTTATACTTTGCCGAGTACGATGACTGGGTCGGGGAGAGTAGGGAGGATATCATCAAAACCTTCCATCCTGATCATGAAGCCGTGCGCGTTGCCCACGGTAAGGCAGATGTCCCACATGCCTTCTGTATCAGTGAGTCCGGTGTTTGGCTTGCGGTGTCTTACATGGTTAATATTTTGTTTGAAACTGAAGATCACGGCAAGACCATTGCACAGCAGTCGTTCATTTGGTTGCAAGAGGGTGGATTCTTGTGAAAAGTGGTCTAATCGTAGATGTGTATTTACCCTCAGGCTGTAGGAGTTTGGCTTATAGACTTGTATACTGGTGCAATCGGCGCGTCCAACAAGGACACGTGACAGCATCTAAGGCGCTTACGTCCTGTTCACAGTCGCGTTTGCCGCCATCCTTTCACAACTCCGACCACCTGCCCTGTGTCACTCCTTCGGACGGCATGTCCGAGGTTGACCCCTCTTCCCCTATTATGGTGGCAGACTCGCCCCTGACCGTTCCACCGAGCGGAACTCCCACACCGGAACCACTCAATCGGATGCCAGAACGTAACTTCTGGGTCGAACTCCGTCATGCGACTGCAGAAGAAAGAAACTACGAAGATTTCTACTTCAACCTCCGTAAGATTGTAGCGGAGCATACCGAGGGCTCGGAAGAGTTCTATTATGTGCTCCTTGGTGATAACAAACACCATAAGGTATGTACTTCTGGCGCGTGATCCGGTTAATTGGACTCGTCCGCTGACGCGTCGAGGGCTTAGATCAAAGCGAAAGTTGTTAGGGAAGAATATCCAGATCTGCTGGATGTATTTAGTACGTCGTTTGACTATAGTCCAACCCAGGGTCGGCCTGGACTCATAACGTTCACCCAGAACTGCGGAAGAGGGAAGGTTTGGTTAGGGAATTCGATCCTCACGGCACGTCGGTGCACCCACTTTCTCGGCCACGTCCCGAGGATCCAAGTGAATCCTCTGGAGTTGAATACACGTCCGAAGGATCCGACGACTCGGAAGTAGATCAGCTCGATGACTCGGAAGTAGATCAGCTCGATGAATCGGAGTCTGGCTTCGACGAATTCGTCCCCCCCACTCGTGTTCGTCAGCTACGATCAACAACACGACTTCCTTTCAGTCCCGCAAAGGCACCAGCGAAACGCAGGATTCGCAGACGCATGCAATCTAGCGACAGCGAAGAAGAATTTGTCGCCGCTCGTCGTTCTACCAGGTCGACCCGACATACGAAGTCTTACCGTGAAGACGACGAATACCAGGACGAGCAGCAGAATGATTCTGATGATGCCCCATCCGCGCCAAAGAAGAAGCAGAGGGCGCGTACTAAGGCTTCTCGCCCCGCATACGGCCACTTCCGCGAGGTAGCTGACCTCGAACTGGATGACCAATCCGATGAAGAGACCTCATCCCTCCGAGCGCACCGCGGTGAATGCGAAAAGTGTCGTCATCCTCCTTCACATATGCTCTTGAAGAAATTGGATCAGCGACGGAAAAAAAGAAGATCCAGTGACAGTGACGAAGAAGACGACTCTGACGAGGACGAAAGAGATAATTTAGAAATTTTGGGCGGATG
>Ga0307512_10005979_pt1 | contig 12488 bp, 15 predicted proteins | sample 14_EM_MG_FD_200267 | JGI IMG/M metagenome (GOLD analysis project Ga0307512, IMG submission 200267) | Populus trichocarpa ectomycorrhiza microbial communities from riparian zone in the Pacific Northwest, United States - 14_EM | ecosystem: Host-associated > Plants > Roots > Unclassified | place... | reverse complement strand
GCATCAGCGGTGCACGTTTTTGGTTGCTCATTTGAACGAGCGGGAGCAGAATGTGCGAGGGGAAATGAACAGGTGGAAGCAGATGATGGAGAGACTAATGGCGCTTATCGAGAACCCCAGTGGACGGCCCGAGCAATTCTCCTTTGATCTTCACGACCTGAGTCTGGAGAACGTTTTTGTTGACACCAAGGACCATTCTAAGATTGTAAGTCTTTCGCCTCGGCTCTCTCAGCTTATTTGCTTTGGGTACTCAATGGCATTTTCAGGCATGCGTCATTGACTGGGAGTCGACCACGATTCGACCGCTTTGGCAATGTGCACATTTACCCGCCTTCCTTCAAGCGAGCCCATTCCTCTCACGCCACTTCCGCCAATCAATTAAGCGTATCGCAGAACGTTTACCGCAGGCCGCGCAACACATCATAAAGTCGCCTGATACTGATCTGTCAACGCTCGCAGCTGAATGGCTCCACTACGAGGTGAGCGGCGCACACTTGCGGCATGCCCATCGGTGCGCCGAGTGGGATGGGTGGGAGGAAGGTCTCGTTGAGAGCATACTCGGACCGGGGGACCAGGAAGAGGAGTGGATAGGCGAGGCACATGCGGTCGTCGCCCTCGCAACTGCGCCCGATGATAACGCCAGTGAAGACGAGGAAGAAGACGCATGCCCGAGTGCCGTCGTCGACAATCTCATCAAGCCGCAAGGCATGCAACGAAAGCGCCGTCCCGTCTCGCGCATAGCGGCAGAGGAGAAGAATCGCGAGCGAGTGCTCTCCACCACGGGCGATGAGTGTGGGGGACGAGGGGGGGAGTTGGGGCGCAGGCTGGAGGCCCTACTTGACATTGATGAGGCTGGGGAGGAAAGCGTGGCGCGACCCAGAGTCTCGGCGTGGGACTCGGGGCACGAAACGGAATACGAAGCTGAGGCCGAAGCCGAATGAGGGGGTTGCGGCAGGCCGCTCGCCCTAGACCTCGTCTCTGTTCCTCTGTCTTGGTTCTGGCTTGCTTGTTTTGCATTGGACTCGACTGTCAATGGCGTCTTCTCGCCTCTTTTCTTTTTTTACACAAGTTCTGTGCTACTAGCCCGTGCCGTCGTTTGTATTCTTTCCATTAGTTCCAATACTACGTACGTGTAAATATCCAAGTAATTAATCTTGTCATTGCATTCATTGCATTGCCGAGAAAAAAAAAAAAACACATTGATCATGTGAGTGACCACGTACCGGAGACGCTCCTTCCAATAACGGTAAAGATCAGGGCGTGCTGCGTTGCCCTGAATGGCCTGGCAAGGAGGACGCAAGACGCAAGTCTGGCACGAGGTGAGGTGATCCAGATTCCAGACCCTATCTATCCGGCAATTTCTTAAATACCGTACATGTCGTGATCCATCGGATGGTGGCGACCCCCAGCGGACGGTGGCGATTGCGCTGGAGGTGAGGTGGAGCGTCCTTCCTTGACGTTACCCAATGTGGCGGACGGGTTACAAACTGAGGGTGCGTAGAAGACAAAACGACGATGATGGCACCCACTAACAAAATCGGAAGAATTTGATATCTTGGCCGAATACCACGACTCCGGACCTTCAGGCTGTAACCCCCCGTACTGCGTACTGCCAGTGTGACGGTTGCGGTGTGCCAAAAAGCCTGATCGACACAACCCAATGAACTGAAACACGCCTCCGAAGACGACGACGACGATACATCCCCCTCCATCCGAATCGGGCCTCGTCGTTCGACGCTTCTCTCCGAAGAAGCTCACAAAAACAAAAAAGCAAACTCGTCCCGTCGTCCAGGAGATGAGGAAATGAAACAGGGCCCCATCGGATTTCCTTTATGTGCATGGGGGTGGAATCAATATCATTGATTTTGCGGAAAAAGTTAATCAGCAATTATTGTTGTCAGAGCCTGACCCGGACCCGGAACAATGATGTGTTGTTTGCTTCCGTTTTCCGAGCCTTGCCTTGACTTTGACTGACGTGGTGACACATGTCTCCGTCGCCCATTGGCACTTTGGCACTGGCCCCACTCGTCTTGTACTGTACAGCACGATACGTATCACCGTGTGCCTTTGTCAATTATCCAAGCAGGGTCCACCAGCTGCTTGACTTGGGGCCGCTTGATGGGTGGCTGGCTGCATCGCTTCTGTGGCTGTCAGGTACGTACGACAGGATACGTATCACCCACGAAAAACACGACCTTACTGTTGACATTTCTTCTCGGGCTGGAGGCAGGAGACAGGACAAGTGGGTCGAGGCTCAGCGGGCCGAGAGACGATAACACGTCATGGGCCAGTGCAACTTGTCAAAAAATAGGCCCCAATTTCCATTGAATTCTCGGATACATAACGTTCGCGTAATGCGTACTAGAAGGAAAGGGGTCAGGCCCCTCGCCCCACCTCAGAGCGACCATACAACGCCCTCCGTCTGAATGACAGATTTTTCGACAGGTTGTGGTGGTGTGCGGGTATGTGGTGACTGACAGAAGGGGGGTGGGGGATCCGAGAAACGCTGATGAAGGGGAGTCAGAGTAGCACCAGTGGCAGCCACCTACATTTGGGGTACCACCACCTTTCGCCGGACTCGGAGCGCGACAAGGCGATGATGAGGATGATGGCCATATCCACGTCTCATCATTGATGTCCTCACGAACTCCGGGCAGACGGCGATCTGGCTCTGTGACGATAAATGGTTAGAGTTGCCCCGCAGACGGAGGCGTTTGGAAAGAGATAAGCCGGCAAGCTGGATCTAATCAATCTCATCGCACTCATCACATGGTATTTCATCGGAGAGACTGCGGTAGAAGGAAGAACCACGATCCAATACGAGTAAGGTTTGGATACCAAGAGATCTGTTTTGACTTTTGAAACTGAACGAAGCCCAAGTAAGCACCTTGAAACAATAAAACAGACAAAAAAACGACGCCCAGGGGGTTTGCAGCGCGTGATATCGTGACGGTGAGCACACGGCGTACAACCAAGAGGATTGGGTGGAAAAATCTAGTGCCTATGCCGGGTGGCGCCAGTTCCGAACAGAAAAAAAAAAAAAAATTGTGGTGGATGGCGCGGGTGCCTCGCATGAACCGATTATCCCCATTCATCCACAACAAACTTGGTAAGTGGTAAGAGGATTGTCCTTGAGCGTTCCAGTACTGTAGGCCTCAACTTGACCATGACCAGTACAGTCGGGCACAGGAAGACGGAATAGATTTGCCCCAACATACTAGTAGACTAAGACTCCAAGTTCCGCCCGCCATGGTATGGAGGCACAAGAAAAGGTAAGGCTTGCGCTGGTGCTGTATGCCCATATGTTTCGACCAAAACTCTAAATGCGCAAGGTTTCTAGAAGTTGAGTTGAGCGACCTGCGAAGGGGTAAGAACTTAAAAGACCCCGAGCCGCACATCCCGATAGGCTTCGTAAGGCTACGATGTCGACGGTTGGTGAGGATATGGCAGTATTCTGGGGGAACTGAGATGGCGAGATAACCAAGGATGTTGTGGCGATGTTGCACGGCCGTGGGTTTGGGAGTGCCTAATGCGTTCGGAACATGTGTCACAACAACATTCAGATAAACAAGCGAAGGTTCGGTGGTCAATAAGCCCCTTGTTGAACATAAGCTACGCCCCACGGACGGTGAATACATAACGGAGGTTCCTGAATATCAATAGATAAGGTCATCAATGTCCAGCAGCCAGAACCTCCGCGGGTCTTGACCAAATGCGCCAATTGATTCTTCTTTTACGAGAAGGAATTGCTGCAAGTGGGTGCGGCACGGTTTCAGTTTAGCACGACTGGCAACGGGTGGCGAGGGAGTGCCAGTGGCGGAACAAAAGCGGAGTTCAGCAAACGAAGGAAGGAGGTCTGCGCCATGGAGTTGTGGACATGCCAAAGCCGCACAGCAGTAGAATGCAGTAGAATGGATTGAAGGGGGTTAGTACTACAAAATCCAGGGTTCTTCCGATCTTGCCAGATGACTACAACGTCGGACGGACTCACACGTCGATGGACGGAACGCCACAGCGCGATCTTCCACTTCCATACCGTGAGAAGCCTGAGAACGCGTGTAATGATGGCGCAGTCGAGGGATCGAAGACTGGAAGGTAGGTCGACTAGTAGGGACTAGGATGAGCGGCGTTGTCCAAGGCGCATCGATTACAATACGAACGTCGCGGCCCATGTCATCATCATCGCATCAGCGATCATCTTGCGCGTGTTACAAACCCTCAATCAATCGAATATTATTTTGTGGGCACGACCTAATAGTAATCACGGTATTCCTTAGCTTAGCGAAATCATCCGCTAACGCCGACAAGGCCGACAATACGTCAGTTGGCTTACCATCCTTGAACATGTGCGCCCACGTGGCAACAAGCGCCCAGCTTTCCGCGGCAAGCCTGAGATCGTCAGCCGGATGGCGCCACCATCGCCACCATCATGGGACCCGCCGCATAGTACAACCCCCTTGCCGTGCCCTTCAAATTTGAACCTTGTTTCTTGCCAGCTCGACGGTCCTGGCTCTTGGCCTTTGCCCGGTGCGGTGCCCCGATCCCCTCGCAACACCACCACCAACAACAGCACGACAAAAAACAACACAGCCTTCCTTCCTCACAACAAGCCAGCGCCCGGACATACATTGGGTAAACGGGGAACATGCCAAGTAATGTATGTACTGTACCCAAACGCATCCCCCAAAATCTATTTCACGGTATGGTGATTGCAAATTTAGCACCCCCCCCACCCGTAGCCGAGAGCTCGCCAATACCTACTACTGTATCTATCTTTGTAAGACTGCGCTCGCCTGCTGCCTACAACGAGATAGGTTAGGACGTCAAAGGACCTCGACTGTCGGCTCTCGCAAGTGCCAGCCTTTTCCCGCAGCTTATGAGACCGCCAACGTGCACCGCGATCCGTCCAATGTTGTACGCACACATACGGGTTGATTGATTTGGGCGGGGGCAAGATAACGATAACTCAAAAAGCAAGAGCCAGCCCAGGAATTGTTGCATGATCTCACGTCCCCGGAGTTTGATGGCAAGTGGGGTGCCCTCAACCAGGGCCTAGGCAACGGCAGATAATCAATTTGACAGGATCTTTTCATTTGGGGTTGCCTTGCGGAGGAAGGCCGGCTCCGTTAAGGGTGCGATAAGCATGGCTTGGAACCGCAATTATTCAAACATGAGGCAGATTTTTTTTCCAGGACGTATCGCCACTAGGCGCTCTTGATGACCTATCGTCCCATATCCATCTTTGCGACGTGTTTGTATTTCACTCACTTAGCCGAACCGCCCGCTGCAGGCGCGCCGTATCGAAATAACTCGAATTGGCCCTGAATCTCTCTCCTGCTGTCCTTCTCGAACCGAAGAACAGCCATGGGCCCATCTTGTCGGGTCCGATCACATTTCGCTACTATTCCCAACTTGCAGACTTTCCCCGTAGATGCATCGAGTCCGGTGGGGCGTCCCAGGCACCCCACTTCCGCGGAATTTAAGGAAAAATAATAAATGTTCACAGAAGGTGCGTGCGTGAAGAGATTTAAATGGCACGAGGGTGTTGGCGCAAAACCCATCGAGAGCTGTTCTCCCTCTCCCTCCGTCTCCCTGGCCTCTCGTCTCGGACTGGGCTTGTAAATCTGTGTAAATTAGCCTTTCCAACTTTCAAGTTTGCGGACCACCCATGGTGTATGTCACATACAGCGTACCCGACGCGGGTCTTCTCTCACTCTTCCCTGTGAGGCGTTCTCTTGCTCTGGATGAAATGATCTTCCACCCCCGCTGACAAAACTTTTGTTTTCCCAGACTACTCCGCTGTCTGTTTCAAAGCTTTGCATCATACTTGTACTTTTATCACTTTCCTTCATCTCACCCTTCATCTTCCGGAGAAACCTCGAAGACAAGGATGGCCATCCCATTCCTCCCGGACCACTGTTTCGTTACGCCTTCCTCCGTCGGTACCCCGAGCGCGCTCTGCGCACCTGGGCTCAGGCTTATGGACCACTCTTCTCTGTCTGGATGGGCAATCAACTCTTTGTCGTGATTTCGGATGCTCGCGTTGCCAAGGACTTGCTGGTCGCCAACGGCGCGATCTTCTCCAGTCGCAGACTGTACTTCATGAAGAACCAGACGATACTCCGCGGTCGGGCCATCACCGCAACGCCTTACAACGACACGTGGTGAGTTTGGCGAGAGCGACAGTTCTGACGTGCCAAACATTAAATGTGTGACGGTTCTTCCCCGGGCAGGCGGCAGCACCGCAGGATCGCTATGCAGCTGCTCACCCCAAAGGCTATCCAAGGTTACGCCTCTGTTCTCGACTATGAAGCCCACATCTTAGTTCGATCGATGTATTACGAAACGAGGGCGGGTACGTTACCGATCAATCCGGCCCACTTTGTTGGTCGCTATGCGTTGAAGTACGTGGCACACGTGTTCATGCTTCTTGCATTTGTTGGACGTGAGAGTTTCTGATGGATGTTGATGGCGTCACTTCTTTTGTAGTAACATGTTGGCGATATCGTTCGCCACACGGACCGATTCCACAATAGATCCCCTGACGGAGCGCGCCTTGGCTCTGGCCACAGAGTTCATGGATCTCACAGGTAAAAAAAGAGTTTTTTTTCCCACACACCTTCTTCTCTCCGCTTTGTTGGGTGACCGAGCTTGGCCCACTTCAGGTCCATTGTCAAACGTTGTCGACTTTATCGAACCACTCCAATGGCTCCCTTCTCGCACACGATCACGTGGTCGTCGGCTCCATGACGGGATTGTGGAGGTCTACGGCGCCATGATCATGCGAGTGAAAGCGCGGATGGACGCAGGGGAGGACGTACCGGATTGCCTGGTCAAGACGCTCATTCAGACGCAAGAGCAAGAGAAGCTGGACTGGGAAGACCTGTGCATGCTCTCGGCCGTGTTCACACTTGGCGGCGTCCACTCCGTACGGCTCTAACCTTTTTCCATCTCCGAAAAAGGCCGATTAATCCGGTGATTGCCGTTTGTAGACATCGGGCGTAATCCTCTGGTTCCTGGCTCTCATCTCGTCACATCCAGAAGTCCAAGCTCGGGCCCACGCTGAACTCGACAAGGTGATTGGCCGCGACTATTGGCCGAGTGTGGAAGACGAGCAGCGCCTTCCGTATGTTCGCGCCATCATCAAGGAGGTACGTTGTCACACAGCCCGAGTCCGAACAGTCCGAGTCCGAGTTCGAATCTCGCTCGGCGATTTCGCATCGCGCTTCTCACGGTCTTCTGTTCCCTTTAGGTCCAACGCGCTCACTCGCCGTTCTGGTTGGCGACGCCGCACTTCTCGACCGAGGACTTTGTGTACAACGGGATGTACATACCGAAGAACACGGGGCTCATTCTCAACTGCTACGAAATACATCACAACGAAGAGAAATATCCAGACTCGTAAGCCCCTTACCTCCATTTCGCCTTTGCCGCGTCTTCGATCGTTTCGATGGTTGATTTCGAAACGAATGGTTTTTCCACAACCGCCCGCGAAATAGATTCGCTTTCAACCCTGACCGCTACATGGGCGACACATTGACTTGTGCCGAATCGAGCAAGCTCTCCAACGCAATGGACCGGGACCATTGGGCGTTCGGCGCGGGGTACGTACAAAATCATCCTCTTTGGATTTTTTTTTTCTTTCCCTTGTCGGCCATCACCGGCATCTCACCACCTCCTTCGTCATATCCCTTCCTGATTGTGTTTTATGTTTTGCGCCGCAGCCGCCGCATCTGTCCGGGTATTCACGTCGCAGAACGGGAGCTGTGGCTCGCAATCTCACGGTTGCTCTGGGCGTACGACATCCGATCGCTTCCCGACGAACCCATATCCCTGGAGGAATATGAGGGCGAGTCTGGACGCACGCCGTTGCCGTATCGCATCACCCTCACACCCCGACACGATCGAGTGCAGACATTGCTTGAGGCGGAGCAGGAAATCACGTTGATGAAATTATGAATAACGAGCAAAGGCTGTTAGCGCCGGGTGTGAGAACTCGGCGCTTTGCCTTATATGTAAACATTTTCACGGTTCCTACTTACCTTTTCCACGTGTGTAAACTAATTGAGTGTTTTTTGCAGTTCTCTGTTGTTGTTTCCCTCCTCGTACTTACGACGTACTTACCATAAATGATGTCCCTCGCTATCGCTGTGTGGATTTTATGATCTATTCCAATTCAGTTTCTGACAGGCCGTGACAGCTGGCCCATCAGATTTCAAGATTTAGCATGAATCCATGGGATATATTGTAAAAATCAAATCCCCACAGTGATACATGTTCTCCACGAACTACCTAATCCCCGTGTTGTTCGACTTGTACGATCATCGTATTGACGTATGTGAAAGATGGCGCTACGCCCGTGCGTCCCTGTACTTATTCAAATCAAGAAGCGATGGCCATCTCTCACCGCGTGTAGTGACAAGTCAATGGCGACTCGTGGTCGAATTTTATGGAAGGCACCCCACATCTCCACGAGGATTTGTAGTTGTAGAGCTATGCCGTACAGGGACGACTAACCGCTTGCAACCTCACGCGATATTGCAGTTCTCTACGCACGGGCATGGGTGTATTCGCCGCTGGGTACACGTGTCCGAACACGCGTTCGCACAGGCCGCCGCCAAGGTCACTTGATAATTCTGGGTCGAACGTCGGCGCCCGATGGTCGGAAACCTGACGTCTTCTCTCACATATGCACATTCAATCGCAGCGATAGGACTCTCGCGTAGCAAAAAGCCTGCCCTGCCTAGGGTAAACTCTGTACCCGTGGGTTCCTGTGGTCGTAGGTTGAATTGTGCGTAATTTCATCGGGGGTTCTGAGGTCAAAAACTGTTCATGCAGGGGTAAAACGTTCTGAAAAAGGTACGGTGCTGCACAGCAGGGTGTGAATAGCATCAGTGGCATCACAGCTGACACGTGCCAACAGCACTGCTTGGGCGATCACAGTGCTGCATCGGCAACTGATGCCGATGAGAATCGGTTTTGGGGGTTACAATGGATGTGCCAAGTTTGGTAACGGAATAGAGAGGGGTGACTTGGAGGGGGGGGGGCGTTGTCTCTTGCACGATTTCTGCTGTCCTTGAGATGTCAAATTGGTAGAGTCGCTTCAGTGTGTCCAGCGTGCGCCCTTCATGAATGTCAAATGCCACCAAAGGGCACTAGTCAAAATTTGGCAGGAGGTTGACGGACGGGGGAACGATCAGTGGTGTCATACAATTCTAGATCCAATACTAGTGAGTATCTGTGTGGAATATCTTCTGAATACGGTAGCTAAACCCGATAGTTGGATAACGTAGATAGAGATAGTGGAACGTACCATGTGGAGCCGCCACATGTTCGGATTCAATAGAATGGTTATAGAGGGTTGACCGCTCGCAAATTCTTTCGCATATGACTTGGAGCAAGTTAAGTCGATGATAGAGTTGAGACTGATATGAAGGGACGATATCACGGTAATGCGGTGTGGCGACTTTTTGGGTATCTAATCTCCACGGGCTGGTGAGATTGAGTGAGGGGGTGGAGTTTGATTGACTTTTGGATGAGAAGCCAAAGTGGTACCTGATAGTGGCGTAGGAAAGGGATCAGCCATTCAAATATCGCAAATGGGTAGTCAGCTGATCATCAAATTCTCGTTTGCAGCGAACGAACATTCCAAGGAGTGACCGTATTTGTGTTTGCCGACTTGCAGGCAGGTGATATGTGATATGGAAAAAAGAAATGGGGCACAGAGGTGATTTAGGGGGTTGAGGAGATATCGGACCTCCCTAATGGGACTTCGGCCGAGGGACGAGGGGGAGGGAAAGCGTGGGAGATGAAAACCCAAGTGAGCGGAATGACACGTGGGGTCTCGTGCACGTGTCGCGTGCATGTCATGGTCACGTGTCTGATGTTCTACTCGTGTTCGTGTTGTTCCGAACTCTTTCTATTCTACTCGATCCACAATTGAGTAAAGATTAACAACAGACACGGACACCAACCGTTCGTGTAATGGAGAATAGGCCGCCTTTCCCCGCTTCACCCCTCATTCGTCCCTCATCACTTATGCATCCCTTCCTTTCTTCCAAATCTTCCCCTCTCAAGCGCGACGCCAACCGCATACTCGCTCCTCAGTCCAACCATGCCATCCCTCCCTCGCACGACGTGTTCAACACCGGTCTCTTGACACCTCAAGGCTCCCAAAATACCGTCGACTCGGATGCTGCAAGGTCTCTCATTAGCCCACCTCCAGAAGACACTGCACAAGCTGGGTCCAGCCGCCAATCCGTGCGTGTCAATCTACGCGATCTTACTTTCACTCACCCGCCGATCTTTGACCCCAGTCCTCATGGACCAGAGCTGGTTCGGAGCCTGCCTCCGCTTTACGTCACGTCTCAAACACCAGCAGCGCATCTAAACGCAAACGATCGGTGTTTCCCTCAGTCTCCTCGCATGAGGACGGCGGCCTCCATCAACTTCATCGTATGGAAGAGCCTAGTCCCAATCCAAAATCCCGTAAACAGACGCGTAGAGCTCGCGTGGAGTCGGATGCAGGCGAGTCGAGCTCTTTCATCGCGTTTTGCTTTGTCTGTTAACACCGTCGACATGCTCTCTAGAGGGCGATGTAGGGTGTAGCAGTCGTCCTTTCCCTGAAAACACGTCTCCGATCGCGAGGAAGCAGCGTCAGAGTCATGCTCCCCCTCCCGAGAGTTTCGAGCCCGATCGCGTTCGCCGCTCCCGTACCCCATCCGTCAGCCCAACCAAGGCTCGACGCAGTCCAGCTCTCCTCTGTTCTCCTCACGCAACCAACGATAAAGCAGACTTTATACCCCCCGTCATTTCCCATACCCGTCAGCACCTGTCCTCGCGGGCCAGATCTTCCACACCCGTCCCTCCTTACGAGCCTCCTGCTGAACGTTTTACACCCCCACGAGAAGTATTTCGGTCTAGTCCACGCGTCTCAAAGTCCAGCAAGCGCAAGAAGGTTCTTAAAATCACGATCAAGAAGGAGCCTCCCGAGATCGATTTATCTCGCCTTCCTCCCCCGTCACCGACAGATGACCCCCTCCTGCTCCATGGTCGTCCGCCATGCCCACGCCCGCCAGTTCCAACAAACGCGCGTCAAACTCCGCTGCTCGAGAGCACACCTCCCGGAAAACAGTTCTCGCCACTCAATCGCTGCGCACTCGATTTTCCCCTTCCAGGTATCCCCTCCGATATAGATGACAACGAGGACTCCAACCTTCTCGAGCAGCCGCTGTTCGACTTTGCCGCAAATGGCGAGGACTCCTGGAGTTCGTCGGACAGCGGGAGCCCGGAACAGGAGGGGGAATACACCGGCAAGTTTCGCGACCTCCATGTACCGACCAAGATCGATCCCCCAACGAGTACTACCAGAGAAAGAATTGAGCAGTGGGGACGTCCGATTAGCCCGTTCCCTCGCAAAGGCTGCCCGATCCCCGAAAACGTTGAGGACAATGACGATGACGAAGCTAGCGACTTGGATCTCTCGTTCGACCAGCCCCAGTTTCACCTGGAAGGGAATGGGGTTCACCATGTTCCAGAAACCCTTGATGACGCGCAGGAAGACGCGCAAGAACTCGAAGTTGAAGTGCAGCAAGAACAAACTGAAGCGACGGAAATATCGGTGACAGAACCCGTAGTGCCGTCGGAAGACCTTATTCACGGCAATCACGTTACGGCCCCTTCCCATGTCGAAGCTACGCTTCTAGACCAAGAGCATAACGATGAAACACGCGAGAGCTTCGGGGAATCGCCTTCTTATCCCCAAGAAGACTTCGGGGTGCACACCGAACACGGAGATGAAAGAATGGGCCAAAGTGGAAATATTATGCCGGCTCAAGAACAAGACGAAGTCGTTACCGAATTTCATCCTGTTGTCGCCCGGCAAGAGAACACCATTTCCTCTGAAATCTTCGATGTTCGCGTTGGCAGTGGCGACGAGAGCGAACTCATCGGAGAAGAACTGGCGGACGATGAGATCGTGGTTCGGACGTTGTCCGATGACCCATTACCAGTAACGTCACCGCAACAACCGTCATCCGAGTCCCTGTTCCTGGAAGAGCGCATAGAGGTCGATGAGCCCATGGTCGAATCAATGGATGAGGAACCCGAAGGTGACAGCAGCGACGAGAGCGATTTGAGTGTGGTCAAGATTGTCAGCGACGACCCCTGGGCTGCCGCACGGGCAGCTGCAATCCTTAAGCAGGTATGTTTCGACTCCAACATTCGCACCTCTCCTTTCTCATACTTTCTGCAGCATGATTGGGACCTCGTCATGAAGGAGGCCGCTCGCAAGAATCGTCGCTCAAGTACGGTGGAATCACTTATCCGTAAGGCTCGGCGCGCGGACGTCACAAGTGCTGGTGTTTCCAAATCGTCGTCGCCTGCTCGTTCTGCTCGTCGTTCGTTTGGCGTCGTCATCGACGGACACGTCGTGATGACCGGTAGTCCGTCTATGACCCTTCCAGAATTGCTGCACGAGGCCCAATCCG
>Ga0307512_10005977_pt1 | contig 12493 bp, 16 predicted proteins | sample 14_EM_MG_FD_200267 | JGI IMG/M metagenome (GOLD analysis project Ga0307512, IMG submission 200267) | Populus trichocarpa ectomycorrhiza microbial communities from riparian zone in the Pacific Northwest, United States - 14_EM | ecosystem: Host-associated > Plants > Roots > Unclassified | place... | reverse complement strand
CAGGACCCGAGGCGAACTGGAAGGAGGCGGAAACGGGAGGGGGGGCATTGGCCTCGATCTCGACGCCTTCACGGACGAGGAAGTCCTCGAGATTTTCCATATCAAAGCCAGGAATACGGCGTTTGAGAAGAGCATCGCATTGTGCGAGCTTGTGTTCGAGATGTTCAGTATGTCCGCGGAGGGTGAGAGTCTGACGATGTCTGTCTTCCTGGTGACAGGGGGTTCCAGCGGTTGCACAGGCGGTGCATCGAGGATGTTTAGAGTCGCACTGAAAAGATGAAAAGAAGGGTCAAAAGGAGGGCTCTTGAGAGGGTAAGGCAAGGGAGCCCAGGGAATTGCCGACGGTGTTGACCGACGGGACTTGCCACGACGTGCGAGTGCTCCATGGGAGGAAGAATTACGGCTGATGGTACCCACCTTTATCTTCTTACTCCTGCAGCGGGCGCAGGCTTCGTGCGAACGACGAAGACGACGGGGTTCGGCAGGGGTGGATGGCTCGCCATTTTCGGCCTTCTTGCGCTTTCTACTTTGTTGGGGGGTAGGTTGAGCCTGAGCTTGTTGAGACTGCTGGGAATCGATGTGAGGCTGCTGATCCATTTGCTGGATGGTGTCCTGTCCTTCAGAGGAGCGGATGTCAAGCTGGGGGTGTGGGGGAAGGACGTGTGTCATCGCGATAGGCTCGCCGCCTTGACCTGACCCGCGTCCTCGTCGTTTTGGCTCGCTGGAGCCCATTGATTCCCTTAATTTCCTCGAAAATTTCTCACGCTCAATAAATTGTTTATTTTATTTTTATTATATCACATTACATTATATTAATTATAATTGGTTCGGGAGGCATGCAACTGACCGTCAACCGTCATGGGCCCACTCCTCCCCCCGTCCCCGACGCTTCACTCCAATGCTTCCACATACACCCTTGCAACTGTACACCCAGAAATTGACGAATCTTCCTCCCTCCTTTCCTCTTCTTCTTCATCTCAGCACTCTTCCTCGCCGGTCTCATATGGCACGACACCTGTCCATCCGCCTAATCATACCAGAAGGGTCATATTTAATGCCACTCTCAAGATGGCCCTCATATTTGTTCTTAGTTGTATCTTTCTCGGAGGCACTCTTTGGATTGCTCTTCCAACACTAGACCCGTATGTTTCTGGAACCCGTTCTGCTCCCGCTTCAATCTTCGTTAATCCCTCCTCCTTCCGTTCGTTAGAGAGGACCGCTCGTTGTTGCGTATACCAAAGTCATTTGCTCACCTTCAGGATCTCAACTACCTCCTCAAGAAGTATCGTGATATCCATCCCTTCCGCGTATTCCTCTCCTACGTCGTCACTTACCTCTTGTACGTTCCGCCTCTCCGTCCCTGTGCAAATTTCCATAAATTGACCACTTCCCAAGCCTCCAAGCATTTTCCTTACCAGGATCGATGTATCTCTCCATCCTTGGCGGCGCGGTATGGGGTGTCCCCCGAGCTTTGCCCTTAGCCTGCGCATGTGTCGCCACTGGCGCCACGCTTTGCTACTTCATCTCCGCCGCTCTCGGTCCTGCACTCCTCACCCTTCCCTCATTCCAATCCCGGCTCGAACTTTGGTCTGCAAAGATCAGCGCGCAGCGCGCCAACCTCATCCCCTTTCTCATCGTCCTCCGCATCGCGCCCCTGCCCCCTCATTGGGTTGTCAACGTTCTCGCACCGCACCTTGGCATCGGCCTAATCCCCTTCTGGTGTAGCACCTTTCTTGGCATTTTCGGCGTCACCGTTATACACACGTCCATTGGCGGTGGTCTGGATGAGATGACTTCTGCTGCTGATTTCCACCTTATCTCATGGCGTAACTTCCTCACCCTAGCTGCTGTCGTTGTCGGCGCCATGATCCCAGTTGGCATACGATACATCTTTGCACGTGAGGCAGAAGACGTCGGTGACGAGGAGCCGCATGTGGTCCTCGAAGGCGAAGATGACGTGATTCTCGCCCGTGGCCCCCCACTATCACCGCTCGTGAAGAACAAGCAAGTGCAGAGAGCGCTGATTGTGCGTCCCGAGGATGATGAAGAGGATCTCTTCGGTGACGAGACAGACGATGAGGACGAAGATGTCATCCTTGAAGCAGGTCCTGCGCTGGTCATTAAGGGTAAGGATCCTGAGCCTCCGCAAAGTCCTGTTCATCGCCGCGCGACATCCACATCGTTGTCCGAAGTGCATTCTCTATAGCCTACAGGAACTGTGTCGCGACGCCCATCCTACGCACAATTCATTTCCGCGATTGCGTTCGTATACGTATACACTCACGACCTACGATTACGACAATTCCTTTGTAATATATACAATTTTGGCGTGTTGTACTCTAGAAATCTGTTTATAGTCTCTCCCTTGCTATTGTGGTTGCTGCTTTTTTTTGTTCTTTTACGTTGGGGTTTGCCGTTAACCTTACGTTTAGGATGCAGTCGGCGGTGTGGATTTTTCTTTCCATACACGACTCAGTCTCATGAATTAATACAGTAGGAAATCAATTCGAATTTTATTGTCACTGATTCGAGTTGATTGGGCGAACCACACCTGCAGCACGTGCTCTATTTGATTTGACAGCGGGGAGGCACAAATTAATATTCATATGGCTGCTGGAGGGCTGTCATGGTCGAACGATTGTACATGTCAGGGGTCAATGTCAGATGTCCTACAGCACTACAGCACTACAGTACAATACCAATCCCGTAATGTTGGGTTCGGTTTCATGGCCCGATAGTTGATGCGTACTTATGGCCTCCACGAGTTGGATCAAAGGATCGTTGTCCTAGGATCCACGAGGTACATGCGTGTTTTCAACCCTGCTGATTTTCCGTGCGAATGAAACCTCTCGCTTAGTACAGTGAACACATCTCCTCTTTTACTTGTATACCAGGACGCCACACACTGGCACATTTACCTGTCTGGATAAACCAACTGACCGCCCAGCAATTCATCCAAGATCACCCCTTCTAGAGAACCGCTATCTCTTATCTTGACGATCTACGCACCGGTACTGGTCGAACCTAGCACAACGATGTTGCCAGACATACCGGTGCATGTTATCGATTTTCCTCCCAATGGCGCTGACCGCCCTCCACCACTACCACCCCAAATGCCACGGCAACAGCAACAGTCTATCGGTTCAATACAATTACCTCCCTTGACAGAGGAAAAATTCATGGATCTGTTCATGTTGTTCTCCCACGCTACGGGTCTCAGGTTGAATGAACAGGATTTCAACATCGAGGGCCACCAGGTCGATCCCTGGGATCTGCACAGGACGGTGATTGCACGAAATGGCTTCGACTCGGTACGATTTTGAAAATAAGCCCATTTTTGCACTTTATTCGTGCTTTTTTCTCGGTATCCAATGTTTACGTTGTGGTTTGTCATAGGTGACCGCGCATGACGAATGGCCTGTCGTTGGCGCTGCCCTGGGATTCCCTACATTACTCTCGGACTCCATGGGGGATCCTACCGGTGGACAGCTGCTATTTTGTTCTCCGACCGTAGCGCTCCGGCTGCAGCAGCTGTACCAAGCCACTCTGCGCCTTTTCGACCAAGCGTATATTAGTAGCACCCAAGCGAGGAATTTGCAGACGTCGGGCCAAGCACCTCCTCAACCTCCCCAGCAACAGACGGAGTTGCCGCAATCGACGGGGCCGGATCTTGGAACACTTCTGGCAGACGTCCTGCCAGTGTCGGAAGCCTCTTCCGAGGTGACAGGCCTTCTGCCTCGATTCTCGGGCACACCCGGTGCCGAATTAGGGATGGAGGGTACTCCGCATCATACTGTCGCGTTTGTGGAGCAGAATCAACGCTCGGCGCGAGGCCAGAACGGATTTTACGCGGGTCTTGGCACACGCCCAGAGAATGCACAACCCGCTAATATAGCTTGGCTCTGTCAAGCACCTGGCAACCAAGGAGTAGCTCATCCATCTGTACAATCTATTCCAAATTACCAGCAGCAGTTGCCACCGCAACAGGTGTGTATTTCCACCTTCACCATACCATCGAACGTCAGCATCGCGTTGGCGTGCATTCATTTCCAACGTGTCTCCTTGAGAGCCAATCGTTTCCTTAATACATCCGCTCATGCCCACCTCGAGGGTCCACACCGCCTTTGCCTGGTCAGCTGCGGGCCCATAATGTTGAATAATTTCTCACTGCGCTTATCGTTTCTAAAACTCCGCTTTTGCAGGTCTTACGTGCTCGAGGCCTGCAAGGTGCCATGACGCAGCAACAAGGTTATCAACATATGACGCAGGCGCCTCCACACCACATTCAAGTTCTCCCGGAGCAGGGTTTTCCCCAGAAAATGGGAAATCAAAACAGTCCGCTCCAGCTTGTTGTTCAATTACAAAACCCTTCGCAGGCTCGCCAATTCAGCCTGCTTCTGCCACAGGGTCAGCAGCAGCATAATGGCCCTGGCTTTACCTCCTGTATGAGCCAAAATCTCAACCATTCTGGGATGGGTCACCCGCAGGGACAAGCGTCTCTCCAACGGAGTTTTGTCCAAAATCCACTTTCTGTTCCACCTGCGGACATCCGATTCTCTTCAACGACTTCGACATCGCAAGCTCACCCTCTTCCGGGTCAACAGGTCCCCACTCCATCTGCTAATTTTACCGACTTGTCTCTACCGCAACTTCGTAGCATTCACGCTCAAATGATACGTACGTGGATGGAGGGAGAGAAGGGTCTCCAAGCCTCCGATACTTCTGATGGTGAAGGCGATATTCAACGCCAGCAGCAGCTCCACCTCAAACTCGACACTTACAAACACCGAGTACTCGCATTGCAGGAACTCATCAATGCGAAAGCGAGGGCAATGTAAGTCATGCTACCTCTTGCGTGGATAAGCTCTGAGCGTTTTAGTGGTGATCTCTCACAACTTGTCAATGGGCCGTCGTGGCTAGGCCAAGCCCAAGCCCAACGGCCTGCAGGGGTTTATCCCGCACCTGAAAGATTCGGCCAGCACATTAGCCACTCCCTGCTCCAGGCGTCGGTCGACCAAGTAACTCAACGAGATATTCCAATCTTGCAACAGGACCGTCTCGCAACAGCTCAGTCAAACTTAACGCAAAATTCCTCCCGCTTGCCCGCCAACAACCTATCTCAGCGGCCTCTGGCTATCCAGCCCCATAAGATACCTCCATTGCCAGAGGACCGATTCAAGGGTTTCTTTATGCAATTTGCTGCCGCCACAGGGCTTAGACTCGCCGAACGTGACCTGATCATCGAAGGCCGGCCAGTCAACCTCTGGGCCTTGCATAGAGCTGTGTTCATGCGGAATAGTTTTGAATCAGTACGTTTTTGGATGACCCCTAGATTGTGACTCTGATTAGTGTTTGTAAAAGGTATGCGCGGAGGACGAGTGGCCTACTATCGGTATCGATCTGGGATTCCCTGGTGGGGATGATGATCAGCCCGCACGGTGCGCGCCTGTGGTAGCGCACCAGCTACAACAGCTATACAACGACGTTCTACGGCAATTCGACCAAGCTTACATTAGTAGCATCGTTCGTCGTATGAAAGCATCGAGTCAAATGGACCCGCTACCATATCAACCTACAGAGGCGGATTACCAAGCACTTTTGGCCAGCATCTCACCGGAATCGCCTATTATGACCCCCGAGACGATGAGCATTCTGCCCCGGTTCTCAGATGCGTGTGTTGCTGAGCTAGCGGCAAATCGGGTGCCAGAGCACATCATTGCATTCGTAGAGCAGAATAGGGGGCATTTGAAACGTGCCGCGCAAGATCAGAATGGGTATCGGGCTGGTCTTATAACCACGAGGAATACAACATTCGATAATCGCACTCAGGTCAACCAGGGTTCCGCTCTTCCTACGATGGCGTGCCCTCCACCTCGTTATCAGGAGTACCGGTCGTTGCAACCGCAAACCATGGTCCAAGGGACTATTGTTTATCCTCACTTCCAGCCATCGATAGCACAGCCTATGGATGTTTCCAACGTCCTACTGAGGGGTGCTCAGATACGTACCTCAAGCGGCGAAGCGCAGAACCAGGGCGGAGTCATGTCCAAACCGATGAACCCGGATGGCGTGAACAGTGTGACTTCCGGCCCTATTATCTACCATTCGGCGGGCCCCATACAGATACGGAAGCCGACTCCAGAAGAAGTCATAGCTGCGAAGCGATGGGTCGATGAGCAGAAGAAAATAGCTTTTAGTCGTGGTCGGTCTAGTCGTCTGCAACCTTCCGCATTTCTGACTGGATTTCCTTCGTCCATAGAATTTGATGGGGCCGCTGATAACTTTGGGGCCACAATTCCAGAGAGTGAGATCCAAGAATTTCGTCGCAACTTGGAGCGTCTTGATCAAGTGCTGAGCAATATCGAGAAGTACATACATGTCGCGTTCGCAGCTCTGAAGAAAGAGGACGTCGTGGAAAGAATGTTCTTCATGGTTAGTTGGTTTGATCCGTGGAAGGATCGCAGTCAGTGATGCCAGATCGGTATAGATGGCCTCTACGAGAGCTCAGCTGGAGGAACTCAAGAAGCCCAACCCGCGTTATGTGCTCGAGCTCCATATCATTCGGGGCATGATTCAAGAGGCGGACAATATGGACAAGGGTTTAAAGATCGTTCTCGGTTTTAGATCGCCAATCCTGTTGCCACCAGTGCCTTCTGGTCGCATTCCTTCTGTTCCGCAACCCCCGCCAAGGCCACTTTCTATAGGCATACCGCGACCGATCGCCCAGCCCATCACTCCGGCCGCCGTACAATGGGACGAGTCGATATCATCTCCGGAGGAGGCGACATCCGATGGGGAAGGCTTATTTGATGAAGAAGTCAGAATCGCCATGGACAAGCTGAGGATTTGATGCCAGCATTCCCGCTCTTGGAACAGTGGCCACTTATGCGTACCAAATCATGGTAACGGACAAATCGCTATGTAATCTCGTTCACAGTTGTGTCTTTTTTTTTTCTCCCGAATCGGTCTCTTTGCCCGGTAAGCTCATTTGCCTCATGATATCTTGTGATTTGTATCTCCTTTGTTTTTGCCTTTTTTAAGGACGTGATGTCCCGATCCCTCTTCAGTTCTTTCTCATCGTAAGTGCTGTGTACCCGGAATACGTGTTTGTACTCTCACTCTTGTCGTGATATGTGCCGTTTTCTTGAGTCTGCTATGTTGGAGTTGGTAGGTTGGTAGTTGCACTAACTGTACAATAGGTGTGCGATCTTTATGATTGCACGAATAAATGAAACAAAGTTGCTTGTACGTCCACCGGTCTTTACCGATTGTCCCAAACACTTGCATAGCCTGTGTGATCGTGGGGCCCGCGAAATCGACTCAGGCCCTGGTACCAAACGTGATCCGTGACACTTAGCATTTTTCTTGACTGCTTAATTCGACCCGAAACAAATACACGTTCCGTCTATCCATGCTTTAGAGAGTCCTCGCGACAACATTGCGACAATGTCTGTTGTTCCCATTTGTTTTCGCTACTGGGCCGTGTGTGGCCTCTCACCCCCTACTAGTACATCAATCCCACGTAGCATCCCATTCCCCAATTATATCCAATCAAACGAGTTCACAGGCAAAAAAAAAAAAAACGCAGAGCGTCAAGGAATCGATTCAAGTACAGTGCTACATGTATTGCGCTGAGCTAACTCGGACTCGAAATCCGTCAGCGGGCCCAGCGAACCAGTCTCCGGGATTTTGGTTAAAAGGGCAAGTAGGTTTCGTGCACAACACAATTTTCTTCGAGCATCACAGGAAAACACTATGTTTACTCTGCTTACGTTTTTTTGTACTTTTCCATACAAAAATACAAAAAAAGCACAAAATGCTATCTCCCTCGCTTGCCAGAGTGCTTGGCCAGCTGACCAAAAAAAGGTACCTTAAAAAGTATATGTTATGGAAACATTGATTGATTAGCAGAGTACTCTAAAGACGGTTCATTTCACATGCCAAATCAAAAATACTTGGTTTAGCCTCTGAACGTGTCACGTGCTCATTACCTTTGCCTTGCCTTCTCGTCACAATCCACCTGTGAAGTTTGTGAAGACTCATACACTCATGACCGGTAAGTTAATCCTTACCTCGGTGTGTGTTGCAAGTTGTATGAGTTTTGTGTTTGTGTAGCATACTTGTTATCGATCTTGAATGTGGGCACCGAATGACGACCGTGACACTTTTCATCTCTGATTCTCTGCCAGTGCCATCACCGTGACAGCTCTAGTTACTCCTCTTTGTCTCGTTACGGGCACAGTCATGAATACTTTTAGTCACCTCCAGGATCTCATTCATCACCCAAGGCCAAAATTACTTCAGGACCTCAGGACTCGGATGCCGCGGTGTTTTTTTCTTTCCGCGTATTCCTCTCTTTACGTCATCAGTTGACTCTTAGAATCAATCAATGCAATGGTAAGTTCTGCCTGTCCGTCACGGTCATCCTATTGTGCCCCACAATCTTGACCACCTCCCCTAGCCTCCAAGTATTTGTCCTACCAGGATCGATTTATCTTCTCATGCTTTCGACGCCACGCTTTGCTATAGTAGTCCTTCTCTACTCTCAGCCAGCCCCTCAATCCCCACACCCTTCGGCATCTTGATACCGGTTCAAGGAGCATACCTCAACGACAAAGAAACCGAAAATGATGTGATTATCGCCCCTGGATTACCACTACCACCGTTCATGAAGAGAAGACAAGTGCAGGGGTCATTGGTTGTGCGTCCCAAGGCTGACGAAGAGGACCCCTTTGGCGAAGATACTGAGGATGAATTGACTTCCCAGAGGCAGATCCTGCACTGACCATCAAGGGTGAGGATATGAGTGCGCTCAAAGTCCAATTCACTGCCGCGCGACTTCCGCATTGCCTTCCGGTCTCTATACCCCCCAATTTATTTCCGCGATTGCGTTCGTAGTATTTACCAGGACCCATGACCAGGTATCTCCCTTGTAAATATACATCCATCAAACGCGTTGTGCTCCAGAAATCCGTTTATATGATAGATACTCCCGTGCTATTCATCTCATGGTTGCTGCTTTGGTTTCTTATACTAGTAATTCGAAGATCGACGTTACACTTGGGATGAAGTCAGTCAGCACGGTGCGTAGATTTTCCTTTACGGCACTTCATGCGTCATGAATTCAGCTGACTGGACGATTCGCACCTGCAACTGCAACGTGCCCTATTCGTTTTAACTCAAGATGTGAATCCCATTCCCACGGAAGCCTCGTGCATCACGACTATTAGGGCTACTGTGGTACGTGGTTCCTCAGGCCAAAGCCCCACGTGGCACACGCAACAATCACTCCCCCTTACCAGTACCACGTCTGCTAAACCAGACAAATCAACCTCCCGCGCAGCATCATTGGTCCACGAGAACATCTTCCCCCGGAGAATAGAATATCTTACCTTTGGAGATCGATAGAGTCTATCGATACGATGTTGCCCGATGTACCGGTGCATATGAATGACTTTCCGCCCAACGGAGCTGTACCCCCTCTGACAGAGGAACGATTCATGGATCTTTTCTTGCTATTCTCCCACGCTACGGGTGTCAGGCTGATCGAACAAGATTTCAACATCGAGGGCCAACAGGTCAACCCCTGGACACTGCATAGGGCAGTGTTTGTGCGAAATGGCTTCGATTCGGTACGATGTTAATAACAAGCTTGTTTATTCCCCCCCTACAGTACCCTCTCGATATTAAATGCTCATTATGTGGTCTATCCTAGGTGACTGCGAATGGCGAGTGGCCAATCGTCGGCGCTGCCTTGGGTTTTCCCCCATCGCTCCCGTCCTCCTCGAGAGATCCCACTGGTGTTCAGCTGTCACATTGTGCGCCTGCCGTGGCGCATCGACTGCATCAGCTGTACCAAGATACTTTGCGCCATTTCGACCAAGCCTATGCTAGCAGCATCCTATCGAATAGTTCACAGACGTCGGGTCGAGTACCTCCTCACCTTCAACAACAACCAGTGTCAATACCGCAACCGACGGAGGCAGATTATGAGGCACTTTTCTCCAGCGTGCCATCGGAAGCGTCGCCCATGACTTCCGAGGCTATGCGCCTCCTGCCCCGGTTCTCGCGTACAGTTGGCGCCGACTTGGAGGCGAAGGGTGTTCCGCGGCACGTTATTGCGTTCGTGGAACAGAATAGGGAGCATTTGCAACGTATGGAGCAAGGCCAGAATGGCCCATTCCCAGAGAATGCACAACTTGGGAACATAACTCATCTCAACCAGACATCCGGCATTCAGGCAGTAGATCAACCGTCTTCACAAACTACACAGAATAGCCAGAAACAGCAAGAGCGCTCTGGTGGAGAACCGATATGTGGAGGTCTGAGTGCCCTATCCTTGCGACGACCGCAAATGGTGCGTCTTGCCTTACTACAACCGTTCCTTTGATGCCCTCCTTCACCGGCTCGTGGGTTCACACGGGCGTTTCCATGATATATATACCATGTCCTCAATCCGTGGCGGCCAAACATTTTCTCACCGCACCTGTCCCAAAGCATTTCACTCACGTCCGTTTTTTTACTCAGATTCTCCGGGCCCTGCAAAAACAAGTCATGCAAGGTGTCATGACGCCGCAACAAGCACAGGAACGTTTCGCTATGATGCAGACCGCCGACCCCTCCGCTTTCCCGGAGCAGGGTGTGCCACAGCAATTGCCACCTGGATTTTCCGGTGGACCGCCCGCTGGAAACCCTCAGCAGCAACTTGCTGCGCGATCCCAGCCCTCTCTAGCTTCGGTTAACAACCAAATGTTCCAGCGCGTCATTCAGTCACAGGATCCTTCACTTGCTCGCCAGTTCAACATACCTTCTCATTTTGTCCCACCCGCGAATGTGCAGTCCTCTTTGACGCCCTCAACATCACAAGCTCCCTCTCCTCCGGGTCAACAGGTCTTTGCTCCATCTACTAATTTTGCTGACCTGCCACTGCCGCAACTTCGTGCTGTTTACGCTCAGATGATACATACGTGGATGGAGGGAGATAAAAATCTTCAAGTTTCCAACACTTCTGGTGGTGAAGGCGATCTTCAACGGCGGCAGCAGCTCCGCCTCAAACTCGACACTTACAAACAACGCATAGATGCATTACAGGAATTCATAAATAATAAGGCGAGGGCAAGGTAGGTGATGCTATCTCTCCTCGTGGATATTGCTCTAAACGCGTTTTAGTGGCGATCTCTCACAAGTTGTTAATGGACCGTCGTGGCCAGGCCAAGCTCAGATGGCTGGTCCTCCACCTCAGCAGTCAACCCAGATCGTACAACCCCCTTCACAGCAATCTATCCAGCCTCATAAAATACCTCCATTGCCAGAGGAGCGGTTCAAGGGTGTATTTATGCAATTTACTGCCGCCACAGGGCTTAGACTCACTGATCGTGACCTCGTCATCGAAGGCCGACCAGTCAACCCTTGGGCTTTGCATAGAGCTGTATTCATGCGGAATGGCTTTAAATCAGTACGTCTCGGCATGATCGATGGGTCCTGACTCTGACTAAGTGCTTTTATTAGGTTTCCACGAATGACGAGTGGCCCCTCATCGGTGTCGCTCTGGGATTCCCTGTGTTCACAGGCGGGGATGGTGGACAGCCTGCACGGTGCGCGCCTGCTGTAGCGCACCGGTTGCAACAGTTATACAATGCCGTTTTACGCCAATTCGACCAAGCATACATTAGCAGCATCGTTGCCAGGATAAGAGCATCGAGTCAAATAGTTTCGCAGGCTCCGCAACCACAGGCGCAGCCACACCAGCCCACGGAAGCGGATTACCAGGCACTTTTGGCCAGCATTTCGTCGGAATCGCCCGCTATAACTCCAGAGGCTATGAGCATCCTACCCCGGTTCTCGCATGCGCCTGGTGCTGATCTAGAGGCGCATCGTGTTCCTCAGCACGTCATTGGATTCATAGAGCAGAATAGGGAGCAATTGCAGCGTGCAGCTCAAGATCAAAGTGGGTTTCGTGCTGGTATTCCATCCACGAAGAATGCGTCACTCGACCATCGGGCTCAGGTCAACGAGGTCTCCGGTCTTCAAACGATGGCTTGGTTCAATCCGTTGCAACCGGGCCAGTTATTTAACCCCCCCATGCGGCCACCGACGGCACAGTCGACGAATGCATCCAACATGTCGATGGGTGCCCAGATGGCTACCTCTAGCAGCGGGGCGCAGAACCAAGGGGGAGTCATGTCCGTACCAATGAACCCGGCTGGCGTGAACGGCATCGCCTCCGGTTCTGTTCTTCCCCAACCGGCGGGCTCTATGCAGATGTGGACGCCGACCCAGGACGATGTTATGAATGCGAAGCGATGGGTTGAAGAGCAGAAAAAGGTGGCCTTCAGTCGTGGTCAGTCTGGTTCTCTGCAGTTTTTGACACGTTTAACTCAGTTTCCCTCTACTCCTAGACTTCGACGGGGTCGCTGGTTATCCGACAATTCCCGAGAGTGATATCCAGGAATACCATCGCAATTTGGAGCGTCTCGACCACGTACTGAGCAAT
>Ga0307512_10005975_pt1 | contig 12495 bp, 12 predicted proteins | sample 14_EM_MG_FD_200267 | JGI IMG/M metagenome (GOLD analysis project Ga0307512, IMG submission 200267) | Populus trichocarpa ectomycorrhiza microbial communities from riparian zone in the Pacific Northwest, United States - 14_EM | ecosystem: Host-associated > Plants > Roots > Unclassified | place... | reverse complement strand
TGGCCGGCGAGGGGGATGACCCGGTGCGCGCCGACCTCACCGACCAGGCGATCCACCTCGGCCGCCTGCTGCGGACTCTGCTCCCGGACGACGGCGAGGTGGCCGGACTGCTCGCCCTGATGCTCTTCACCGACGCGCGGCGCGCGGCGCGCGTGTCCCGTACCGGAGAGCTGGTGACCCTCGACGAGCAGGACCGCGGCGCATGGGACCGCGATCTCATCGCCGAGGGCAACGCCCTGGTCCGGGAGCGGATCGAGGCGGTGGCGGCCGGCGGTGACCCACCCGGGCGCTACCAGCTGCAGGCCGCGATCAACGCGGTCCACACCCAGGCCCCGTCCGCCCGGGACACCAACTGGTCCGCGATCGTCGCCCTCTACGACCGCCTGGTGCTGCTCGACCCCTCGCCGATCGTGCGGCTCAACCGCGCGGTCGCGCTCGCCGAGATCGACGGCCCCGAGGTCGGCCTCGCCGAGATCGACCGGCTCGCCGAGATCCTCGACGGATACCACGCCTTCCACGCCGCGCGCGCCGACCTGCTGCGACGACTCCGCCGGGGCGGCGAGTCGCGGGCGGCGTACGACCGGTCCATCGGACTCGCGGGCAACCCGGCGGAGCGGGCCTACCTCACCCGCCGCCGCGACCAGCTCGCCGGCTGACCGAATCGCATATTCGCTTGGCAGCATCACTAGCCTGGCTTGGTGAGCTTCCCGAGGGGGCGTGCGCTGCCGGCTCAGTCGGTCCGGGTCTTCGGCGCGTTGTTCGTGGTGGGCTTTCGCCGCTGGTCCCGCTATCGGCTGGCCGCCCTGGCCGGGGCCTTCGCGAATACGGTCTTCGGGCTGGTCCGCTCCGCGGTGATCCTCGCGGCGATCACCGCACACGGCGGGGCGCTCGGCGGATACGACGAGCTCACCGGGGTCACCTACGTCTGGATCGGGCAGGCACTGCTCGGCCCCATCTACTTCAATACCTGGACCGAGTTGTCCGACCGGATCCGCAGCGGTGACGTCGCGGTCGACCTGGTGCGCCCGTTCGATCTGCAGGCCCAGCTGCTCGCGAGCGACCTGGGCCGGGCGGCGTATCAATTCCTGCCCCGCGGGCTGCCGCCGCTGGTCGTGGGGGCGCTGGTGACCGGCCTGGCATTGCCGACCGTACCCGCGCCGTATCTGTTCGGCCTGCTCAGCGCGATCCTGGCGGTTGCCGTCTCGTTCGCCGCCCGGTGGCTGGTCAACCTCGTCGCGTTCTGGCTGCTCGACCTGCGCGGGCCGATGGCCCTGTACTCGGTGGCGCTGAACGTCCTCGGTGGGCTGGTGGTGCCGGTGCACTGGTTCCCGTCGTGGCTGGCCCGCCTGGCCGCCTGCACGCCGTTCCCGGCGATGTTGCAGCAGCCGGTCGACGTGCTGATGGGGCGGGTCAGCGGCTGGGCCGCCGTGCTGACCCTGGCGGGTCAGGCCGCCTGGTTCGCCGGCCTGATGGTCGCCGGGCAGCTGGTGTTCCGGCTGGGCGTTCGGAAACTGGTGGTCCAGGGTGGGTGAGCGCGCGACGGCGTACCGCGTACTGATCGGGTCGCGGCTGCGCTCGCAGACCGCGTACCGGCGTTCGTTCGCGATGGATCTGGTGGCCGGCGTCGGGGTGACCGCGATCAGCTTCGCCGAGATCGCGGTGATCTACAGCAACGTCGACCTGCTCGGCGGGCTGAGCTTCGCCGGCACGGTGACCGTCTTCGCCCTGGCGCACGTCTGTTTCACGGTGGCCGACATGATGGTCGGTCACCTCGGCAATCTGCCGGCCTACGTCCGTACGGGCTCGCTCGAGGTGTTCCTGCTGCGGCCGTTGTCGGTCCTCGGCCAGCTCGCCACCAGCGACATCTCGCTGCGCCGGCTGGGGCGCACCGGGTCGGGTCTGATCCTGCTGGCCTGGGCGCTGGCGGCGTACGGCGTGCACTGGTCGCCCGCCAAGGTGGTGCTGCTGGTGCTGGCCGTCGGCTCCGGGACGGCGATCTTCGCGGCGCTGTTCGTCTGCGGCGCGGCCGTGCAGTTCTGGCTGATCGAGGGCGGGGAGTTCGCCGCCGCCTTCACCTACGGCGGGCACTACGCGGCGAACTATCCGGCGAGTATCTACACCCTGCCGCTGCGGCTGTTCTTCACGTTCGCGGTGCCTTCGGCGTTCGTCGCCTACCTGCCGGCGCTGGTGCTGCTCGACCTGCCCGGCCCGAGCGGGCTGCCGGCGGTGCTGGGCTGGTGCGGCCCGCTGATGGCGGTGGTGTCGTGGCTCGTGGCGAGCATGCTGTGGCGGGCCGGGATCCGGCATTACGCGGGAGCAGGATCGTGACGGCATCGATGGTCCGAGCGGTCGGCTGATTCGGCTATCGTGGCGGCATGGGTTGCTCCGCTGCCATGCAGATTCGCACCGCCGCCTAGCGGCGGTATCGCGGTTGCCGTAAACCGCGGCCTCATCGCCTGCCCCTGCCGGGGCAGAGCCAGGCGTACCGCCGGACCAGTGGCCCGCCGGCAGCCCGTCCACGTGTCTGCCGGATCGTCCTGCGTGATCCGGAGAGCAATCTGTGAACCCCGAAGTGGCCAAGCTCCTGCTGATGGTCGGGCTCCCCGGCGCCGGAAAGACCACCCGAGCCAAAGAGCTCGCCGTGGCGCACCGCGCGCTGCGGCTGACCCCGGACGAATGGATGATCTCCCTGTTCGACGGGTCGCAGCCCGACGGCAAGCGCGATCTGCTGGAGGGACAGCTCATCGCACTGGCCCTGCAAGCGCTGCAGCTGGGCACCAACGTCGTGCTCGACTTCGGGCTCTGGAGCCGCGACGAACGGTGGGCGCTGCGTTGGCTGGCGGCATCGGCCGGGGCATCGTGCCGAGTTGTCTACCTGCCCATCGGCAAGGACGTCCAGCGCGCCCGGATCGCCGACCGCCAGGCAACCGCACCGCACACCACGTTCCCGATGACCGAAGCCGACATCGACGAATGGCGCAAGCTGTTCCAGGCCCCCGGCGCCGCCGAGCTACGCGGCCGAACGATTCCGGATCCGCCACCAGGCTGGCCCGGCTGGCCGGAGTGGGCCGCCGACCGCTGGCCTTCGCTCGATCCATCGGCCGCCATGCCGACTACCTCGCCGTGACAGCGCTACGCTCCAAAGCCATGGCCGAACCTCTGCGGATGCCCTCGCTCGGCGGGGCGACCGGATGGCTCAACTCCGCGCCACTGCGCCCCGCCGAGCTGCGCGGCCACGTCGTCCTCGTCAACTTCTGGACGCTGACCTGCATCAACTGGCTGCGCACGGAGCCCTTTGTCCGGGCGTGGTCGCGCGCCTACCGCGGCGACGGGCTCGTCGTGGTCGGCGTGCACACGCCGGAGTTCTCGTTCGAGCACGAAATCGACCGCGTGCGGCAGGCCACGGTGGACCGGGCGATCGACTATCCGGTCGCGGCCGACAACGACTACGCCGTCTGGAACGCTTTCGACAACCACTACTGGCCGGCGCTCTACTTCATCGACACCGACGGCGTCATCCGGGACCAGCATTTCGGCGAAGGACGCTACGAGCAGTCCGAGCGCGTCATTCAACGGCTGCTCGGCGTCGAACGCGAGCCCAGCACTCCCGAAGGGGTCGGCGTCGAGGCCGAAGCCGACTGGCGCCACCTGCGTACGCCCGAGACGTATCTCGGCAGCTGGCGCAGCGAGCGCTTGGCCGCACCTGACGAGCAACTGCGGCTCAACCAGTGGGCGGTCGCCGGCGAGTGGACGATCGGGCCGGAGAAGGCCCTGCTCGACCAGGCCGGCGGGAGCATCAGCTTCCGCTACCACGCCCGGGACGCGCATCTCGTGCTGTCCCGCGAAACCCGCGAGCCGATTGCCTTCCGGGTGCTCCTGGACGGCGAGCCGCCGGGCCGGTCGCACGGCGTGGACGTCGACGAGGACGGCGACGGCGTGCTCCGCGACGGCCGCCTGTACCAGCTCGTGCGCGAGCCCGGCAAGGTCCGGGACCGGACGCTGGAGATCACGTTCGGCGAGCCCGGCGCCGAGGCCTACGTGTTCACCTTCGGGTAGCCGGTCTGCGTGCCGTCCTGCTCGATGACCAGCGTCGTGTTGTCGAACCAGACCTCGAGGGCGAGGCTGCCGGCGGCCCATCGGCCGGCGCCGCGGGGGTGCAGTCGCAGCGGCTGTTGCCCGGCGGCGGTCAGCAGCAGGTCGTCGCCGGCCGGGCTGATCTCGAAGTCGGCGTAGCGGCCCGGGGCGGCCGGCGCGGGCGAGGCGGGTGCCGGCACGGGGCCGGGCCATCGGTACGCCCGGGCGACGGCCGGCAGGACGATCTGCTGGATCAGGTCGCTGCCGTAGAACCCGTTGGTCATCAGCACGATTCCCTGCCCGGTGCCGGGGTAGAGCACGGCGTGGGCCTCGAAGCCTTGGTCGTCGCCGCTGTGCCCGATGGTGGCCGGCTCGCCGGGCCGGGCCAGCGCGAGGCCCAGCCCGTACGGTGCCTGGTCGGTCTGTGCGGTGGCCATCTGCTCGGCGATGTGCCGCGGCAGCAACGCTCCGGGCGTACCGGAAAGGCTTGTCTTGATGGCGAGCAGGAAGCGGGCCAGGTCGGTCGCGGTGCTCCAGAGCCCGGCGGCCGCCATCTCGGGGTAGGTGTGCCAGCGGCCGGGCACGGGGACCGGCCCGGGATGGTGTCCCGTCGCCGCCGAACCGGCCCGCTCCGGCGGCAGTGGCTGCGCGAACGTGCTCTCCGACATCCCGGCCGGGCCGAGGACCAGCTCGGCGGCGAGGGCCGGGAAGTCTGTGCCGGTGACGTCTGCGAGCAGTTGCTGCAGCACCGTGTATCCGCCGCCGGAATACCGGAACCGCAGCCCGGGCAGGCCGGAGACGACGACCGGCAGGCTGTTTCCGTGCCCGTCGAGCAGCTGCGGCACGGTCGGGACCGGGGTCCCCTGTGGATAGCCGACGAAGCCGCCGACCGTCGTCCCGGCGGTGTGTGACAGCAACTGGCGCAACGTGACCCGCGGCTGCCAGCCGTCGGCGGCCGGGATCCGCCACGTGGTCAGCCGGTCGTTGACGTCGGCATCCAGGTCGAGCACGCCGTCGGCGACCAGCCGGAGCGCGCAGGCCGCGGCCACCGACTTGCTGATCGATCCGGCCTGGAACAGCGTCCGCTCGGTCACCGCCCGCGCGCCGCCCGCCTCCGCCACGCCCGCGGCCACGGTCTCGGTGATCGCGCCGCCGTCGATCAGCGCGATGCTCACCCCGGGCGTGTGCGCGGCCGCCATCGCCTCGGCCAGCGGGACGCGGCCGCGGCTGCCGGGCAGGCCGAGGTCGAGTCGCTCCAGTACGTCCCGCAGCATCGCCTCAGCCTAGCCAGCGCGGCGGATCGGGGGACACCGGACCTCGTCGAATGGTCGTAAGGTCGAGGCGCACGGACGGTCGGACCTACATGGACCTACCAACAGCGGGGTGACATGAAAACGGGGCGCTGGTTGGCGGGGGCGGTCGCTCTGGTGGTGCTCGGCGGCGGCCTGGCGGTAGCGATTCTGGACCGGGACGGCGGCGCGGCGCCCGCGCCGCCGAGCCCGCCGACGGTGTCCGCCGCCGAGCTGACGAGCATGTTCGGCTGGTACGGGGACACCGGCGGGCAGTGGACCGGCGGCGACAACACGGCGTCCGTGGCGCTGCCGGACGGCCGGGTGGCGTGGCTGTTCTCCGACTCGTTCCTCGGCAAGGTCGACGCGGACCACACCCGGCCCCGCGACTCCCCGTTCGTCAACAACACCATCGTCGTGCAGGAGGGCACCCTGCCGGTGCAGACGCTGCACGGCGGCGCCCCCGACCGGCCGGCCGCGCTGGTCGCCCCGAGCGCCGCCAACGAGTACTACTGGGCCCAGGACGGTGTCGTCGAGGGCGACTCGCTGCGGGTGTTCTACAACCGGTACCGCCGCGACGGCACCGGCTTCTGGGACTTCACCCTGACCGGTTCGGCGCTGGCCACCTTCGACCTGCCGGGGCTCACCCTCCGGCAGGTCACCTCGCTGCCGGTGGGCGACCGGGTCGCCTGGGGCTCCGCGGTGCTGGCGGACGGCGGATACACATATGTGTACGGTGCCGAGCACACCAGCGACGCGCTGCGCTTCGCGCACGTGGCCCGGGTGCCGGCCGGCGGGCTGAGCGGGGCGTGGGAGTTCTGGACCGGCAGCGGCTGGTCCACCGCCGCCGAGCGGTCGGCGCGGCTGCTCAGCGGGGTGGGCACGGGCTACTCGGTGCAGCGCGTCGGCGCCTCCTACGTGCTGCTGACCACCGAGGGAAACCTGCTGTTCAACCCGTCGATCGTGGCGTACACGGCGGCGGCGCCCACCGGGCCGTGGGACGGGCCGCGCCAGCTGTACACGCCCACCGAGGCGGCGCCGGGGTCGTCACGGGTGTCGTACGACGCCCGGTTGCACCCCGAGCTGGCCGCCGCCGGGAAGCTGCTGATCTCGTACAACGTCAACAGCCTCGACGCCGAGACCGGCTACACCGACGCGCGCGTCTACCGGCCGCGGTTCGTCGAGGTGGACTGGCCGCCGGCGGAGCCCGGCGCGCGTACGCCGGCGCCGGCCCGGCTGACCGCGGCGGTCAACGACGTGCGCCCGACCCTGCGCTGGACCGCCGTGCCGGGCGCGAGGCAGTACTGGGTGTACGAGCGGGACGTCACCGCCGGGCAGACCCATCCGGCCCGCCGCCCGCAGCCGGTCACCGGCACCAGCACCGACGCCGGCCTGCTCAAGGACGGGCACACCTACCAGTTCTGGGTCACCGCCGACCGGCCCGCGGCCGAGTCGCCGCCGTCCCCGGTCAGCACCGCCACCCGCAGCCGGCCCACGGTGCCGGAAGGCCTGACCGCGAAGCCGCTGCCGTCCGGCCGGATCGCGCTGACCTGGGCCAAGCCGGGCGTGAACCTCTGGTACTGGCTGTACCAGCGGGACGCGACCGCGGGCGAGAAGTGGCGCCGGGGCGACTTCCCGATCGACCAGACCGGCGGCTTCACGACCGGGCCGCTGCTGCACGGGCACACCTTCGAGTTCCGGATCGCCGCGATCGGGCCGAGCGGCGAGTCGGCGCCCTCGGCGGTCGCCCGCGCCACCGCCCAGTACGAGCCGCCGCCGGCACCGACCGGCCTGCGCGTCACACCCGGCGACGCCAAGGCCGACCTGACCTGGAGCCCGCCGGCCGCCGGACTGATCTACCGGCTGTACTACCGTGACGTCACCGCCGGGCAGAGCCGGTTCAGCCGCGGCGCGTACCAGGTCGACGAGCCCAAGGCGATGGCGGGCGCGCTGGTCAACGGGCACACCTACGAGTTCCGGGTGACGGCTGTGCGCAACGGTTCCGAGGGCCCGCCCAGCCGCTCGGTCCGGGCCACCCCGGCGGCCCCGAAGCCCGCCGCGCCGACCGGGCTGAAGGCCACCGTGACCGCCCCGGGCACCCTGACGCTGACCTGGGTGCCGCTCGGCTCGGGTGTCGTCTACTGGGTGCGCTACCGCGATGTCACGGCGGGGGAGAAGGAGTTCACCAAGGCGGTGTATCCGAACGCCAAGCCGCCGGCGCTGCAGCCGGGCCTGGTGGCGGGGCACGTGTACGAGGTCACGGTGAGCGCCGCCAGCCTGGCCGGCGAGGGCCCGCCCTCCAAACCGGTAGAGGTCACCGTCACCGGCTAGTCAGCAGGACGTCGATCACCTCGCGGAGCGGGCCGAGCAGCTCTTCACTGGTGGCGTCGAGCAGCGGCTGCAGGCCGACCGCGGTGCGTACGACCGCGATGCCGACGCCGAGCGCCACCACCAGCTGCGCCCTCAGCAGGCGCTCGTCGGCGTCCCCGGCGCCGGCGGAGGCCTCGAGGACCTGCCGGCTGAAGTCGTGCAGGGCGCGCCGGCGCAGCCCGTCCACCCGTTCGTCGCCGGAGCTGCGCAGCAACATCAGCACCGGGTGCTCGCCGAACTCCGGCCAGGCGTTCGTCGCGAGCTGGCGGCTGAGCGCCTCGGCGAGCGCGGCATGGTCGCGGGGGAACTCGCCGTCGTCGCCCAGGAACCGCGGCGTCGATACGACGGCCGCCTTGAACAGGCCTTCCTTCGAGTCGAAGTACCGCTTGATGAGCGCGAGGTTGACCCCGACGTCCGCGGCGACGTCCCGCAGGGTGGTGCGGTCGTAGCCGAGGCGGGTGAACCGGCTGCGCGCGGCCGCGAGCAACTCCTGCCGGGTCGCCGCCGCGTCCCGCCGCCGGCGGCCGGCTTGCTGTGGATTAGTCACGGTGGCCTCCCGCAGCAGCATACCGGAGCAAGTAATCATGCGTTGACATAGCTTCGGTACGCGGTTACGGTGCCCAAGTAATCAACCGATGACTTAGCCCCGGAAAGGCTGCTAGTGACCACCCCAGCCCTGCTGGTCATGGACGTCCAGAAGGTCGTCGTCGACCGCTATCCCGACCCTGCCTACCTGCCCCGCCTGCGCACGGCAACGGTCGCCGCCCGCGCGGCCGGCCTTCCCGTGATCTACGTGGTCGTCGGGTTCCGCCCCGGCTACCCGGAGGTCAGCGCCCGCAACAAGATGTTCGGTGCGCTCGCCCAGCGCGGGCCGGCCGCCGCCGGTGCAGAGCTCACCCAGGTCCATCCGGACGTGGCCCCCGAGCCCGGCGACATCCTGGTCACCAAGCGCCGGGTCAGTGCCTTCGCGGGCAGCGACCTCGACGTGGTGCTGCGGGCCGGCGCCATCGACCACCTCGTGCTGACCGGCATCGCCACCAGCGGCGTGGTGCTGTCGACCCTGCGCCAGGCGGCCGACCTGGACTTCGGCCTGACCGTGCTGGCCGACGGCTGTCTCGACGCCGACCCGGAGGTGCACCGCGTCCTGACCGAGAAGGTGTTCCCCCACCAGGCACAGGTCACGACCGTGGCGGACTGGGCGGCGGCCGTCAAGACGCAGTGATCCCGCGGCGCGATCTGCGCCGGCGGCGGGCGGCATAGACGACCAGGGACTGGATCGCGTACGGGGCGCAGACCGTGGCCAGACCGACGGCGATACCGCATAGGAAGAGCAGGCGCTGCGCCGCCGCCTCGCCGTTGATGTCCACGAAGCTGGAGCGGACCCGCAGCGGGGCCAGCTTTCCCTCGGTCTTCCAGCGGAACACCGGTGAGCTGCCCGCCTCGACCGGGTCGACGTCGATGTAGTCCACCCGCAGCGGCGAGCTCCCGGTCGGCAGCACGATGAAGGTCTGCCGGGTGAAATCCGTGTTCGGGCAGCCCTCGGCGACCGTGACCCACCGGTCGAAGGTCAGGCCCGCCAGGCTGCCCGGGCCGGTCACCGAGTCGAGGCCGTCGCACACCTTCTGCAGCCCGACCGTGGGGGAGGCGAAGGACATCCGGGAGTTCTCGGTGCTGATCGGGGGGATCCGCATCACTCCGTTGACCCTTGCCACCCCGCGGGCGGTCAGGCCGATGTCGAGCAGCACGAGCTGCCGGTCGCCGAGTTCGATCGTGTCGGCGGGCCGGCCGCCCGACTGGGGGCGGTCCATCCGGGCTCCGCCGCGGAACTCCACGATCACCCAGATCGGCCCGGTGGGCGTCCGGGCCAGGCGCAGGTCCAGGTTCAGGTCCTGCAGCACGGAGGGCTCGCCGGCCCGGCTGCCCGACTGCGTGTACGAGACGTTGTGCACCGCCCAGGTCACCGGCGTGCCGGCGGGCAGGTACACGGTCACCGTGCTGTTGAAGCCGTAGTCCGGCCGCAGATCGGGAAACAGTGGCGTGCCCGGCTGGCCCCGCTCGAACAACACCCACGAGGTGGCGCTGAGCAGCACCGCGGCCAGCAGCAGGAGCACGCCGGCGATCGGCGGTCCGGCGGCCAGGTCGGCGGCTGGGGCGGCCGGCCTCGGCGGTGCGGCGGGCCGGCGCAGCCGCCGGGGGCGGACGGGCGGCCTGGGTCGATCGGACACGTCGGCGTCCTTCAGCGGCGCGGGATGAGGCGCACACACCCGGCCGGCATGAGCACGTGCGAGACGGTGTGCTGGGAACTGCCCAGATTGGACTCCACGGTGGCGTGCATGCCGGTGAACACCGTGCCGCACTCGTACCGGCCGCCATCGCCGACGACCGACAGGTCCAGATACGGTCCGAGATACTCCGCCAGGGTGTCCTTGCGGGTCATCGGGATCGTCTCGTCGTCGAGCGTGAAGCGGAAGTACTGGAAGAACCGGGCCACCGCGGTGGCGTGCGGCGCCACCTCGATCGGCGGCGGCTGGGGAGCCGCCGCGCTCGAGCCTTGCTTGACCGCCCGGGAGTCGGCCTCGATCGCCGCGCGGTCGCGGTAGAGCGTGACCTGGCGGGCCGGGCCCAGGCTGACCAACTGCACCCGGGCGTCGGCGGTGAGGTTCGTCGGCGGAAACTCGATCACGACGTCGTAGACGCAGATCCGGCTGTCCGTCAGGTTGATGATCGAGTAGACCGGCATCCATTCGATCTCGGTGCCGCCGCCGCTCGGCGCGTCCACAATGGCCAGCGACGAGGTGAAGTCCTGGTCGGCGGTCAGCCCGACGGCGTCGGCCGAGGCGGACGCGCTGGAGCGGGCGCAGCTCGGCGGTGACTCAGCCGGGGTGCCTGTGCACCCGGTGGCCAGCGGCAGGAGCAGCACGACCGGCCATAGCAGCTTCCGTACGCCTGAACCCACTCACCTATGGTCCTGCATGGAGTCAAGGTCTTGGATGCGCCGCGACGAGCGGGGTGTCCACGCCGATCTCGCCGGCGTGCCGCGCCCCGCCCGGGTTGCCGAGCGGCTCGGGCCGGCCGGGCAGCGGCAGTTCGAAGAAGGCGCGCGAGTCGCTGAGATGCGCGTTCAGGGCGTCCTGCTTGCGGGCGGCCCGCTCCGGGACGATCGCGGTGGTGGGGCACTCGACCTCACACGCGCCGCAGTCGATGCACTCGGTGGGGTTGATGTAGCTCTTGCGGTCGCCGACATAGATGCAGTCGACCGGGCAGACGTCGACGCAGGCGCGGTCGAGGACGTCGATGCACTCGGCACCGATGACGTAGCTCATGGGATTCCCTTCGGACGCGGGCGCTCAGGCGCCGTCGGTGGAGTGGCCGGGAAAGAGGGCGAGGTCGGGGTCGAGATCGACCGCCACGTGGTTCAGGGCGATCGCCGCCTCACCGAAGCCGACCGACATCAGCCGGACCTTGCCGTCGTAGTCGGTGAGGTCGCCGGCGGCGTAGACGCGCGGCAGGTTGGTGCGCATCGACCGGTCGACGGCCACCGACCGGGCCCGCAGCCGCAGGCCCCAGTCGCGCAGCGGGCCGAGTTCGCTGATGAAGCCGAGCGCGGCGATGACGTGGTCGGCGGCGACGACGCTCTCGGCGCCGGACTTCGAGCGCAGCGTGACCGCGGCGAGCCGGCCGGCGGCCAGGTCGCCGGCGAGCGTGACGACCTGGGTGTCGGTGTGGATCCGGGTCCGGCCGGCGCGGACCCGCTCGAGGGTCGCGGCGTGGCCGCGGAACGCGCCGCGGCGGTGCACGAGATTGACCGAGCGCGCGATCGGCTCGAGGGCGTCCGCCCAGTCGAGCGCGCTGTCGCCGCCGCCCACGATCACCACGTCCTGGCCGGCGTGCGCCCGCGGGTCGAGCACGAAGTAGGACAGGCCGGTGCCGAGCCACTCCTCGCCGCAGCCCAGCGGGCGCGGGGTCGGCACGCCGATGCCGGCGGTGAGCACGACCGCGCGGGCGTGCACCCGGGTGCCGTCGTCCAGCGTGACGACCGGCTCGCCGTCCTGGTAGCCGAGGGTGACCGCTTGCCGGCCTAGCAGGTACGCCGGGTGGAACGGCGCCGCCTGCGCCACCAGCGCGGCGACGAAGTCGCGCCCCCGGATCGCCGGGATCGCGGCGACGTCCCGGATCTCCTTCTCCGGGTACAGCGCCAGCACCTGCCCGCCGGCCTGCGGCAGGACGTCGACGACGGTTGCGCTCAGCCCGCGGAAACCGGCGTAGTACGCGCCGTACAGGCCGGTCGGCCCGGCGCCGACGATGAGCACGTCGGTCGAGACGGTCGGGGACGGGGCCATCACAAGCCTCCTGAGGGGGATCGGCGATGCGGCTCGACTGTAGGGACGGCGGGCGCCGGTGGCCTCGCGGACGGGACCGCTCACCGAAACACGTGGCGATGCCCGCGGCGTTCCGTCAGGTGAACCGCCTTCCTTGGCCGGCCGCCGCGAGCGGTGATCTGCTCGTTCCACCGGCGAAGGAGGCTCAGACATGACCGAGACCGCGACCCCGCAACCCGCGTCGCCCGGGGAGACCCCCCGCAACGCCGAGGCCGGCTCGGGCAGGCCGGTCCGCAAGCACCGCGCCGGCAAGCTGCCCGGCCGCCAGGACTGGTCCACGTGGCCGCACTACCAGGCCGCCAAGGCCGGTTTCCGGGGCTACTGGTACCCGGTGTGCTTCTCGGCGCAGGTGGGCGAGAAGCCGCGCGCCGTGACGCTGCTGG
>Ga0307512_10005973_pt1 | contig 12497 bp, 10 predicted proteins | sample 14_EM_MG_FD_200267 | JGI IMG/M metagenome (GOLD analysis project Ga0307512, IMG submission 200267) | Populus trichocarpa ectomycorrhiza microbial communities from riparian zone in the Pacific Northwest, United States - 14_EM | ecosystem: Host-associated > Plants > Roots > Unclassified | place... | reverse complement strand
ATCGTGGCGTATAGTTTGATTGTTGTCAAAGTATCAAATGAAGGAGTTCGATCCGCCCGTGAGCCGACAGCTTCCGCAGCCCAGCCGGGACGACATCGACATCGTCACCGTGCTGCGGGCCCTGGCCGATCCGGTGCGTCTGGAGATGCTCCGCGCGATGGCGGCGGCCGAAGCGCCGTGCCCGTCCTCCGCGGCGGCCTACGGCGTCGAGGTCACGGCGGCCACGTTGTCCCACCATTTCCGCGTGCTGCGCGAGGCGGGGGTGACCACGACGTTCGTCGAAGGCCGGCACCGGTGGGTGGAGCTGCGCCGGGCGGACCTCGACAAGCGGTTCCCGGGCCTGCTGGACTCCGTGCTCGGCTAGTTCTTCGGGAGGCGGACGACCGCGACCGTCTTGCCCAGCACGGCCCTGCCCTCGAACTTGGCGGTGATGTCCACACGGGCGGTGCCGTCGTCGCGGACTTCCTTGACCTTGCCGGTCAGCTCGACCAGCGCGCCGTCGGCGTCGTTTGGCACGACGACCGGGCGGATGAAGCGGGCGCCGTACTCGATGACCGCGCTCGGGTCGCCGAGCCAGTTGGTGACGAGGCGGCCGGCGAGCGCCATCGTGAACATGCCGTGGGCGATCACGCCAGGCAGCCCGACGTCGGCGGCGACCTTCTCGTTCCAGTGGATGGGGTTGAAGTCGAGGGCGGCGCCTGCGTAGCGGACCAGGTCCACCCGGCGCACCCGCACCTCGAGTGGAGGCAGCTCGTCACCAGCAGCGATCATGATTCCTCTGCCCTGATCACCAGTTGGGACAGGGCGGTGACGACCGGCTCGCCGTCCTCGGTCTCGATCTCCGCGCGCAGCGTGAGGAAGTCGTTGCCCATGCGGGTGTCGATCTCGGCGATGTGCGTGGTGACCGTGAGCCGGTCACCGGCGTGCACTGGCCGCGTGTAGTTGAACCTCATGTCGCCATGGACGAGTCGCCCGTAGTCGACCCCGAGCTTGGGGTCGTTGACGATGTCCTCCATGGAGTACCGCCCGAAGAGCAGGACGGCGAAGGTCGGCGGGGCGACCACGTCCGGGTGCCCGGCCGCCTGCGCGACCGCGACGTCGCGGTACATCGGGTGGTCGTCACCGATGGACTCGGCGAACTCCCGGATCTTCGCCCTGCCGACCTCGTAGACCTCGGAACGCGGGTACGCGTGACCCACGAACGCCGGATCCAGGGGCACGTCTAGCGGGTTTCCTTGTGCATCCGGTGCGTGCCGCAGTTGGGGCAGAACTTCTTCATCTCCAAGCGGTCCGGGTCGTTGCGCCGGTTCTTCTTGGTGATGTAGTTGCGGTGCTTGCACTCCTCGCACGCCAGCGTGATCTTCGGACGAACGTCACTGCTGCTAGCCACTTGAGGTCCCTCTTCTCCATGGGCATAGATCGCCCGATCGCGTAGCGGTGGCCGGACTTGAACCGGCGACACAGCGATTATGAGCCGCTTGCTCTACCGACTGAGCTACACCGCCTTGACATGCCTGTACCGCGGTGCCCGGAATCGAACACCGCGGCCAGCTCACCGAGCCCCAATACGGAATCGAACCGTAGACCTTCTCCTTACCATGGAGACGCTCTACCGACTGAGCTATTGGGGCGGATCCAGAACTCTGTTCTTTGGAGCCGTGACGAGACTACACGGCTCCGCCCGAGCGACGAAATCGGGTATCCCTCCTAGGTCAACAGCGTCAGCACCGTCTCGTCCCGGATGCCCCTGGCCTGCGCCGTTCGCGCCTGCAGCCATGCCTCGAGGCGCTCCTCGGACAGCGGCCGCGAGATCAGGTAGCCCTGCGCGACGTCACAGCCCATCGCGGCCAGCTGGTCGCGGGCCACGTCCTCCTCGACGCCCTCGGCGACGACCGTGAGGCCGAGCGAGTGCCCCAGCTCGACGATCGACCGCACCACGGCGAGGTCGCCGAGGTCGCTGCCCATGCCGAACACGAAGCTCTTGTCGATCTTCACCTCGTCGACCGGCAGCCGCCGCAGGTACGCGAGCGAGGAGTAGCCGGTGCCGAAGTCGTCGACCGCCAGCACGACGCCCAGGTTGGACAGCGCCTGCAGCACCGGCAGCGCCCTGGCCGGGTCGGCCATCACGCCGGACTCGGTCAGCTCGAGCGTGAGCAGCTCCGCCGGCACGTCGTGCCTGGTGAGCGCGGCCGAGACCATGTCGGGGAACTTCAGGTTCGCGAGGCTGCGCACGGACATGTTGACCGCGACGCCGATCCGCAGGTCCCTGTCCATCCACTTGCGGACCTTGATCAGGGCCTGCTCGAGCACGAAGTCGGTGAGCGCGTCGACGAGGCCGGCTGCCTCGACGGCCGGCACGAACTCGTCCGGGTGCAGGTCGCCGAACTCGGGGTGCCGCCAGCGGACGAGCGCCTCGACACCGAGGACCGCACGGCTCGGCAGCGAGATCTTCGGCTGGTAGTGGACCTTGACCTGACCGGTCTCCATGGCCTGCCGGAACTGGGTGACCAGCTGGAAGCGGCGCAGGAACATCTGACCCATGCTCGGCACGTACGCGCGTACCGGCTCACCGCTGGTCCGCGCCGCACGCAGCGCCACATCGGCCCGCTTGAGCAGCTCGTCGACGTCGAGACTCGCGGGCGCCCCATCCTTGGCGCCCGTGGAGGTCGTCTCCGAGAACAGCACGCCGTCGGCGATGGCCGCCGACGAGTAGCCGACGACCACGCCCGCCTCGATGGACAGCCTGTCCACCGGGTAGGGCGCGGACAGGCTCTCGACCAGCTGGTTCGCGACGAGCTGTGCCTGCTCGAAGTCCGAGTCGACGAGCAGTGCCGCGAACGCGCCGCCTTCGAGCCTGGCGAGCGGGATGTCGGCGCCGAGGGTGTCCCGCAGGCGCCGGCCGGCCGCGATGGTGATGCGGTCGCTCCACGCGTAGCCGAGCGCGTCGCTGATGGCTGACTGGACCTCGAGGTCGACCCGCAGCATCACCGAGCCGGGGTTGGTGGCGAGCAGTTCGGTCGCGACCTGGCGGAAGCCTGGCCGGTTGTACAGGCCGGTCAGCGGATCGTGGTAGGCGTCGTGGCGCAGGGTGGCGAGCAGGCGCCGGTTGTCGAGCGCGGTCGCGAGGTGGCTCGCGGTCGTGCCGATCATCCGGATGTCGGCCTGGCCGAAACCACGCCAGCGCGACAGCTTGTCGTGCGCCTCGACCACGCCGAGCAGGTGGCTGGCACTGCGCAGCGGCACGACGAGCGCCTCCTGCGCGTCCCGCTGCATGAGTGCGGTCCTGACCTCGGGCAGAGCGTCGAGGCGGCGGAAGTGACGGACGTGCGAGCCGGGCAGGCGGAGCAGGGCGTCGGCGCGGGCGCCGTTCGCCTCGAGGTCGTACATGTCTTCCGCCAGCTCCTCGCCGGCGACGACCGTGTGCATGGGCTGCTGCGGGTCGAACCGCAGCCGCAGCACGACCCGCGCGGCGCCGAGCTGGTCCTTGATCCGCTGCGCGATGCCGAGCCAGTCCTCCGAGCTGACCGCGACGGCGGTGTCGCCCCCGGCGGGTGGCCGGGCGGCGGCACGGCGGCCGGACCGCGCGACGATGAGGCTGACCTCGGACAGTGCTTCCAGGTCGCGCTGCTCACGCAGGAGACCGGAGTAGGCGAGGTAGAGGGCCCAGAGACCGCCGAGCATGGCGAGCACGAGCGGCCAGCCGTGGTCGACGTTGGTGGCGACCTCGTACCCGACGACACCCATCGAGGCGTTGACCAGGCCGAGCACGAGCGTGCGGGAGACGAGCTTGGTGGCCGCGCCGAACCTCATCCGCCGCCCGAGGACGAAGACCGCGGCCAGGGCGAGGAGCGTGCTCGTGATGGGGGCCGACACCGCGCCGGCGAACACGGCGAACCAGCCGGGCCGCCCGGCCAGCGTGTCGGTGAGGATGGTGAAGACGGAGAAGGCGACGGTGATCTCGAAGATCTCCGCGCCCGTGTTGTAGAGGACACGGTCCTGCACCCGGCGGGCCAGCAGCGTGCCGACCCCCGCGATCAGATGCGCCGCCAGCACGACCTGGAACGGCGCCACGAACAGCCCGATGGCCAGCGGAATCTCCGTGAACGAGATCGTCCACGAGATGCCACCGCGCACGTCGATGTTGACCGAGAGCTGCTCGACGATCAGGAAGCCGAGGACGAGGAGCAGACCGGTCCAGATCAGGTCGGAGCCCCCGCGGAGCGGCAGCCACCAGGAGACGCCCGCCGCGGCGGCGACTCCCGCGACCAGCACCAGGACCGAAAAAACGCTGAACCGGCGGTCCAGCATTGGGTAGTCCTCGGTTGTGCGGTCTGTGGACGCCGGCATGGGATGGTCCGGCATGCAACCTCCTAGGCCGCCCTCGGCGACAACTCCCGCCGCACTGTGACGACGCCCCCCGATTGGGCTAGTCACGGTCGCGTAACTGTACCCCCTCCGCGCACAGATTCCGACTGTGCTATTCGGCCGGACCCGCACCGCTAGTCAGCCGCTGCGACACCCGCCACGGAGAGCTTGATCTTGCGGCCCAGGAATCTACCCAGGTCAGCAACCTCGCTGGATAGTTCACGCCGCAACCGTGCCGAGATCGTTGTGAACGGCGTCACGTCCAAAGTGTCCTTTGTGGATAGTCGCCAAACCCCCCGGATCCGCCCACCCACTGAGACGGAGGGCATCACGAACCCACCACCGGACTGGATCTTTCGGGTGTGTTCCACCGGAATTGATCGCTCTCCGTAACCAAGCACAAAGGCATCAAAGTGCCCGAGAAGCCTGGTTTCGATTGATTCGACGCATTCATCCCCTTTAACGACGAAGCGCTCCCCCACAGGCTCGAGCGCGTCCCTGACGTCATCGAACGCCCGCCGCGCGGCAGCCAACGGCAACCCCGACCAGGCGGCGAGGTCCCTCGGCGTCGCCGGCCCATGCCCACGGAGATACCGGAGTGCGAGGTGGTCATGTTCGTGGCGCGTCACCCAGTCCCGCACGAGCACGTACGTGGGCTCCCTCCCCCGCTCCGGCCCACGACAGATCACCCCTTCGAGCGCCGCGAACCCCAGGAAGTAAGGAGCAGCCTGCCCGGCAAGATCGAGATCGACCCGCTCCCTGATCTCGGCCCGGGTGAGCGGCTCGGTGAGGATCGACTCAAGCTGGGCCACCCCTCGCTCACAGTCGGCGTCGTCGAGCCCGAGCCGCCGCCGCCGAGGCGCCTGCCGATCCCGGAAGTAGGCCCCGACCTCGTCGAGCACCCACTTGAGATCCGCGGCGGCGAGCATGTGGAGAGTGCCCCGCATGGCCCAGGTCCTGACGACGTCCCCGTTGCTGACGGCGTCGTCGACGTCCTGCCGCGTCAGCCCGTCGCTCCGCACCCGCACGGCAAGCCGGTTGGCCCCCACGTCCTGCCCCTGAAGCGCGACAACCCGCGCCACGGCCCCGGCCACGGTCCGAGCCCGGTCAGTTCCGATCCCGTTGGCATACGCCCGCGCGGCCCAGACATCCACGCGAGGAAAGGTATCCGGTTCAGTCCGCGAGGACCGGCTCAGCAGGCAGGACGGCCTCTCCACCGACGGCGACATCGACCTTGACGACGAGGTACCGAGCCACCGTTCTCCGCAGATGATCGGCGTGCTGGTAAATGTCCTCGACGTGGTCGATGGGAACCCGGGTCTCGACCTTGTTCTCGTCGAACACACCGAGATACTTCTTCGACCGGTTGAGCCAGAGGCGAGCGATCGGCTTTCGGTTGTTGTCGTCGAGCAGCACGCCGCAGTAGGTCTTCGTATCCCGCAACACCACCCGGGACGCCTGAACCTCGCTACAGACGATGGCGCGCACGATCCGGTATCCCTCGACCTCCTCATCGCTGGTGACGATCTCACCACCGGAGTCGACGGACACGGGTTTCTCGTCCGGTGCCGCCTCAGCCTCGTCCTTCGAGACGCTGACATATGAGTCCGGCCCACCGAGCGCATTCTTGAGACGGTCGTTCACCTGCTCGTTCAGGAACTGCCGCGCCGCCTTGGTGACCAGCGGAACGAACTGTTCGCGCACTCGCTGGGTAAAGGACCCCTCGTAAACGCGGGTCGTCAGAAACTTGACCCACTCGTCCTCAGGCTCCTTGAACTGGGCGGCGAGAACCCGCTTGAGCTGCCCGATGTACTTCAGCTCACCGGCGGCACTGATCACCGAGTCGAGATCGAACGACTCCTTGGTGAGCTTGGCCAGCTCCGGCAGAAGCGTCTCGTCGAGCGCCGAGAAGTCGAGCACCAGGAACGGTTTGGCGTCCATCCGGTTGGGCGCGTCCAGGTCGGTGTAGAACTGGTAGACCTCGCCGTTGGTCAGAATCGCGATCCTGGCGTTGGTCACCGCGAAATAGCGAAAGAGCTGAGAAGCATGCTCGATCCGGAGCGGATCGTTGATCTTCTTGACCTCGATCAGCAACTGGATCTTCTCATCGTGCGCGACGGCGTAGTCGATCTTCTCACCCTTCTTGGTGCCGACGTCGGCGGTGAACTCGGGAATCACCTCGGCAGGGTTGAAGACGTCATAACCGAGCACCGTGCTGATGAACGGCATGACGAAGGCGTTCTTGGTCGCCTCCTCCGTCTGGATGCCGGCTTTCTGCTTCCGAATCTTCAGCGCCAACGCCTGCGTGCGCTCCGCGATGTCCATGCCGACCTCCAGAGTGATGTTTTCTGAGTCGACGCCACCTACGCGGGCGTTACCAAATCACCACCCCATCCGCTGGCGGTTGGGAAAACCCGGAGCGGCCCGGCACAAACGCTTCTGATCAACACATGCGGTCGTGCGGTGCAGGTATGGTCCAGATTTCGTCCAGGCGGGATGAGCATCATGACCATGACGTCACGCCGTCGGCACGGAACGGAGCCCGACCACCGATGAGAGTCTTCGTCAACTACCGCACCAGGGACGAGGCGAGCACCGCGTTGCTGGTCTCCCGGCACCTCTCCGACCGGATCGGCGAGCAGAACGTCTTCCTCGACACCAGGTCGATAGAACCCGGCACGCTGTTCGACGACACGTTGCTGCGCAACGTCTGGCGCAGCGACGTGATGGTGTCGATCATGGGAGCGCTCTGGCTCGACTTCCCGGGAACGACCGGACGCGCGATCGACGACCCGAACGACTGGATCCACATCGAGCTCTTCGAGGCCCTCACCCACCAGGTACGGGTCGTCCCGCTCCTCGTCGGCGAGACCCGGTTCCCCAAGGCGCACGAGCTGCCGGAGCGACTCGCCGACCTGGCACGCCACCAGTTCGTGATCCTGGACCTCCGCACGCCCGAGGCTGGTTTCGCCCGGCTCGACAGGGTGCTGGAGCTGCCCGCCGACGACGATGACGAACCCCGGCGGGGCAGCGGCCAGTCGGGTGGGATCGGTTCGGTGCGCGGCAACCACAACATCAGCGTCACCGACCCACGCGGCCCGCTGCACATCGGCGACCGGTTCGCCCGTCCCCGGGACGACACATGACCGAACCGGACCCGCTGGTCCCCGACGACTGGGACGTCGATGAGCCCGGCCAGACCGGTGGAATCGGTTCGATCCAGGGCGACCACAACATCAGCGTGACCGACCCGCACGGCTCGGTCTTCGTCATGGAGCGGGCGGAGTTCTACCTCCGGTCCGCCGCAGGCGACGGTGACCCCGACACCGGCTGGTCGCCACGACTCGTGCCAGAGGACATCCTGACCAGCCTCGCCGGGCGGTTCGTCCTCCCACCCGGCTACGGGGATCTGCTGGCACGCCTGCGCAATCCCGGCACGGTCGTCGTCTCCGGGGCGCCGGGGTGCGGTAGGCGTTCCGCTGCGCTCATGGTCCTGAAGGACTCGGGAGAGGGTGCGACGCGGTTCCGCGAGCTGCCGGACGACGACGCCGACCGCCGGTTCGTCCTCGACGCCAGCGTCATCGAACCGGGTGAGCGACTGCTGTTCGACCTGTCCACCGAGACGAAACCCATTTCTCAGCACGTGCTCGCCAACCTGCGCGCCTACCGCGCCGCGGTCGCCGAGCGGCAGGCCTACCTGGCAGTCGTCCTGCCGCCCGAGCAGCAGCAGGTGAGCGCCGAGCTCGGCACCGAGGCGATGATCATCGGCCGGCCCGACGGCGCCGAGGTGTTCCGCAGCCACCTCGCCATGTTCGGCATCAAGGTGACCGGTCCCGAGCTGCGAACCGAGGCAGTCCACGGACATCTCACCCGAGATCCGATGCGGGACATCGCGGCGCTCGCCGAACGAGTGCGCCGGGCCCGGGGCGTGGCGGCGGGGCAGGGCGGTTGGCAGGCGTGGCTCACCGCGGCGCTCGAGACCGACACGTATGTCGACGACGTGGCCCGGTTCGTGCGAGAACACCCCGACGGCCGGGTGCGCGCGCTCCTGCTGGCCGCCGCCATGTTCGAGCACGCGAGCCCGGAAGTCGTGGCGTCCTCGGCTGCGATGTTCCTCGAGATCGCGAAGTATCCGGCACACGAGGAGCACCGGCTGGATCTCCCCGACCTCGCCGAGTCGCTCGGCACGGTCCGCGCCGCCATCGACGGTGGGCAGGTCCGCTTCGACTCCGTGGCGTACGCGGACGCGGTGCGCACGCACTTCTGGCGCACCTTCCCCGACCTTCGGGTCGAGCTGCGTCAGTGGCTCGACAAGGCCGTGAGGTCGGTGGGCGCCGCCGACCGCTCGCTGGCGGTGTTGCGTTACACCGACCAGTGCCTGCGCACCGACCATCCCGACGACTTGTGCACACTGGTCGAGCAGTGGGCCAGACGCTCACCGTCCACATTGGACAAGATGCTCGACGCCGCGGGCGCGGCACTCACCCGAGGTCTGCTCAACGAGCGACACGGCTGGTGGTTCCGGCGCCACGTGTACTTCTGGGCGACGAACCGTCAACTGTGGCCGAGCCTCGCCACGCTGTCGGTCGGCCTGTGCGAACGCGTGATCGCGCCTGCGCAACCGCAGCAGGCACTCGTGCGCCTGCGCCACCTGACCCGGCACACCCGCGCCGAGGTCGTCGCCGAGGCCCGAGCGGCGCTGGCGAGGCTCTGCCGTGACGGCCGGTTCGCCCGCCGCATGCTGACCCGCGTTCACGACGACCTGACCGGCGACCGCCCACGGGACGTGGACTACGCACTGTTCACCGACGTCGCCGACCCGGTGCGGCTCACCGGCGGTGAGTCCTTCCCGCGCGTCACCGAGCAGATCGTCCACGACATGCTCGTCGACGGGTGGGCCGCATGGCTCACGGCGCGACAGCCGTACGTCGACATCGCCGAAGCAGTCACGCGATGGCTCGAGGCCCACGCCGAGAAGCCCGGCCGGGACGCACTGCTCGAGATCCTCGCGGCGGCGACGCAGGGAGCGTCCCCACCATCCGCGGTCCTCTACGCGGTATCCCGCGACTGGGTCGCGACAGCGATGCCGGAAGAGCGCCCAGCCCGCCTGCGCACGGCGGCACTGCTGCGGCAGGCGTGCGCCGACGTCCCTCGAATCCCAGCTCACACAAGGAGTTAGCCACCAATGCGCAGCGTCAAGGTGTACCTGATCGTCGCCGCGACCGTGCTCCTGGTCCTCGTGATGCTCACGGCCGTCACAAGCATGCCGTGGTGGATCGGCGCGGTGATCTTCATGCTCCTCATCGGCGGCCTGTTCCTGACGTACCACGCCAAGAACCAGCGCCTGTACAACAGGCCATCGCAGCCCGTCTACCAACCGCCGCCACCCCCGCCGCAGCCGGGAAGCACCACCGTGCAGGGACTGGTACTGCCAAGCGCCCAACGCGACTACCGTTTCTTCCTGGACGCCACCGTCCTGTGGCGACAATCAGGCGCCCAAGGCGTGTCACACCTGAGACCGGACCAACTGGCGATCGACGCCATCCGCGAGCGAGCGACCCGGTCAGCCGAACAGGAGTCCCCGGCCGACAGCGACCTGCTGGCGCCGAGGTTGGCCGCGGAGCTGTCGTACCCCAGACCGGACCGCACCGGCCAGCTGGAAGTCTGGGCACAGAACGCCGCCGTCTTCATTCCGGACGACGACCGCAGGCGGCTCACCAAGCTGGCGGAGGTGCGCAAGGACGAGGAGGTGTGGGACCACGAGCGGGCGCACGAGAGAAACAAGCGGGCCTACCTACGTGAGGATGTCCTGTCGAGCACAGGCAGCGCGGTCGTGTGGTGGCTGGCCCAGGACACCACCAGGGTGCGGGAGACGGTCAGCCTGATCGACACGCTGGCGAAACTGGTCGCCGCGGCGCAGGACCGCGAGGTGGAACCCGCGTTCCGCACGTTCGTGAACACCCTGACCGACCCGTCCCCACAAACCCACGACGACGTCGTGGACCACCTGATGGCGAAAATCCTGCCCACCGGCTCGGAACCAGAACGCGCCGGCGTGGCCGACCGCCTGGCCACACTGGCCACCGAATTCGGCGCGACGGACCTGGCCAGGACATTCCGAGAACGCTTCAACGCCCCGGACTTCACCGAGCCGGGCCCTTTCGACACGCAGGAGACCGATCCGATCCCGGACACGCCGAACCCGATACACCCAAACGGCCAGAAGGAGCCCGGCCCCGCCGACACCCCCAACCCGTCGTAGGGCCTCGGCATCAAAGAGTCCTCTGTCGACGAGAAGACAAACGGCCCGTTGATCTACTCAACGGGCCGTTGTGACTGTTGGTGGCGGGTGAAGGGTTCGAACCTTCGTGGCTTGCGCGACAGATTTACAGCGGCATCCCACTATAAGATCGATATATCCTCTGACCTGCCTCGATGCGGCCGTCCGACTCCCTCCGCATGACCGATGGCCCACAAATGGCCCACAACCGCGACAGATTCTGAGTCTGCTCATGGAGTGCGCAGATCTTCTGTACCCGTTCAATGCGGCCTGGCCAACAGGATGGAGGGCCGCAGTCCGGCTGCGGTTCGTCGGGGAAACGTCCTGCCATCCCCGTCGAACTCCCAAGGGCTATCGCCCACGTCAAGAGGCACACCCAGCCCAAAGTGCCGGCCACGAGGAAGAGCCGCCTTAACCCGGCACGATCGGGCTACGCCAGGTCGACAGGGGGAGCGTCTGTCACGTATTTCGAGCTGGCGACAGGAACGCACAGCTCAGATGGACAGGACGGCACAAGACGTAGCGGGCAAGGCCAGAAATCCGCGTTCACGTCGAGGAGATCATTTTCCGGCTCGCTCGCCGTTCGGGGCGTCGTCAGCGCGACTCGCGTAGGGCAGTACCGTACCCATCGCTCCCATGTCAGCGGCAGTATGGTGAACACGGCTTGTTCGTGGCCCGACACCACAGGTAACAACTCAGCGCACGATCGCGACCTAAGGTGAAGAGTTGCCTTGAGTTGCGCGTAACAGATGAGGTGAGCAAGAAAGTGGGAGCAATTCGTCGCCGCCTCCGGAGCACGTTTACTTTGGGAGGTGAGCAAGCTGAGGCGGACGCCCTTCTCGACGGTGCATTTTACGAATCGGACGACTTCGCCGTAATATCGTCGCGTGACGATAAGCGATGCTTTGTAGTAGGAAGGACTGGTTCGGGAAAGTCTGCCGCGTTACAGCGACTCGAGGAGCTGAACCCGGATCATGTGATTCGGATCAGCCCGGAAGACCTGTCGCTCCCGTACATTACCAATCTTCAGGCAATCAGGTACCTAGATTCACTTGAGATCAATCTCGACAACTTCTGGACGACCCTCTGGAAGCATGTACTGCTGGTCGAGATCATCCGACACCGCTACAGAGTGAACTCGCAGGCTGCGAAGCAGAACTTTCTGACTGAGATTCGCGATCGAGTCCGACGTGATCATGCAAAGCGAGCTGCGCTCGACTATCTTGATGAGTATGAGGGTCGCTTCTGGGAGGAGGCAGACCAGCGGATAAGGGAGATCACGCAAAAGTTCACCGAGAGAATCGATGCAGAAGCAGCTGCCGAGGCGAAGATTGGCGGCGCAGGGAGCATAAGGGTCGGCGGCAAAGAAGGCTTCGAGACTTCTAGCGAGTTCACCGAGGAGCGGATTGACCGCTTCCAGCGCATCGTGAACGATACCCAATTAGCCAGACTCAATAAGATGATTAACGTATTAGACGATGAGGTACTGAACAGGCCGCAGCACTTTACATATGTCGTCATCGATGACCTCGATCGAGACTGGGTCGACGAGAGAATCGCCAACGATCTCATCCGTTGCTTGTTTCGAACTGTGATCGACCTCAAGCGAGTGCGACACCTCAAGGTTCTTGTGGCCCTACGCACCAATATATTTCAGGAGCTACAGTTTGGCCGTCGAGGAGGCGGCCAGGAAGAGAAGTTTCGTGCACTTGTACTGCTATTGAAGTGGACGAAAGCAGACTTGACGGAAATGCTCGACGAGCGGGTCAAGATAGCTGCCCCAAAGGTTGGATTGGAACTGGAGTCGGTCTCTGACCTTCTTCCCAACACAAACAAGTCGCGTGGGAATCCT
>Ga0307512_10005969_pt1 | contig 12505 bp, 7 predicted proteins | sample 14_EM_MG_FD_200267 | JGI IMG/M metagenome (GOLD analysis project Ga0307512, IMG submission 200267) | Populus trichocarpa ectomycorrhiza microbial communities from riparian zone in the Pacific Northwest, United States - 14_EM | ecosystem: Host-associated > Plants > Roots > Unclassified | place... | reverse complement strand
CCCGATCATGGCGAACGTGAGACCGGCCTTGCGCAGCACGTCGATCCGCGGATCGCGCAGGCGGACCTCCATCAGCAGGGCCCCGTCGACGAGCCCCTGGCGGGCGAGCTGGGCGAGATCGTCGAGGGCTTCGGCGTCGGTGGTCCAGAGCAGCAGGTGGTAGCCGCGCTCCTGGGCGTGGTCGGAGGCGCCGAGGATGTACTCCATCGAACTCAGGCCGAGATCGCGCCCGTGCCGGGGAAACAACACCGCGATGATTCGGCTGCGCTTGCTCTTCAGGCTGCGGGCGAAGACATTCGGCGTGTAACCCAGCTCGCGCATGGCGTCCTGGATTCGTTCCCGGGTCGGCTGGGAAATCGGCCGGGCTCCAGTCAGGACATACGACACGGTGCTGGCGGACACACCCGCCAGCTTGGCGACGTCCGCCATGGTCGGGGTGACGTCTTCGTCCTTTGTGGCCACGATCCCGCGTCGATTCCGGGTTCGATCAGCCCAGTGCGTCTTCGAACATTTCGGTAATGTTACGCGACGTTGTCCGTCGTCAATACTTCTGTTTCTTGACTTTTCCTGTGGCTAACCGGGCAGGCTGCGGCGGGCCTCAATCCGGTGCAAAACGTCCTGCAGCATCCGCCGGGCCGCCGGCCGGCCGGTCGGCTTCACCGGCTGCAGCAGCGACGGCGGCACATCGGCGTAGGTGCCGTCCGGCCGGACGAAACGGATCGTCTCGGAGCCGCGTACGCCGGAGACGATCTCGACCCGATCGATTTCCGACCAGGGCAGCCACTGGGCTCTTGTCAGATACCGCAAAGCGACGCCTTCGTCGTCGACAACCAGATACATCCGCCAACTTGCGTACGCCGTAGCCAGCGCCGCCGCCCCGATGAGCAGCGTGACGGACCGGACCGTGGTCGACGGGTGGGCGTAGATGTTCACCGCCGCGCACGGGCAGGCGAGCAGGATGAGCAGCGCCGTCGCCACCGGCGACACCCGCCAGGAGAGCGCCTTGCTGCCAGGTTTCGCCGAGTCGGGCATCTGCGCAGGTTACCGCCGACATCACGGTTCTGTGCCACGGTCGGCCGGGTGACTGCGTCTGAGGAAGTGTTGTGTTTCGATGTGCGTCACACAATCTCCTGGGGAGGGTGATTTGGGAGTGCAGCAGGTGTCCGTCCGCCTCGTCACCGCCGCGCTGGCAACGGTGATCGGCGGCGGTCTCGGCGCCGCGGTGCTGACGCCGGCCGCAGCCGGAGCGGCCGGTCCGGCGGTGGCCGCCGCGCCGGTGCGGGCGGCGGTGGTCACCAAGGCGGCCGCCTCGTCGTGCGCGACAGGCAAGTATCAGAAGCAGGTCGAGGGTTACCTCAAGAAGCTCGGCGGCTTCGGCAGCGTCAAGGTCGACGGCAAGCAGTCCGCCGCCGACTGCGCGGCGATCAAGAAATTCCAGCAACGGTACGGCATCCAGCCGGCGGCGGGTCTGGCCGGCCCGACGACCTACGGGGTGGCCAAGCGGCTCGCGGCGACAAAGACGTCGTCGTGCAAGGCGAAGAAGTCGGGCACCACGTTCTGCGTGGACCTGACGCACCAGACGGTCTGGGTGATGAAAAACGGCAAGGTGTACGCCAAGCCGACGGTCACCCGGACCGGCATGAAGGGGTACCGGACGCCCACCGGGACCTTCAAGATCAACTTGCGGACGAAGAAGGAATGGTCGAACCCGTACAAGGTGTGGATGCCGTACTGGCAGCGCTTTGTGGGCGGGATTGGCCTGCACCAGACCACCACCTACCTGCACGACGCGTGGCGGGGCTCGCACGGCTGCGTCAACCTGCTGCCGTCCGACGCGAAGAAGTTCTACAGCATCGGCAAGATCGGCATGACCGTGAAGGTATTCGGGCGTCGCCCCGGAACCTGATCGTCGTTAAGAACTGAGATGGCCCGCCGGCGCACCCGGCGGGCCATCCTGTATCAGTCGGTCACGCTGTGCTTGTCTTTGGCGTGCCCTCCTGGCCCTTGCTTCGCTGCGGTGCAGTCGGTCACGCCGCGAGCTCGACCTCGAGCTGGAGGTCAAGGTCGGCCTGGTGGTGTTGGCGGGGCGTCAGGCGGTGGGTGAGTAGGACGTGGGTTGTTAGGACCTCGTGGCCGGCGAAGAGCGTCTCGGTGCCGGCGGGGTCGACCACCCGGAGGCCGGCGCGGCTCAGCGTGTACGTCACGTCCGTGAATCGACTGATCGTGTCGTCGTGATGCACGACGATCAACTCGTCGGCGCGCTGCATGCCGATCACCGCCCCAGCGATAGGACTGGAGCGGAAGAACCGTACGAATAAGACATGGTCGTGTCCTTTGCCTCGCGGATCGGCACGCTGGAAAATACGGGCGCCGCAGGAAAGCGGTTCACCACCGGGGCCGAAGGTGGCCTCGGTGACGGCCGCCGCGGGCCGGATTCAGATGTCAGGGTGCCGGTGCTGTACCCATCGTGAGCTGCGCTGTAACGCGCCGCCAGTCACGACGCCGACAACGTCGGGAACTACCCATCAGGTATCACAACGTCCGGGAATGATCAGGCATCGACTGGCCCGGATGGCGCCGCGCGGCCGCGGCATAGAGTGGCCCTCGTGCCAAGCCACCCCCGCCGCCTGGTCGCGCTGCTCGCCGGCTCGCTGCTGCTCATCTCGTTGACCGCCGCATCCTGCGGCGACAAGGACACCGGGGTGTCGCTCGGCGCCGCCACCCTCGGGACGGTGGACGAGATCGTCGAAGCGCCCGGCGCGGTCACCGCCCGGGCCGCCGCGACGGTCAGCTCGCCGGCCGACGGCACCCTCGCCGAGCTGCGGGTCGACGCCGGGGCGAGGGTCCGCAAGGGCCAGGTCGTGGCGGTCATCGACTCGCCCGCCGCGCAAGACCGGCTGGACGACGCCGCGAAGGCACTGGACCAGGCGAACAGCGCCGGCGTGCCGAGCGGCGGCGGGACGGCGGGGTTCACGAGCGTACGGCGCAAAACCGACGCCCAGGCTGACGACGCGTTCGACGCCGCCCGCAACGCCGCCGCGAAGATCACCGATCCGACCCTCAAGAAGGCCCTCCTCGCCCAGGTCGACGCCGCGACCCGGCAGTACCAGGCCGCGTCCGAGACTGCCGCGGCGGCCGTCCGGGCGGTCCAGCAGGGCGTCGCGGGCCTGGGCCAGGCGGTGGGCGCGCTCACCGCGGCGCAACGGCTGCAGGCCCAGCAGGCGTACGACCTGGCCGACGCGGCCGTGGACGCCTTGACCCTGCACGCGCCCGTCGCCGGAGTCGTCCAGTTGGGCGGAACGAGCTCCGCCGGCAGCACGGCGTCGCTCACCGACCTGATCTCCTCGGGAGGCACCGCCGCGAGCTCAACCGGCGGCGCGGCGCCGCTGCCCGGGGTCGACGTGGCGGTGCCCGAAGGAGCCGTTGTCGGCGCGGGCACGCCCATCCTGACCATCGTCGACACCGGCCGGCTCGGGCTGGCCGCCGAGGTTGACGAGACCGACGTGCTGCTGGTCAAGGCCGGCGTGGCCGCGACCGTCGAACTGGACGCCGCAACCGGGGCCACCTACCGGGCCACCGTACGGGCCGTCGACCTGCTGCCGACCACGTCGGCGCGCGGCGGCGTCTCCTACCGGGTCCGGCTGGAGCTGGGCAAAGGCACGTACGACGACGGCACCGCCGCGCCGACGCCCCGACCCGGGATGAGCGCGGTGGTCCGGCTGCAGGTACGCCAGGCGGCCGACGCCGTCACCGTGCCCGCCTCGGCGATCGTCAGCGTGGACGGCAAGGACACGGTTTGGACGGTCCGCTCCGGCAAGGCCGAACGGGTGCCGGTGACGCTCGGCGTGCAAGGCGAGGACGTCGTCCAGGTGACCGCCGGGGTCGACGCCGGGCAGCGCATCGTGGTGGGCGGCGCCGACCAGGTCAGCCCCGGGCAAGAGCTGAAGTGACCGAGTCTGTCCCGGCCGTCGTCGCCCGCGACGTGAGCCGCACGTACGAGCTGGACGGGGTTTCCGTCGCGGCGCTGCGCGGCGTCTCGCTGACCGTCCAGCCGGGCGATTATGTGGCGATCGTGGGCGCCTCCGGCTCCGGCAAGTCGACGCTGATGCACCTGCTCGGCGGCCTGGACCGGCCGACCGCCGGCACGCTGCTGATCGGCGGCCGGGACGTGGCGACGCTGAGCCCGCCCGAGATGGCCAAGCTGCGCAACGAGACGGTCGGCTTCGTTTTCCAGTCGTTCCATCTGCTCGCCCGCACGACGGCGCAGGACAACGTCGCGCTGCCGCTGGTGTATCGCGGCGTCGGCCGTCGGGAACGCCGGGCCAGGGCGGCGGCGATGCTGGACCGGGTTGGCCTCGCGCACCGCGTCGACCACCGGCCCAACCAGATGTCCGGCGGCGAACAACAGCGGGTTGCCATCGCCCGGGCCCTGGTCACCGACCCGGCCGTGCTGCTGGCCGACGAGCCCACCGGGAACCTGGACAGCACCACCGGTCAGTCGGTGCTGGCCCTGCTCGAGTCGCTGAACGCCGACGGGGTCGCGGTCGTACTGGTCACCCACGACATGGAGGTCGCCGACCGGGCCCACCGTCGGATCGTCATGCGCGACGGCCTGATCATCTCGGACAGCGCACCTCGTGAGGACGCCGGGCTTCGTGAGGACGCCGCGCCTCGTGAGGATGCTGTGCCTCGTGAGGACGCCGGGCTTCGTGGGGATGTCTCGTCGTGAGAGTGGCTGAGGCTTGGCGGGTTGCCCTCGACGCGCTGCGGGCCAACCGGCTGCGCAGCGTGCTCACCATGCTCGGCGTGGTGATCGGCGTCGCGGCCGTCGTCGCCCTGGTCGGCATCGGCACCGGCACCAAACAGCAGATCGAGTCCCAGGTCGAAGGGTTAGGCAGCAACCTGCTCATCGTCGTGCCGGGCCGGCTCCAAGCGGGCGCCGCGCCGACCGCTTCGACGCTCACCATGGACGACCTCGACGCGGTCGAGCGGGTGGTCGGCGACCGCACGCGGGTCGCGGTCACAATCCAAAGCGGCGAGACGGTACGAGCCGGCAGCCGATCGGCCTTCGCCAGCATGCAGGGAGTGCTCGAGACCACCCCGAGCGTCTTCGTCCGACACCTCGACCGGGGTAGCTACCTGACCCGGACCGACGTCAGCACCGGCCGCCGGGTGGCCGTCCTGGGCGCGGGCATCGCCAAAAGCCTCTTCGGCGACCGCGACCCGATCGGCCGGCAGATCACCATGGGCGGCGTCCGGTTCCGGGTGATCGGCACGTTCGAGCCGCTCGGGCAGAGCCTCGGCGTGGACCGCGACAGCGAGGTGCACATCCCGGTGACCGCCGCGCAGCGGCTGCTCGGCACCGAGCGGATCGACGGGCTGGCGATCCGAGCACCCGACCGTGACAAGATCAACGAGCTCGCTACCGCAGTGGTCGCCGCCCTGGTCAAGCGCCACCCGGACACCGACTTCAGCGCCGTCACCCAGGAACAGATCCTCGGCGTACTCGGCGACATCCTGGGCGTGCTGACCGGCGTGCTCGCCGCGATCGCCGGGATCAGCCTGCTCGTCGGCGGCGTCGGCGTCTCCAACATCATGCTGGTCTCGGTGCGCGAACGGACCAAGGAGATCGGCCTGCGCAAGGCGGTCGGCGCTAGACCCCGCGACATCGGCGTGCAGTTTCTGCTCGAAGCCGTCCTGCTGACCACGATCGGCGGCGTCCTCGGCATGGGCCTAGGCGTCGGCGCCGCGCTGCTGGTCGACCGGCTCACCCCGGTACCGGCCGCGATCACCTGGTGGTCGCTGGCGCTGGCGTTCGGGGTCTCCGCGGCGGTCGGGATCATCTTCGGCGTCGTCCCGGCCCAGCGCGCCGGCCGGCTGGACCCGGTGGTCGCCCTGCGCACCGAGTGACGCGGCGCAAACCCGAAAAACCTCAACCGCGCCTTCCGTACGCCGAACCTCTGGCGTGTCGGCAAGGAGGGAAGCCATGGCGTCCGGGATTCGCGACCCGCACGGCGCTTCGCGTTCTGTCGCGTACCTGGTGCTCGCCGCCGCCCCGTTCGTGTTCGTAACCGGTCTGGTGACGCATCCGCCCTGGCTGGAGTTCACGGTCGTGACCGTGACTAGCGTTTTCTTGGCGACCGCCGGCTGGCTCTGCTGGGCCCGGCCGCACCTGATCCCCGACTTCGGCTGGCACATCGCCCCGATCCTGTGCACGGGGATAATCACCGGCCTGAACGCGGTCACCACGGACGCGAGCACCGGCGCCCAGCTCTTCTACTTATGGCCCACCCTCTACGCGGCGAACTTCCTCAACCGCCGATCCATCTACCTCTCCCTGATCGCCGTCTCCAGCGGCGACGCGATCACCGTCTTCCTGGTCGGCGGCAACACGGCCGGCTCGGACTGGACCGCCATGACGCTCGCCGTCACCATGATCGTGGTGGTCGTCTACACCCTGCGCGAACGGGCCGACAAGCTGCGCCGCGTTCTCGAAGGCCAGGCGCTGGCCGACCCGCTCACCGGGCTGGCCAACCGCCGCAGCTTCGACGACGAACTCGCTCGCGCCGCCACTACCACCCGCCCCGGCGATCCGCTGGCGCTGCTGACGATCGACCTGGATCACTTCAAGGCGATCAACGACACCTGGGGTCACGCCGTCGGCGACCAGGCTCTGCAGGCCGTCGGCGCGGCGATGGGCTCGGTCGCCCGCGGCGAGGACCTGGCCGCCCGGCTCGGCGGCGACGAGTTCGTGATGCTGCTGCGCGCCGACCGCTCCGGCGCGCAGCGGGTCGCCGAGGCGCTGCGCGCGGCCGTCGGCAAGATCGACTCGCTGCCCGGTGGCCCGCCCGGCCTGAGCATCGGCATCGCGGTCCTGCCGGACGACGCGGACACGATCGAAACGCTGGTCACGGCGTCGGACGCGGCCCTGTACCGGGAGAAGACCCGAGGCCGCGCCCGGATCGCCCGCCTAGCCCTTCCGCTGCCCTAGGATCTCCCGGCGCAGCCGCGGGTACGGGCCCCAGCCGTCACGCAACGCGTGGATGTAGACGGCCTCGAGGGAAACGTCGATCCGCTCGACGAGGTCGGTGTCGTCGGGCCGGCCCAACCGGACAGCCCGGGCGAAATGGTCCAGCGCCTCCATGTGCCGGCCCTGGTCAAAACAGCTGCGGCCGGCGTTCTCATGCACGACACTGCGCAACTGCTCGGGCGCCTCAGAACTGGCCGCCTCCTCGAACAGACGGTCCGCCTCGGCGTAGTCCCCGCGCAACCGCAGCACGTGCGCGAGCTCAGCCTGGGCGATGATGGTCGCCTGCACATCCCGCGACGACTCGGCGTGTGCCAACGCCAGCCGGCTCGCCGCCGCGGCCATGCCCAACTCGTCAAGCAGGCGATAAACCTCCGCGCGTACGCAGAGCAGGCCGGCCCGGGTGACGTTGTCGGCCTCCTCGGCGAGCGGCTCGTCCAGGCGCAGGCCAAGCTTGCGCAGCTCATCCCGGTCGTCGACGACCTCGCGCAAGGTGCCGCCGTCGAGCCGCCAACGGATCGCCGCCAGGTCATCGGCGGGCAGCGGCCGCAGCGGGCGCACCGGGGTCTTCGACTCGGCCGGGTCCTCGTCCGTGGTCGGCTCGGGCTTGTCGGTCTCATCCCGGGCCGCCCAGTGCTGGCCGGCCGTGCCGGCCCGGCCGGCGGCAGTTCCCTCCGGCGGGATCGCGGGGATCAGCGGTGTGGCGCCCGATCCCAGGAGGGCCGCGCTCGGCGGCCCCGACGGCGAAGTCGCGGCGAACGGCGGCGCGGGTTGCGGGGTCGCGTCTGCTCGCGGCGCTTGCTGTGGAATCGAGGCCGATAACGGCGCTTGCTGTGGGCTCGAGGCTGCTTGCGGCGCGGCTTGTGGGATCGAGGCCGCAAGCGGTGCTTGCTGTGGGCTCGAGGCTGCTCGCGGCGCGGATTGCGAAGTCGCGTCTGCTCGCGGCGCGAACCCCGAAGTCGCGTCTGCTCGCGGCGCGAGCTGCGAAGTCGCGTCTACCGGCGGCATGGGTTGCCGAGTCGCGGGTTGCGGCGCCGCTGCGCTCGGCGACCGGGGCTCCGGTGGCGCGGCCGGCGGCTTCTTCGAGCGCCGGACCGGCAGGGTCGGGCCGGCGTCGAAAGCCGGATCGCGCGGGGTGCCAGCCGCCGGCTGCTCCGCGCCGGTGAGTAGGCCGGACAGGTCGAGATCGAGGACCAGCCCGGTGCCGGTGTCTTCCGGCCGCTGTGGTGCGGCGGCCGGCTCGGTCGCACGGCCCGGAGCAGCCTCGGCCGGCGTCGGGTCCGATGGCTCGTCGGCGGGCGTCTTCGCGGTGAACCAGGTCGCGCCGAGACCCTGGTCCGAGTATTTCTTGGGCGCGGTGTCCGGTCCCGAAGTGGCGATCCGGCCGATCGGCAGCAGCGGCAAGTTGGTGATGGTCTGCACGGACGGGCGATCGCCGGGCGCCGGCGGGGTCAGCTCAACCGGCGGAGCGCCAGCGGGCGACCTCGGCCCGGAAGCCGCCGCGGCGGGCTGCTGCGTCTCGGGCCGTTGAGCAGCGGGCCGCTGGGCCTCCTGCCGCTGGGCCGCGGGCTGCTGGGCCATGGGCCGCTCGGCGGGCTGCTGACCTGGCGCGGCGTGACTCGGCTGGGAATAGCCGCGTTGCTGTCCGGGGGCGGCAGGGCCTTGCTGGGGGTAACCGGCTTGGCGGTCCGGCGCGGGGCGACCTTGCCGGGCCTGGCCAGCCTGCTGGTCCGGCCGGGCGTAACCCAGCTGCTCGGCGCGGCCGGGCTGTTGGCCCTGCTGGGCGTGGCCCGGTTGTTGGCCTTGCGGGCCTTGGCCCTGCTGGGCGTAGCCGGCTTGCTGGTCCGGTCGGGCGTAGCCGGGCTGTTGGCCCTGCTGGGTGTAGCCCGGTTGTTGGCCTTGCGGGGCCTGGCCTTGCTGGGTGTAGCCGGCTGGCTGGTCCGGTCGGGTGTAGCCGGGTTGCTGGCCTTGCTGGGTGTAGCCGGCTGGCTGGTCCGGTCGGGCGTGGCCGGGTTGCTGGCCTTGCTGGGTGTAGCCGGCTGGCTGGTCCGGTCGGGTGTAGCCGGGCTGTTGGCCTTGCTGGGTGTAGCCGGCTGGCTGGTCCGGTCGGGTGTAGCCGGGTTGCTGGCCCTGCTGGACGTAGCCGAGTTGCTGGTCCGGTCGGGCCTGGCCGGGCTGTTGGCCTTGCTGGGTGTAGCCGGCTGGCTGGTCCGGTCGGGCCTGGCCGGGCTGTTGGCCTTGCTGGGTGTAGCCGGGTTGCTGGTCCAGCCGGGTGTGGCCCGGTTGTTGGCCTTGCGGGGTCTGGCCTTGCTGGACGTAGCCGGGCTGCTGGTCCGGTCGGGTGTGGCCCGGTTGTTGGCCTTGCGGGGTCTGGCCCTGCGGGGTGTAGCCGGGCTGCTGGTCCGGTCGGGTGTAGCCCGGTTGCTGGGCATAGCCGGGCTGCTGGCCCTGCTGGGGGCGGCCGGGCTGTTCCGTCCGCCGGTCGGGCTGGCGGGGGAGCGGGGGCGGCGGGAACCGATCATCGACGGTCTCGGCGCCGAGCCCGTTCGGGTAGCCGTTGACAGGCGTCGGCTCGACCCGCGGCCGGCGTTGCGGCGGCACCACGGGAGGGACGTTCGCGACCGGAGGCGCGGACGACGGGCCGGGTGCGCCGCGCCGAGGATCGACGAGCGGCTGCCCGAACCGGGCGGCAGGCGTGGCCCGCGGATCCGTTTGCTCGAGCCCAGACCGATCGGTGGGTGGCGCCGCCCGGCGCGGGTCAGGGCCTGGCTGCCGATCGCGCGGGGCGGCGGGCATCGGCATCTCACGCTGACGCGGGGGCGGCGGCACCTCGCGTGGGGCAGGCCCGAACGGCGCCTCGCCGCCGCCCGGCAAGTATTGGGACTGTTGCGGAACGGCGTCGCCCGGTGCGGATGCGTGTCGCGGCTCCTGCGGGGTCGCGCCGGGGCGTAGGGGCTGCTGCGCCGGTGCGGTGGGCATCGCCTGGGCGGCAGGGGCCCACGGGTTGGCCGGAGGCGCAGCCCACGGGTCGTCCGCGGACGCCGCCCAGGGATCCACCGGCGGCCGATCGCGGGGATCGTCCGCGCCAACCGTCGGACGCTGGCCCGGGGCCGGCGCTTGGCGTGGCGCGCCGGTCTCCGGCCCAGTCCGTCGCTCGGAACCCGGACCGGTGGACGGGCCGGAGCCGGGCAGAAGGTCGCGCGGGTCGCCTTGGACGGGCGGCGCCATCGCGGGCCGCATCGGCGTGGCCGCAGCGGGATTGGCGGGCGCGCCAAGCGGATCGAAGCCAGGCGGGAAGTCGCGCTGCTCGCGTGGGTCGCGCTGCTCGCGTGGGTCGCGCTGCTCGCGTGGGTCGCGCTGCTCGCGTGGGTCGCGCTCCGGTCGGGCGGCGCGTGGGTCGCCCTGTGGGCGCGGGGCACTCTGCGGACGGAGGTCGCCCGGCTGGTACCGGGGCAGGTCGGAAGCGGCGGGCGCAATGGGGAAGCCGAGCAGGTCCGCGCCGGGCTGATCTGTGCCGAGGGGGTCTGCGCCGTATTGGCCGACGCCGCCGGGCAGGTCCCCGCTGAGCGGGTCTGTGTCGTATTGGCCAGCGCCGGGCCGGTCCGCTCCGAGCGGGTCTGTGCCGTATTGGCCAGCGCCGGGCCGGTCCCCGCCGAGCGGGTCTGTGCCGTATTGGCCGGCGCCGGGCAGATCCCCGCCGAGGGGATCCGCGCCGTATTGGCTGGCGCCGCTAAGCCGGTCTACGCCAAGAGGGTCTGTGCCGAATTGACCGACGCTGTCGGGCCGTTCTGCGTCGAGTTGCCCGGCGCCGCTGGGCAGGTCTCCGCCGAGGGGATCCGCCCCGCCGGGCCGACCCGTGCCGGCCAGGTCGTTGCGGACCGCCGCTGGCGACACCGGAACCGACGGGAAGTCGAGCGGGTCGGCCGCCGCCGCAGCCGGGCGCTGAGCCGGCGGGTCGCCGCCGTCCTGGCCGGGCCGCGGTGCATCGACCGGCACCGGTGCCGGGCTGGCGGCAGGTGCCGGCACCGTGGGCGGCGGCACGACGATGCGCGGCGGGGTGGCCTGCGGGGCCGTGCTGACCACCCGCGGGGTCGTGGGCGGGTCGGCCTTCTTGATCACCTTCGGCGCGGGTGGCGGGGTGGCCTTGCTGAGCACTCGGGGCGCCTCGGGCGGCGTCGCCTTGCTCAGAACGCGCGGCCCGTCGCCGTCGCCCGGCGTCTCCGGTGCCGGCCGGCGGTCGCGCACGGCGTCCGGGGCCGCGGCTGCGGCCGCTGCCGGTCGTTCCGCTGCCGGGCGCACCGGCTGGTCCGGCAGGTCGCGCTCGTCGCGCCGGGGCGCGCGGGTGTCTCGGTCGTCGAAGCGTTCATCACGTTGCGGCGCGCGGGTGTCTCGGTCGTCGAGGCGTTCGTCGCGCTGCGGCGAGCGCCGTGGCTTTTCGCCGGCCCACGCGATCTCACGCGGCGGCTGCTCGCGTTGTGGGTCGTTCCAGCGGCCCCGGCGTCGCGGATCGGGCGGCAGCAGTTCGCCCTGCAGCACGTCCTCGCGCGGTTCGTCGCGGCGGCGCCCGTTGCCCTTCGGCTCGGCGTCCCACGGCTCGTCTTCCCACGGGGCTGCCGACCGTTGGTCGTTCTCCCAGGGGCCGGCTTCCCAGGGCTCGGCGAAGCGGCCGTCGTCGGGCCGTCGGGCGCCCGGCCGACGTTCCTGGTCCCGGCGCTCGTCGTCCCAGCGGGCGGCCTGAGCGGGCGTTCCCCGACGCTCGTCGGGGAGCGGCCCGTCGAGCTCATCGCGGCGCCGCCGCTTGCGCTGGCGCTCCTCCGGGGCGAACCCGGTACCGCCGCGCGGCGGATCGCCGCGGCGGGCGTCGCCAATCCCGAGGCCGTCGCGTCCGAGGTTGTCGCGTCCGAGGTTGTCGCGTCCGAGGTTGTCGCGTACCCGTTCGCCGCGACCTCGTTCGGGGCCTCGTTCGTCGGGGCCTAGGCCGTCGCGTTCCAGGGCCGTCGGCCCGTAGCGGCGCGGATCGTCGGAACGGTAGGCGTCGCGGCGGGCGCTGTCCTTGCGGAGCCCGTCGTCGCGCACGCCGTCGACGGCGCTTGAGCCGATCGCGCGCTGCGGACGTCCGCCGGGCCGGGGCCCGCCACGGCGCGGCTCGTCCCGTACCCCGTCGGCGGGGCGGCCGGGCGCTGCGCGGCGCCGGTCGTCGCGGATCTGCTCATCGGACCGGAAGTTGACCGCTCGCCGTTCGCCGAACTCCACAGGCTCGCGCCCGGCGGCGGCAGCGCCGTCGCGGCGCGGATCGTCGGTCGGGCGGAACTCCGCGGCGCGGTCGTTGCCGCGCGGCCGGGCCTTCGCGTCGCGCGGCGGCCGGTACAGGTCGAGGTCGGGGTCTTCGACCGCGGGCTCGGGCACTCGGGCGCGCCCGGTCGCCGATCGGTCCGGGCGCCGGGACGGCTGGTTGGCCTCGCGGGGGTCGGCGTCGGC
>Ga0307512_10005968_pt1 | contig 12506 bp, 13 predicted proteins | sample 14_EM_MG_FD_200267 | JGI IMG/M metagenome (GOLD analysis project Ga0307512, IMG submission 200267) | Populus trichocarpa ectomycorrhiza microbial communities from riparian zone in the Pacific Northwest, United States - 14_EM | ecosystem: Host-associated > Plants > Roots > Unclassified | place... | reverse complement strand
TAATTTTCGGACCTACATTATATAACCCGGTTATATCCACTTATTCGCAGGATAAGCACGGAAAACCGCGAAATAAGCACCTTCCCACGTTTACTGATGGGCCCGATGGTTATACATGAAGTTCTCACCGGGCAGGCTCCCTTCTCGCAGTTTAACCACTATGTCGTCATTCGAAAGATCATGGATGGTAAACGACCAGAGAGGCCGGAAGGAATGGAGGGGGTGTGGTTCACAGATGGTTTATGACGGATGCTCGGTCGGTGCTGGGCAACTCGACCAGAAAACCGGCCTAGTGTCGCTGCCGTGCTAGAATGCTTGGAGTGGGTTTCGAGGGATCCGGAGTTACCATCTCTTCAGGTGGATGGGGATGATTCGAATCTAACAAGTGATCCTTCCAGAAAGTTTTTTTGGTTCAATCTTCATAGGATCATGTGCTACTAGGGTCATGTCTTCGTGAAAAGAGAAGGATGAGTATGGAGCTTATTCATGGTTGGCTCATGCCTGTAAGTCGAATGGGAGGAAACCCTCATCTCCACTCGCAAGGTGCGTCGGTTGACCGCGGGAAGAGTACGGACGTGAATTTTGCACTAGGCTGACCATTCCAGGCATTGCATAAGGTTACTCTCTTGTGTCGTGCACATCCAAGGCTCATCGCAAGCATTCGTTGATTTGTTAAAAGGATCCATTAACTACTGTACATCGCGCACTCTTAACGAGTGCTCTACTTCTAAACATGAGCGTGGGGTAATGGAGTAGATACATTGTCCTTGGTCGCAGGATCCAGCCCTTACGCCTGCTACAGGGTAGATGTTATACGGGTCGTCAAATGCGGGATACGTGTTGGGTGAGGATCGTGGGTGAGGCCGATGGCTGGTATGGTAGGTACGGTATTTTTGGTGGGATAGAAATGGGGAAAACATAAGCCCAATCGTAGGGCGTTGCGCGTTATCTGCCGGACGGTTGCGTTCGGGCCGCATGCGTCGAGGCGGACGGAAGCCATATTTCCTTGAATGTGACGGCAAGCCACCGTACTTAATATTTAATGTGTGGCAAACTTGGATTGTGCCCTCAACCTGGCTCCGATTCTGTAGAAGATAAACCTTCGGTCGAGACCCGTCAGCCCTCTCGTGAGAAATCCCTGATTTCTGCAGATAAAACTTACGGAAGTGGGACGAATAATGTTGCTAAACCCGCGAGCAACGCCGTTGCGCCCACGGTTCCCAAATTATCGTACATCCTCGTTGTAAACAACGGGAACGAAGCTGCAAAACAGCTCCTTACGAAACTGTTGCTGGCAAGCACCGAAGCGGCGATGGGTCGATAGGCTGTGATGAGATATGTGAAGGTAGATGAGAAGGCGTAGACGATTCCCATTCCGAAAGGAATCGAGGCGATGATGGGAACGATCCAGTGGACGGAACGATAGGTGGTGAAAGCGATCCAGAAGAGACCGACGGGGATGAGAACACCGCCGACTTGACCCATGATGAGTCTGGATTCCGGCCGGATGGTACCGTGCTCCTGAATCTCTTTGAGTGTGAGCCTTCACGAACTTGTTAGTTCTTCGATCAAGAGAGGGTGTGGCTATGCTTTATACCTGTTCCAGAATGGCTGTGACAATGCGGCCATAACCATGCCAACACCGATCCCTAGGAAACTTAGTCCGACGAACTCCTCGCTGAACCCATGGCGTCCGAAGATAATGGGGAACGCCTGGAAAGCAAGGTACAGGATACCAAGAATCAGGGCGGTCCTGGGAAGGGGTGTCTCTGAGTCTCCTCGGAAACTCGGTGCAGAAGGTTAACCTACCAGATATCCAGAAGCAAAACCATCCTGTCGTACAACAACACCTCTATCCGGAAGTTAGGAAATGGGCGAGGACGACATGGCAAGGCACATTGTAGTCACTCACGGAAAGGTCGGTAGCAGCTGATGATGGTCAACCGGAGCAGGGACATATTTTCCTTCTCCATAGGAGCGTAGTGGCGCTGGTCTCCGGTCTCCTTCCGTAACCTGTGGAGAAAATTGAATAATGCCCGGGAAATGAACAGACGGGACCCTACCTCACAGCCTTCCTCTTAAGCAAAACGGGAACATACGTTTCCTTCAGCTATGCAGCCGTGTTCGTAAGGCCGGACAGCGGTGTGGTAGAGAGTACTCACGAAAAGAAGAGCAATGAGGACGACGAACACCCACATTGTGATGACATGATAGGTCCACCTCCAGTCAAGGTGCTGTCGGGCATCAACAGATAATCAGCATCTATCTCATGAATGGCGTGGAAGGGGGGACGGTAATCTGTCTTGCCCACAAGGAAAAAATGCGAAGTACGTAGTCGTCGTAGCGCCATCCTCGGGAGATCAATCCGTCGAACGGAGACTAGACTCACTTGGTTGATAAACCCAGCAGCCAATGGCCCGATCACGGGTCCAAGGAATGGTGCGATGCTGTACACTGCCATTGGACTGAAGAAAACAAGGAACAGTCAGTTTCTCGCCGCCACGGAGCCACCATTCGTTGTTCAACAACCTGTCGATCGGGGGAGGAGAGGAGACAGACACTTACTTCCCAATTTCTGCAGACGTGAAGAGGTCACTGAGACTACCTCCGGTCACGGAGAGGAATGCGGCACCGAAGAGGCCGGTGATGAAACGGAAGATGATGAGAACGACTGATGGATGGAAAGATTAGGGAGTGCCTTTGGGGTGGAAGGGAGACAATACACACCGATATTGGGGGAAAATGCCACCGGCCAGGAGAAGATGAAGAAACCGGTAAACGACCCCAAGTATACAGGACTTCGACCTGAGAAAGGGAATCAGCCTTCAGTATGAGAATGAAAATCGTATAACGTACCGTGCACCTCGGATAGCGGTCCAACAAGTAGTGGACCGGTTCCCAGACCCATCAAAAAGAGGGATATTGGTAGGATAGAAACTGTGTGTGATATGCCAAACTCCTTCATGGTCCCCGCCTCAGCAAAGGCAGCCTGCGGGTAAGAACACATTAGATCCAACCGGGGACGGATATGTGGTGTAGCACTCACCATGGACGACGCACAAGTGACGCACATCGCACCACAGCTGACCGTCAACACAATGGCCCATTTGTACCAGATCGCCATAGTCTTCGGGTCCTCACTCTTGTCGAGAGTGACCTCCCATAGTGAAGAGCTCTTTTCGTTGGCATTGTGATCGTTTTCCGCGGGGAAATCAGCAACCCCGACTTTACCGAGCGCCTCTGGATCATGATCTTGTTCGTAGCCAGTCGTAGCTGTCTTGGACGAATGTAGAGAAGCAGTCATGGCGAGGGGAGCCGATGGTGGGATGGTGGGAGGGAGAGTCCCAGCTCTCCGTTTTTGTAGGGATGGAGGGGAGCAAAAATAAACTACTCCGAGGGAACTTCCACCTCAAGCTTCAAGTCCGAATCAATGCGATCCCACTGACAATAATGACGCTCGTAGTCATTAGTGAAAACACCTGTTGATCGATATGTCATCACATCAAGGAACAGCTTCAAATTGAGGCTTCTCGTTCCAAAGCCCCTGGCCTGTGTGAAAAACGACACAAGGGCGGTCGCTAACACGTATACCTTGTTACGTTTTTCTTGAACTCTCGGACGAGACTCTTGCCTCAATATACGCGGTTTTGATAACCGTTGGCACCTGGCTTGACCCCCTGACCCCGTTCGGAATCGGAGATTTCTCGCGATTGCATTGGCGTGTGTAAAGTAATCGCGCGTGCTGTGCTGCGGGTTGCTTTCGGACCCGATGGGCGAAGACACAGCTTAGCTGCCGTCGATGGAGTCCGGACGGAACATGTGGAAACGATCGCGCGTGGCTGCTACTTTATTTCGCTGCTGGCTGGATCGTGGGAAGACATCCCTCGGAGGCAGTGGGTAAAGATGATCAATCAAGCACGCGTGGAGCGGACTCCGATACAAAGGTGGGCCGATGTGTCAGACTCAGACAGAAAAATATCTGAGCGAGATACCGTGACCACTTGCCACAACGTGAGGATGACTCTCCCCAGCTCGAGAAGTTGGGGTTGCTGCCCCATTCACGGAACAACGAATGTTCCGCGGCCTCGTTCGTCGGACGTGAATCTGGAGGCGCGCTCTGGTGACGTCATTCCTGTGTGGGTGCAGCACTCCGAGTCGCAACCGGAACGTATAGAAAGATCTCGCCCGTCCGCGAAGTCCCACAGGCTTTCGAGTCACCGGAAATCATTCGGCACTCCCGGTCGTCAGGCCCACTCATAAGGGCGTGTTGTGGCTTCGAGTCGTAGTGAAATCTATGTTTGGAGAAACCCTGCGTTAATCGCCGGACCGCCGGACCGCGAGTGATTAATCGATTGGATGTTCGGGCTCCATGGAATGCTTTGCTTTCAAGCAAGATCAAACCGCGGTCGAAGCTAAAGCCATGGTAATCCGCGTCGGAGTAACAGCACTTGAACAATGAATAGCGAGGGTCTAAAATTGCGCTAAAGATCGTCTAACCCCATCACGAGATCCCACTCAAAATCACAGCAGGAACGTCCAAACAGCCTCCCAGAACGGCGTATGACTGGACTTCAAGAACTTGAGGTGGTGCGACCAGGGTATATGCTCGAGGAACCCTTGGATAACGCAGTCCCAAGCGATATAGCACACCCTGCTGAACATCCTATGGGAACGTCGACAGCAGGGTGAGTCGTGGCTGGATCCACAGTTGCACCGAGGTAAGCAAGTCTGACAAAATGGGCTTCTTCAGACCCGCAAGCTGGAGCACGGCATATTCTGCGGCCGACACCCCTTCCCACGAATGTCCCAAAATTTCGTAATTTTTCAGATTATGTAAAGAACGGGATGAGTGACACTCTTCAGTTCGCCGAGGAAAAGATCTACGGTGAAGAATGATTGTGGTTTGTCGGTGAGGTGGGAGGAACGAACAATGCCGATTTCCGGACGGGTATGGTGCGGCGACGGTTCCACCAAGGGGTGAGTATCATACGGTGGGCTTTGCATATGTGCGCAAGGGAGAGGTGTCACATCTCTACAGGCACCACAACATGGGTGGAACAAATCGAGAGAACCCCACGCTTCATCTTGCATGAAGCTGCCAATCAATCAATCGACCTTGAAAAAAAATCAAACAGCTTTAGAAAATAACGGCAAAAAACAGAGGCCGGAGGGATCGAAAAACAGTCTGTAATTCACAACGGAAGGGTCGCAGATCTCGCTTGGAGACTGATATTCGATCGGCAATGCTCGTGTTTTCGAGGTTTTGGTTCCGGTGGAGAGGGAAGATGACAAACTCGAACAGGGACAACGTTCAAGATTCGGATTTGTTTGGAGGTGAAATCAGGGTCCTGACTTTGTACCGTAACCTAGGCCCATTCGAGTCAGTGGTTGTGGAGTGCGGTAGCTGGTGGGAAGATCACGGATCGTTAGTGCGCCCGTGTATCGGTGCCTATATCATGAGTTGGGAACCTATACGACCGATAGAATACTGCAACAATGCGCTAGCCACATACTTACGTTCGATCAGAGTGAAATGAAACCCATCCCATCCCATTCCCCAAATGGCGCCGCAACCATCGTTCATGTGCTTTACATGTAATGCGACAATAAATGCCCCGCACAGATGTTTACCATCGAGAAAGCAGGGCCGCGATAATCCTCCGATCCCCTGAACGTAACCACAAACGCACCTACTCGCTGTATGATGACTTCGTGTCATGGATTTGTTCCAGTGGTCGCCGAGGATCGTGAATGGGCGCCGAACCACCATGAGTTTAGTGAGCGCGAGGAGATAGTTACTGAAATTGTTGGAGGGGACTGGAGTTTATAAGACTGGAAAGAGTTTCCGCGCAGAGTTCAATTCAAACATGTCTCAATACACTCCCCGCAGCAATTATGTAAATGCCAAACAGGTCGCCTGCTGGGCAATTGAACCTCCAGCTGGGCGCAGGATACGGCGGCTTACCAGCGGTGGGACGGTAGGGTCTGGGGACAAGGGGTAGAGAACATCAAGAATGACCTAAGGCCTGAAGCCTGAAAGGTTACGAGTGGCTTCGGCACCTCTGAAACTTTAGTGATGATGATGACGTACCTAGCGAACACCATCACTATACGCTGAGTGGTCGTAATATTCGACAACTGTACGGTTTCGGGGGAATTCCTACCTCGCGACCTGCCCGAGCTCACAGGGGTGAGCATCGAAGGTGTTGAAATGGAGACTATGCAAGTTCGTGATCGGCCGAATGGTGGAAGGTACTCTTGCGTTCAACTCCTCGGATTGGGTTTTTTCGAGATACCACCGGTCTGGTATTTTATACGACCCGGGATGAGCTTCATCCACAGGCGGGGGTGAATTCTACGGGAACACCAGCAAAGTTGATGTGGTTTAAGTTTGTGATGCTCACCAGCACCCGGAGAATATCCATGCTTGGGTTCGAGGCTACGGTTGGGTATGTTGAGAAGGTAATCTGGGTCGGCCCCCACCTCAGACAGCAAGTCGTAGTTGTCAGTTTCGCGTGGATCCAAGCAGTGTTGGACCGCCACTGACGTAATTGATTGCTTGCGGCTACCACCGCTGCTATAGCCTTACCGGCGAGGTGTCTGCTGGCAGTTCGGCCCTCTCGGCCGGCCCCTGCCGAGCCAATGGCTCCGCCCGAGTTTTGCCTTTCCCTACCAAAAAGCTGAAAGCTACGGTCAAGTCGCGGCCAGTGGCTGCAATTTGGCGAGGGGAGTAGTTGGCTATTAGCTGCTGCTGATCGGTACAACACTGGATCCAAGCGGGGGTGTCTGGGGTTGAGGTGATGGATGCATTAGCAAATTCCTCCCCCTCGGGCAGCGCTACCCGGGCTTAACTGAGGCTTTCTTGATGAAAAGCTGAATAGAATTTTGCTAAGCGGCCAAGTACTTAGGAGGGGGGACATTTCGCTGATGTTGCGCCGCTCTTGCGCTTTCTCCCTCTCCTCAGTTGACGGTCCCGGCCTGTACAACCGCGATGGGACGATATCCGTGGGCAGAGATCCTTCTCTTCAAGGTCCTTCACATCATCGCCTTCTACCCAACGCGTCAACATGCTCATCGTGTGGTCGTCTTTGCCGCTATGATCTATGTCGCAGCGCAAATCTACCAAACGCCCGAGGTCACTAACCCACTCATGATGACATACAGCGTGGGTTGTGGAATCGCGTTCTTCGTTGCATATACGGCGTACCTTCTATTTCTAGAAGGCCCATTCCCTGGTCACTGGAGGCGTGTTCGTGACGAAGTCCATGCCAAGGCTGATGCAGGTGGCTCGAATGCGCTACCATCGGATTTCCCCTTGACGAAGCTCTGGTGGATGATCGACATCGCACACAACGCCCGTTTGATTGGCTTGGTCAATGGACCACAAGACCACTTGCCGCCACATCCACCACCTTCGCGTCTAACTGTGAGATAACGGGTTTCGGACGTGATCGGGCTTCTCGGTTATGGCCGGGAAGTCGATGCGCGTCGCGGAACGTTTGTTATGCACGAGAGTAGGTTGCTCGAGACAGAGAAGAGAGGGTATCGAACTCTATTCGATTCTAAGGTATCTAGTACATAGCTTCCTGTCTTATATACTAGGTACTCTGTATAACGATATCATAGTGTCCGAGTATAACGAGAGATACATAGGGAGAGTAGAATACCGAGTATTCTACTCGAGTCCGAGTGATCGACGGACCGGGAGGCCGCGCGCTTACACTAACGTTCCTCAAGAAGACATTTTTAAAACTCATTATCAACATCATCATCACCGATCTCACAAGCTCCATTTCCGCTTCAACCCCAGCATTCGACTCTCGTCTCCACGATCCCACCGATGGCCCAGAAACCTATCTCGCCGCGGTCCCGCTCCTGGGCCGCGTGCCCTACGTCCTGGGGTTTCTTTTTGTGGTGGTAACCTCGATGAGTGGTATGCACAACGTCGTGGCTTTAGTATGTGTTGGCCTCGGTTACTCGAATCCTACACTATGGCCAGATATCTCCGGTCGCTGGAGAGATGCATACACCGTGCGGAAACTTTTGGGATACGTACTTTGACGAACCTTTCACTCTCTCATCCAATGACGAGACCCGACTTAGGAAAACTTGGCACCAAATAATGCGACAAGTACGAGCACTCCCTGTTTTTTAGTGCATGTTTCTGAGGACCTCATGTTGGTTAGGTATTCGTGGGGTGGGGAAGGGTCATTGCGAACAAGCTTTTAAAGTTCCCTCGCGGCACCAATCGGTCATCCTACACCCAGCTCTATGTCGCCTTCTTCCTATCGGGGCTTTTCCACTTCGCCGGTGACTTCGTGATCCAGAGACGGATGGTATACAACTCGTTCAAATTCTTCCTCCTCCAAGCCGTTGTCATCACCTTTGAAGACTTCGTCATTTACATCGCAAAAGGGCTACTTCGCCAAAGGGGAATCGAATTCAAACAGGAGAAATTTGATGGGTCTTGGGTAGGAGCGGTTTTAAGGGTTGTTGGTTATTGCTGGGTAACTCTGTGGTTTTGTTTGACGTTGCCGGTGTGGTTAGACGAACTCAACGCTAGGGGGTACAGCGCCATGGACAAAGGACCCATCGCTCAGTTTTTATTGGATACATGGAAACAAAGGTCTTGACGTATATAGCGTATATCCGTCCGCTCAGTTGTACGTATAAGCACATGCTCGTACCCGTACACCCGGTTTAAACAACCGGCTAGAACATGGGAAAATGGGTACACGGTGGCAGATCATTGGGTTCAAACTTAAACGTGCCTGCCGACACCATAAGTGGGAAGGCATCCTTCAATGTGTCGCAGAAAGCATCATGTAGGGCCCTCCTTCTCACAATCATATTCATCCTGCTTTGTTGCGAGAGGCACAACAAGACTTGAAGCTTGATCCGCAAGATCCCATGCGCTCTTTCCATCGATTCTTCGGAAAAGCGATCGGAAGTTCATACTGTTTATCATTAAGACAAGCCTGGAGAACAGAGGGGAGGTGATGGTGCTGATAGCCGATGCCAACCAGATCACGAGATCACGAAAGACGTAGGATGAGAGCTGCAGACGAAGCTCGAAGGTTTTCAGTGAGAACAGGCTGACAGGTCAAACCTGAGCACTACGCCATCTATACAGAATCAGACTTCCTTATCGGTCGCATCGTAAAGGGGGGCTCACAGGTATGGAACACGTGCGTTATGGTTTGAAGGGTGGAGGTACGTTCACGTGCTATGACATCCAGATTCATCCCTGTACAGTGAAGGAACTTCATTGAACGAAACCGAAGTCCAGAGAGAAATCGGTGAGACATTCCAAAGAGTTGGTCCTCCAAACGTTCATGCTCGTGATTTGCAGGGTGCCTCACAGGGTCGGCGAGCTCTGAATGGATGATGTACTGTACTCTTTGGAAGGCTCAAGGTTGTGTTGGGGAAATGAATTGAACCCTAGGTCGTCAAGGTTTGGAAATTGAGCGATGAAGTACATCACATCGTCCTGGGGGCCTGGTGGGTATACAGACTTCAACGACCGCATTTGCTACGCCAGGTGTCCGAAATATTGTCCGGAGGCGGGAAGGAAAGGGGCCGGGTTAAAGTGACGGAGTGTGAGAGAGGTCAACCGCACAGACGTTTGGAATTATGGGGGCACTGCCGAAGGTCCTCGGATGCGAACTCCTCACCCACGATCGCGGACTCCCGAGCGTAACGGACCGAACCACGCTTGGCCACCTCTGACAGCATGCGAAGCTGTGAACGATTTGCAGCTTCATATCGCTGTAATTCTAGTCCATCCACAGTAGCAACTTTTCCTGGCCCAACCACACGAAGCCGTCGGTGGATTATACGCCTCGCAGAACGAAAGAGCCCAAGTCCGTAACGACAGTTTTTACACCATTCATAGGTAGTTTCGAAGTGATATCGCCGTTTTTCTAGTGGTCGGATTAAGGGTCGCGGGGTTACCCGAGGCCCTTGATCCAATTACCCTCGTCAGCTTCCGGCCGCGCCTGCCGGGGCAGGAGTGGTGGCCTCCCCGTCCAATGAATACTACCCGACTAGATTTGACCGTCCGACGTGATATCTTGTGTGTTCAGTAACTGTACAGTACCATCTAACTGAGACTCGATTAGGGCATATTTCTGTAGAACCGATAATTACAGGTATGCTACAGTGGTGACTGGGAGGGAGCCCCAGGTTCGGTGGGTGACGGTGGGATATATTTAAGCGTTTATGCCGAGGTGATCCTGTCGCCACGGACTTCCCACTCTCGGCTCCGTCCAGACCGAGGCAGGAGATCTCTTCAATGGTTTAGGGGAAATATGGGTGTCCGTGCGATGAACTTTTGACGGCGTTTATTCCGTGTGCTCTGAACGGCACAGTCCAGCGCATACAAGTCCGAGTCAACGCTTCGCGCACTGTCTACCTTGCTGTCCTTCAATACGACTACTATTCCCATCCCTACTCACACATGTCATCGTTTTGCGTTCGGATATGAACGCACAGAGGAATTACAATCAAGGTACATTGCGCACTCTGAATTAGTGCGCTACTTCTGATCAAGAGCGCGAGGTCATATTACATGCGGGATACGTGTTGGGTACGGATCGTGGGTGAAGCCCTCGGCTAGCGGGGCGAGTATGATTTTGCGTTGATGGAAAATAGGTGGGGTAAAACGTACGCCCTATCGTCGGGCATTGCGGCCAGGCAGAAGCCAAATTCCTTCTACAATGAGGCCAGGAATGGCAAGCCTCCCGCTTCGGTGCTTAATGCGTGGCAAACCTGGATTGTGCCCTCAGCCTGGGCCCGACTTTGTAGAAGATGAACCTTTAATCGAGACCCGTCAGCCCTCTCGTGAAAAATCTCTGATTTCTGTAGATAAAACTCACGGAAGTGGGGCGAACAATGTCGCTAAACCCGCGACCAGCGCAGTTGCGCCCACGGTTCCCAACGTAACGTACATCTTCGACGCAAACAACGGAAACGCAGCTGCGAAACAGCACCTGACGAAACTGTTGCTGGCAAGCACCGAAGCGGCGATGGGTCGATAGACAGTGGCGAGGTACGCGAAGGTAGATATAAAGGAATAGAGAACTCCCATTCCGAAAGGAATCGAAGCGATGATGGGAACGATCCAGTGGACGGAACGGTAGGCGGTGAAAGCGATCCAGAAGAGACCAACCGGGATGAGAACACCACCGACTTGACCCATGATGAGTCTGAATTCCGGCCGGATGGTACCGTGCTTCTGGATCTCCTTGAGTGCGAGCCTATACGAACCCGTCAATGCTTCGATCAAGAGAGGTGGTATATTCTATACCTGTTCCAGACTGGCTGCGACAATGCGGCAATAATCATGCCAACACCGATTCCTAGGAAACTCAGTCCAATGAACTCCTCACTGAACCCATGGCGTCCGAAGATAATGGGGAACGCCTGGAAAGAAAGGTACAGGATACCAAGAATCAGGGCGGTCCTGGGAAGGGGTGTCTCTGAGTCTCCTCGGAAACCCGGTGCGGAAGGTTAACCCACCAGATATCCAGAAGTAAAACCATCCTGTCGTACAACAACAACTCTGTCCGGTTGTCAGAAAAAGAGCAAGAACGACACGGCAAGACGCATTGGAGCCACTCACGGAAAGGTCGGTAGCAGCTGATGATGGTCAATCGAAGCAAGGAGACATTTTTCCTCTCTATAGAAGCGTAGTAACGCTGGTCTCCGGTCTCTTTCCGTAATCTGTGAAGAAGATTGACATAATGCCCGGGAAATGAACAGGTGGGACCATACCTCACAGCCTTCCTCTTCAGCAAAATAGGAACATACGTTTCCTTCATCTACGCGGGTGTATCAGCCGGACCGTACAGGAGTACGGCAAAGAACACTGACGAAAAGAAGAGTGGTGAGGATGACGAGCGCCCACATTGTGAGGACATGATAGGTCCACCTCCAGTCAAGGTTCTATAGAGCACCAGCAGACAATCAGAATACGTCTAATGAGGGGCGTGGGTGGATGAACAGTAATCTGTGCCGTCTACTGTCCAGATACGACCAACCCGGCGACTAAAGTATCCGGCCAATTCAGTTTTGGCTAGAGTGGTGACAAATGACTGCCGGGTTGGTCGTGTCCAGACAGCATTAGGAAAATACGTAGCTTTCGTAACTCCATCCTCGGGGAAATCGATCCGTCGGGCGGAAACTCAACTCACTTGGTTGATAAACCCAGAAACCAATGGCCCGATCACGGGTCCAAGGAATGGTGCGATAACATAAACCGCTATCGGACTGAAGAAAACATAGTGAGAGAAGAGGGAAAAGTTAGCTCCTCGCACCAAAGAGTCGTTATCCGTTGTTCAACAACCTGTCGATCGGAGAGGAGAGAGAGAGACTCACTTCCCGATTTCCGAAGGCGCGAAGAGGTCGTTGAGACTACCTCCAGTCACGCAATGGAATGCGGCACTGAAGAAACCAGTGATGAAACGAAAGACGATAAGAACGGCTGATGGACGGTGGGGGCGCGG
>Ga0307512_10005967_pt1 | contig 12509 bp, 13 predicted proteins | sample 14_EM_MG_FD_200267 | JGI IMG/M metagenome (GOLD analysis project Ga0307512, IMG submission 200267) | Populus trichocarpa ectomycorrhiza microbial communities from riparian zone in the Pacific Northwest, United States - 14_EM | ecosystem: Host-associated > Plants > Roots > Unclassified | place... | reverse complement strand
CGCGGGACTCCGTACGCTGAATCAGCGCTGGTTGGTCGTCTTGCCCTCGCCGACCGGCTCGGGGACGGCGTCGACGGCCGTCGGGGTCTCGGCCTGCACGTTGTCCAGGTCCGGTACCGCCCCCGGAACCTCGACGAGGCTCAGCTCCTCGCTGCCGATTGACGGCTTCACCGGATTCGAGTGCCTCCCGTCCGGCAGGCTGGGCTCGCAGTTGACGGCGACGACAACGGGTTCTTCCGCGTCAGTGCCGGTCGGTGGCTTGACCGACTGCAAGCTCACCCCATTGCCCTGTTGAACCGCCGTCAGGTCGGGAGCGCAGTCGACGAAGATGGCGGGCGCCTCGCCGGTGACCTGGGCGGCGGCCGGCTTGGGTGCGGGAGCCGGCGCGGCGTTCGCCGCGGTCGCGCCGCCGACGACCGCCAGGCCGGCGATCGCGGCGGCACCGAGCGCGAGCGCGACCCGGCCCTTACGCCCCGTACGGATGGTGAAGGATCTTTTCATGGTCTGGCCTTTCGTCAGAGGCATTGCCGTGGACAGCGCCGACTATGAGCGAAAGCCGCTGGCGTCCCGCTGAAGATCCTGAAGAGCGCCTTCAGGATCTTGGCGCCGGGTTGGCGCATCCTTGGGACCATGAGGGTCCTGGTGGTCGACGACGACGTGCGCCTGGCGGCGCTGCTGCGGCAGGGTCTTCGCGCGGAGGGCTGCGCCGTCGACATCGCGAACGACGGACTGCAGGGCGTCCGGATGGGCACGGAGATCGCGTACGACGTGATCACGCTGGACGTGATGCTGCCCGGCCTCAACGGGTTCCGGGTCTGTGCGCAGTTGCGCGAGGCGGGCGTTCGTACGCCGATCCTCATGCTGACGGCCAAGGACGGCGAGTATGACGAGGCCGAGGGCCTGGAGACCGGCGCCGACGACTACTTGACGAAGCCGTTCTCCTTCGTGGTCCTGATGGCGCGGCTGCGCGCCCTGGTCCGCCGGACCCGCCCGGACCGGCAGGTCGTGCGGCACTTCGGCGACCTCGAGATCGATCCGGCCGCCCACCGGTGCCGGCGCGCGGGGCAGGAGATCGCGTTGACCGCCCGCGAGTTCGCGGTGCTGGTCCAACTCGCCGACCACGCCGGCGACACGGTCCGCAAGAGCGACGTCCTGGACGCCGTCTGGGAGGACGCCGCGTACGACGCCGACATCAACCTCGTCGAGGTGTACGTCAGCGCCCTCCGCCGCAAGATCGACAAGCCGTTCGGCAAGGCGGGCATCGAAACCGTCCGCGGCGTCGGCTACCGGTTGCGGCCCGACGGCGGCTGACGCGCGCTGAAAGGTAGCGGCAAATGGCCTACCGTGGTCGATGGACACAACCACTCCCGAGGAGGTAGGTCACCCATGCCGGTCCACCTCAACCACACCATCCTGCACGCCAGCGACCAGCAGCGTTCGGCCGCACACCTGGCCGATCTGCTGGGCCTGCCGCAACCAACCCGGTTCGGTCCTTTCCTCGTCGTCGACTTGGCCAACGGCGTCTCGCTGGACGTCCTCGCCGACACCGGACCGATCCACGCCCAGCACTACGCTTTCCTGGTCACCGAGCAGGAGTTCGACGAGATCTTCGGCCGGATCCGGGCGCGCGAGCTGTCCTACTGGGCCGACCCGTTCCACCAGCAGCCCGGCCAGATCAACCACAACGACGGCGGCCGCGGGCTGTACTGGTCGGACCCGGACGGCCACAGCCTGGAGATCATCACCCGCCCGTACGGCTCCGGCGGCTGACAATCCCCGTCACGCCAGCGCCGCGAAGTCGGCGAGCAGGGGATCCCGCCGTTCGGCCACCCAGGCCAGGCAGATCTGGTTGTCCGGGATGCCGTCGATGCGGGCGAAGGTGGCGTCCGGCCGGGTGTAGTACGTGGCCGTCGACAGGGGCAGCACGACGATTCCTCGCCCGGCCGCCACGTTTTCCAGCTTCTCCTCCACCGCGAGCGCCGGCACCGGCTCCGCCGCGACGGTCGCCACGTCCCGCCACTCCGGCACCGCGTCCGGATTCTGCAACAACCGCTCGGCGGCCAGGTCGGTGATCGCCACCGAATCCTTGCCGGCCAGCCGGTGTCCGGCGGGCAGCACGACGACCCGCGGCTCGGTGGTCAGCGGCCGTACGGTCAGGCCGCGCTGATCGGCCGGCAGACGCAGATAGCTCACGTCGGCCCGACCGTCGTGCAGCACCTCGACCTGGTCGTTCCAGGTGGTCCTCAGCACCTCCACGACCAGCCCGGGGTGCCGTTCCCGCAATCGTCGCACCGCGTCGGTGACGATCAGGCCGGGCATGAACGCGACCACGAACCGGTCCGTGCCCCGGGCCGCGCGGGCAACCCGGCGGTGCAGCGCGCCCGCCGCGGCCAGCAGCGGTTCGGCGTCGAGGAGCAACTGCCGGCCGGCGTCGGTCAGCTCCGTGGCCCGCCGGTCCCGCCGGAACAACTGCGCGTGCAGTTCCGTCTCCAGCGCCCGGATCTGCCGGGACAGCACCGGCTGGGCGACGTGCAGCTCGGCGGCGGCCCGCCCGAAATGCAGATGCCGGGCCACCGCCACGAAGTAGCGCAGTTTGCGCAGGTCGACGTCGATGCCCTCAGGGTATTACAGGCGCCCGGACAGGTCTTGGACGTGACCGACCCGCCGGGCGCACCGTTGCTGTCATGAACATTGCGAAACAGCGGGTAGTCATCCTCGGCGGTACTTCCGGCATCGGATACGCGACCGCGGCGGCGGCCGTGGAGCGCGGCGCCGAGGTCGTCGTGGTCTCCCGCAACGCGCAGCGCGTCCGCGACGCCGCCGACCGCCTCGGCGTCACCGGCCTGGCCGCCGCCCTCGACGACCTGCCGGCCACGCTCTTCGACGAGATCGGCGACTTCGACCACCTGGTCTACACCGCCGGTGAGCCGCTCTCGCTGATGCCGGTGGCGTCCTTCGACCTCGATCGTGCGCGGGAATTCTTCGGACTGCGCTACTTCGGCGCGCTCGCCGCGGTGCGCGCCGCGTTGCCGCGGCTGCGGCCCGGGGGTTCGATCACGCTCACCACCGGCACGGCGGGCGATCGCCCCACGCCGGGCTGGTCGGTCGCATCGAGCATCTGCGGGGCGGTCGAGTCGCTCACCAAGGCGCTCGCCGTCGAGCTCGCGCCGATCCGGGTCAACGCGGTCAAGCCCGGCGTCACCCGCTCACCGCTGTGGGGCGACGGGGAAGGCGTCGAGGAGTTCTACGCCCAGACGGCGGCGACCGTGCCACTGGGCCGGGTCGGGGAGGTTGCGGACGTCGCCGCCGCCTACCTGTACCTGATCGGCCAGCCGTTCACCACCGGCACGATCGTCATCGTGGACGGCGGCGCGCTACTGGTCTGACGATCGGCAATGTTCATCCGGCATCCGGACCGGGCTCGCGCAGGGCCGCGACGGTCGGCGTGAGCACGACCTTCACCGTCGCGGCGAGCGGGATCGCCATGATCGCGCCGGCCAGGCCCAGGATGGTGCCGCCGATCAGGGCGACCAGCAGGACCGCCACCGCGGACATGTCGACGGTGTTGCGCAGCACGCGCGGGGCGATCAGGTAGTTCTCCAGCTGCTGGTAGGCGACGAAGAACAGCAGCACGACCACGGCCTGCGGCCAGATGCCGGCGGCGAACGCCGAGACCGCCACGCAGATCACCGCGCCGAGGGTGGCACCGATCATCGGAATGAGGTCGGTCACCGCCACGGTCACGGCGAGCGGCAGCGCGAACGGGACCCCGACCAGTTCCAGGCAGGCGAAGGTCGCGACGCCGGCGAACAGCGAGATGATCAGGTTTCCGATCATGTACGCGCCGACCTTGTCGACGACCACGTCGACGATCTCGGTGACCCGCGGGCGTCGCCGGGGCGGGAACAGGCTTGCCACGCCGCGTCGCAGCCGGGGCATGGCGGCCATGAAGTAGATGGCCAGCACGAGCACCGTGAGCGTAGAGGCGAGCGCGCCGAGGAACTGCTGGACGAAGCCCACCGCGCCGCCGGCCAGTTTGCCGGGGATTCCGGCCGCCAGGGAGGTCAGCCGGTCGGTGAGGTTGTACCGGTCGGTGATCTCCCGCACCGCCCGGGAGTCCGTCGAGAGCCGTCGCAGATATCCCGGCAGGTCGGCCACGAGCGTGCCGCCCTGCTCGACGATCGGCGGCACGACAGACCAGGCAAAGGCAGCAAACAAAGCAAGGGCAACAAGCACGACAATCGCCACGGCATACGTACGGCGTAAGCCTCTCGTGACCAGCCAGCGCACCGCCGGCTCCAGGCTGATCGCGACGAACAGCCCGACGAGGACCAGCACCAGCACGCCGCGCACCACGTAGAGCCCGTACGCGGCAAGGAGCACGAGGAGCACGCCGACCGTGCCCGCGGCCGCCCACTTGAGGATCAGGCCGGGCGGAATCCGCTCGGCCATCGGCGGCGGGGCCCCGGCCTCCTGATCATCGTTCGCCATCGCCACCACGATTCCAGTCGACCATTTCGATGTCCACCGCGAGTGCCAGGGACGACGCTATGGACCGTGGCGCCCGGCCCGAATCACCGATTTCCGTAGTCGCGCGGACTGGGGAAATCCAGGATGCCGGTGCGGCGCGGCGCCGCCTACGTTTTGGCCGTATCCACTCGAGCCGGCCCGGCCGGCACCGACCTCCCAAGGAGGCTGTCATGGCACTGTCGGACGACCTGTTGCGACTGTCGAAGCGAGCCAAGGAGGCTGAGGACCGCGTCACCGCAGCCGGGACGCAGGCCCGCGACCGCGTCGAACAAGATGTTGCGGTGGCCCGTCAGAACACCCAGAACACCGTCGACAAGCTCCGCACCGAGTCCGCCGCGGCAACCGACCAGGCCGACGCCTGGGCCGACGACATCCAGCGTTCGTGGAACGAGCATCTGACCCGCGCCCGTACGCGCATCGACGCCCGCAAGGCCCGCCACGACGCCAAGGTCGCCGAACGCAACGCGCAGGACGCCGAGGACTACGCCGAGTTCGCTATCGACTTCGCGTACTCCGCGGTCGAGGAGGCCGAATACGCCTCCCTCGACGCGGTGCTGGCCCGGCGCGACGCCGACGCCTCATAAAGCCGGGCCGGGCCGGTCGGGGACCGGCCCGGCCCGGTCGGTCAGCTGATCGAGAGGGCCTTGAATGCCATGTAGTCGACCGTGACGGTGACCGTCTTGCCGTTCTTCGCCTTGAGGACAATCGTGTAGACGTCGCTGGAACCCTTGCGCTTGGCGCTGACCATGCTGGTCTGGCCGTACTTGTCGAAAACCGCGCGCATCGCGACCGAGGACGCCTCGAACTGGGCCGGCCCCCAGCTGGACACGACGTTGGACTTACCGTCCATCTGCTCGTTGGCGCGGCGCTGCTTCTGGGTCGATTCGAGCACCGTCTCGTTCGCGGCGACGTTCGCGGCCGCCGGCGCGGCCGTCGTGGTGCGGGGCGGGGTGGTGGTGTTCGCGTTGGCGATGCCCGCGCCGACCGCGACCGCGATGGCGACGCCCCCGAGCCCGATCGTCAGAGCTGACTTGCGCATTTGCCCTCCAAGGGATACCGCGAACGCGTCCTTCGTCATTCGCGGTCAATAGACGCTGGCGCCCGAGCCGGGGGTTGCTCGGATTCCGGGAAATCCTCAGAGCGGAAACCAGGTGGCCGGGTCGGCCGGGTCGGCGAAAGTCATGTTCTTGGCGAGGACGGCCGCTCGCAGCCCGCCGGCGTCCGGATGGGAGTCGGTGACCACCACGTGGAACGGATGCGGGCCTGCCTTGACCGTGCAGCGGAAGGCGGTCGCGACCGGCCGGCATTCCTCGGCCGCGGTCCCGGCCGACTCGGTGATTTCGATCGTGTCGCCGGTAGCGGAGACGAACTCGGCGGTGAACACGTCCGGTCCGCCGGACGGTCGTTCGATCGAAACCGCGCGGTATCCGTTCGGCATGTCGAACCGCACGGGGATCCGGGACGGGGTGCTCGACGGGGCCGCGGGGATGGCCGGCCGCCCGAGCTGGTGCGGCAACACGACCGCGCCGGCACCGGCGATGACCGCGAACGCCGTGGCCGACACCGCGGTGACGACCTTCTGACGGCGCCGGATCCCGCGGGCCTTCGCGGTGATGTCGTCGATGGTGATCGCCGCCGGCGGCAGGTCCGGCCTAGCCGCGGCGAACAACCGATGCAAATCGTCCACTGTACTCACTCTCCCCCCACGGTGCGTCGCCGAGGACCCGGTGCAGCGCGGCCAACCCGCGTGCGGTCTGACTCTTGATCGTTCCGGTGCTCTTGCCCAGGATCGCGGCGGTGTCCTCGACGCTGAGATCCTCGTAGAAGCGCAGCAGCAGGACCTTGCGCTGGCCGGGCGGAATCTTCAGCAGGGCCTGCTGGATCCGGTCGCGCTCGGCCACCTCCGCGGCCGGGTCGGGGATGCTGCGGTCGAGGACCTCCGGCAGGGCGAGATGCTCCCGGCGCCACGGCCGGCGCACCTCGTCGACGGCCGCGTTGACCACGACGCGGCGGGCGTACCAGTGCGGAGCACTCACCTTGTGCCAGGACAGGTAGAGCTTGGCCAGCCCCGTCGACACCGCGTCGTCGGCCGCCTGCCAGTTGCCGCACGTCAGGTACGCCAGCCGCCGCAGAGAGTCCATCTCGGCGGCCACGAACTGCCGGAAGTCCTCATCCTCGTCCGCTCTCACCGATCACCCCCTCTCGTCACGGTGCCAAGACGCCGGCGATCGCGGTGCGGGTTGCACAGATTCCCGAATATGACCCGGGTCACCGTCAGCGTTGGTGGTCCCGCGGGCTCGTGGAACCGGCGTCGGCCGGGCGGGACCAGAACTGCCGGGGTGAGAAGCCGTCGCGGCGTAGCCAGTGCTCGGTGTAAACAATGCGATCCGCGATTACCCGCACCAGGGGGCCGCCGGGTTCCTGGTCCAGCGGGCGGCCACGCTCGACCGCATCGGACTGCCAGCGGTAGATCGCCATTCCGTCGGCGTATCCGTCCATGCCGGGCAGCAACACCTCAGCGAGGCCGAACAGCTGCGCTCCGCGGGAGGACGCCTGCCCTACTAGTGGGGCGAACAGGCCGATAGATACCCGCGGGTCCTGTTCGATGTTGCGCAGCTTCGGAGTGCCTGACTGGCAGGTGAAGAACACCGCCAGATCACGGTGGTAGTACCGCACCGGGGTGGCGAGCGCACCATCCGCACCGGTGGTAGCCAGCACGCACATGTTCTGCGAGGACAGCAGGTTGAGGATGCGCTCCTCCAGCTGCTGCCGGGGAAGCCTTTTCGCCGGGGCCGGGCCGATGAGCCAGGGGTTCGCCACGTTGACCATGAAGAACCGTATCGCGGCGCAGACAGAGCGCTGATGCTGTTCAGCCGGTCTGCACGGCGATGAGCCGGGCGGTCTCGCGGCCGGCGGAGTTGTTCACCTGCCCCGCGCGGGAGCCGGCCAGTTTCGCCTGGATGTGCTCGGCCACGGTGATCGGTGAGTACTTCGCCGTCTCCCCCGCCGCCAGACACGTCGGCAACGTGGCGATGACGGCGTCGATGTTGCCGTCGTGGAAGTAGGCCGCCGACCGGCGCCGCAGCACCGTTCCGTTCACCACGGGCGGTTTTACCCGGTGCAGGGTCGACAGCCAGCGCTCATTGGTCCACCGGGCCGTCAGGTCGCCGAGGTTGACCAGCAGCGCGCCCTCGTCGGGGCAGACGTCGTGCCACTGCCCGTCGGCGGACAGGACCTGCAATCCGGCCACCCGGTCGGCCCACAGCACCGTGACGATCCCGTAGTCGGTGTGCTCGCTCATCCCGATCAGCTCGCCGTCGGTGGCGTCGGTGCCCTTCGGCAGGGCGTAGTTGTTCATGCGCAGCACGTCGAGGGAGTGATCGGTGAAGGCGTCGAAGAATCCGGGTGCCAGGCCCAGGGCGTCGGCGAAGATCCGGGTGAGGGTGTGCGCTACCCGGCCGGCCTCGGTGAAGTACCGGCCTACCTGATCGGCGAAGTCAGGGGCATGCGCCGGCCAGACGTTCTCGGCATAGTCGGTGACCGGCAGCTCGAGATCTGGATACGTACGCGCGGGAACGCCGACGTTGAACGCCTCGAAGAAATCGTTCATCCGCGTCGACGACGTGACGCCCAGGCTCAGGCTCAGCGACTCGGCCTTCGGCGGCGTGTATCCGCGGTTGATCTCGGGCGGGCACCGGTAGGCGCTCTTGTCCGCCAGCGGCAGAGCGAAGAAGGCATCCATCGCCGCGGCAAGACCACCGGTCACGGCGTACGGAATGCCATGCCCTTGAATCTGCATAAAGCCGACAGAACGGCAGGCTTCGTCGACTTGCCGGGCAACCCGGGCCCGGGCGGCGTCATCACCGTTGTCGACGTATGCGGAGATGTCCACGGTCGGCACGACGAATTCGGGCTGGTCGGTCATCGGCGGCCTCCGGGAAATCGCACCAGTCCGGCCAGCATGATCGCCGCTTGCTGCGCGCGGATCCCAGGCATGTTACAACGTCAGTCAGCGGCCGTATTTGGCGAAGGGTACCGTCCAGTCGCCGAGCCCGTTCCAGATGGCGAGCTTTCGCGGACTGTTCCTGACGTCGACGACGTCGCCGATCAGGAAGTTGTCGTAGACCCACTTGGCGTCGGCCACGCTGAGGTTGGCGCAGCCGTGCGACAGGTTCGCCCGGCCCAGCGAATGGTTCCACGGGGCGGCGTGCAGGAACTCGCCCGAGTAGGTGATCCGGGTGCAGTACTCGATGTCCTCGGCCCCGTAATAGTTCGGGTCTTTCGGGTCGGTGATGCCGTAGCTCTCCGAGCTCATGCTGTGCACCCGCTCCTTGGACAACACGACGTGGGGACCGCCGGTCGTCCAGTAGCTGATGTTCTCGCCGTTCGTGCCCGTGACGGTGCCGCCTTTACCGAGGCTGGTCTTCATCGTGCGGACGAGTTTGCCGTTGATGTAGACCTTCGTCAGGTGCTTCCGGTAGTCGCTGATCGCGATCAGCTGACGTCCGATCTGGAAGTGGGCGGACGCGTTCTTCTCGCCGTACACCTGCTTGCCGAGTTTGACGCCGAACGCGTTGACGCTCACCTTGATCTTCGTGCCGCCGGTCCAGTACTTCGCCGGCCGCCAGTGCACGGTCCGGTCGCTCGCCCAGTAGAACTTGCCCTTGACGGCGGGCGTGGTCGTGATCTCGATGGCCTTCTCCGCCGCGGCCTTGTTGACGGCGCGGCTGAACGCGATGATCACCGGCTGTCCCGCGCCATACGTATGGCCGGTCTTGAGCGAGTTCATCGCATTGGCCTGGAATGTGACCTTCGCGAGGCTGGTCGGCTTCAGCGTGCTGAAGGTGGAGGTGTGCTCGCTCTTGGCGCCCAAACTGTCGGTGGTCGTCGCGACCACCTTGTAGGTCTTGGCATAGCCAAGATCGTCGGTTGAGCGCCAGGTGCCGTTGGCCTGCATGGAGCCGCTGACCTTCGCCTTGCCGGCGGTGACGACGACCGACTGCAGCGTCCCGTTCTCGGCGGTGACGACGATCGGCTTCACCGGTGACACCCCGGTGGCCCCGCTCGCCGGCGTCACGCTCAGCCGGAGCGGCTGTTCGGTTTTGGCGGCCGGCTCGATCCAGCCGCTGGTGGCGGGGCTGACCGTACGGCGGGCGGAGCACCCGGCGGCCGCGGCAGCTGCGGCCATGCCCAGTGCGCCGATGATCATCTTACGTCGCTGAATCATGGCTCTCAATCAAGGGTGGGGGACCCGGTCGGCGCCAACCATGGCCGTACAAGACAAGACGCGGCTGAGGCTCGAAACGTTGCCTGTCGAGTCGATCAAACTTTTCCGGTTGGCACTGACGGAGGCCATCTTGGCAGATCTGGATCTCACTCGGGTACACCTCCCATTCATATTGTTCTCTTCAAGGCTTTTATCCGAATTGTCGTGCGTGCGGAACGGGATGGCACGCCTTTCCTAGGAGTGCCTTGTGAACGAGACGCACACGCAACAGAGCCCAGGGGGCGTATATGTCTGCGGCCTGCGCTGCCGGCCTACCCGCGTTGGTCGGCCGTGAGCTGGAGCTCGGCGTGCTGGCGGAGGCGATGCGCGAAGCCCGCCAGGGTCGGGGGCGGGCGGTTTTTCTGATCGGCGAGGACGGCATCGGGAAGTCCCGGCTGGTCCTGGCAGCCGCCGAGATGGGGCACGCCGCAGGCATGCGGGTGCTGTGCGGGCGGGCCAGCCGGGTCTGCCCGACGATGCCCCTGCGGCCGCTGGTCGAGGCGTTGGCCGCGACGTTCCGCGACGGCCGCGGCCCGACCGAGCATAGCCTCGGACCCTATCGGGCGATGCTGAGCTGGTTGATCCCCGAGTACGGATCGGGCGATCCCGCCTCGGCGACGCCGTCGCCGGTGTTGCTGGCCGAGGCGGTCCTGCGGCTGCTCTCCGTCGCCGGTACCACGCGTCGCTGCCTGCTCGTCCTCGAAGACCTCAACGACGCCGACGCGCAGACGCTGGCCATAGTGGAGTACCTGGCCGACAACATCGCGGAGCAGGGGACGGTACTGCTGGTCACTGCTTGCCAAGATCCGGGCGCGGTATCCGACTTGGCGCACGCCCTGGCTCACCGGCACAGCTCCATCCTGCTGAGGCTGAGCCGGCTCGACCGGGAAGAGGTCCGCCGGCTCGTCGCGGCCGATCTGCGTACCGACCCGGCCGGCGTGCCGGAGGAGGTGCTGGACGAGCTGTCCCGAGACAGCGCCGGCAACCCGTTCGTGGCCCGGGAACTGCTGCGCGCCATGGTCGACAGCGGCCGGCTGGCCAGCGACGCCGGCGGGTACCGGCTGGTGGCCGAGGTACCCGCCGAAATCCCCGTCACCGTGGGGCGGCGGGTCGCCCAGCGCGCCGCACGGCTCGGACCTGCCGGGTACCGGCTGCTGTCCACGGCGGCGGTGATCGGCGAGCGGTTTCCGCTGTCGGTGCTCCAGCGGACGCTGGGCATCAGCGAGTCGGACACATTGGGCCACCTTCGGCTCGCGGTGGCCGCGGGTTTGATCACCGCCGGCGGGCCGTCCTCCGACTGGTACGGGTTCCGCGATCGGATGACCTTGTCGGCGCTGCTCAGCCAGCTCACCGCCGCGGATCGGGCCGGGCTGGCCCGGCAGGCCGCCGCGGCGGCAGGGGAACTACATCCAGGGCTGCCGGGGCACTGGTGCGAGTTCGCCGCCGCGCTCACTCTCTCGGCCGGTGACCGGCCGGGCGCGGCCCGGTTGTTCGCCAACGCGGGCCGCAGGGCGCTGGCCGCCGGACTGGCCGAGCCGGCCACCGGACTGCTGGAGCAGGCGTGGGAACTGCTGGACGCCTCGGCCGACGGGTCGTCACGCGGCGACGTGTTGTCCGACCTGCTGGCCGCGCTGGCCGTCAACGGCCAGGTCGAGCGGGGGCTGCAATTCGCCGATCGGCTGGACGGACTAGGCCGGTCGGGGGCGCCCGCGAAGCTGCTCGCCACACTGCACACCCGGCTCGCCTGGCTGGCGGTCGTCGGCGGGCGGCAGGCCGATGGGCTGGTCCAGGTGAATGCCGCGCTGGCCGCGCTGGGGCCGCGGGCACCGGATCGGGACACCGCGCAGGTCGACGCGGTCGCGGCCCATCTGCTGGCGCACTCGCCGGAGTCAGCCGAACAGCTCGCCACCCAGGCCGCGGAGAAGGCCGACCGGGCGGGGTTGCCGGCCGTCGCGTGCGCGGCCTGGCGGATTCGCGGCGTGCTCGCCCGGCAGCGGGGTTCGGACGAAGCGACCGCGTGCTTCGCCCGGGTGCGGACCCTGGCCGACGAGCACCACCTGCCGCAATGGCGGATGCACGCGTCGCTTCTGCTCGGCGAGGACGAATGGCTGGCTGGCGGGGAGACCGCCACGCTCCTGCGCGTTCGCGAACAGTCCCTACGGGCGGGGGCCATCGTGGTCCGGCACGCGGTGGACGCCCGGTTGGCGCTGGATCACGTACTGCGCGGGGACTTCCCGGCGGCCGAGCGGATCGCCGCCGAGTGCACCGCCGAGGCGGAACGCCTGGGGCTGGCCGACAACGTCCGACACCAGTGGATGACCCGTTCGGTTTGCGCCGCGCACCAGGGCCGGCGCGCTGAGCTGAGCCGGGCGATGGCCGGTTTCCGGCGCCAGGGCGGCCGGCGCTCGCCGCTGTCGTCCCTCGCACTCGGGCTGGCCGGCGCCGTGTGCGCGCTGCTGGAGGAGGACCGCGACCTGGCCCGCCAGGAGCTGGCCGAGGCGGTACGCCAGGACGCCGAGCGGTCCGCGCCCTACCCGCTGGTCGGCCAGCATGGCCTGGCGCTGCTGCTGGACGTGCTGCCCGGGGGCACGGACCGGCCATACGGCCGCGACGTCGGCGCCACGGCGGCCAGCCACCTGCGCTGGAACCACCAGTTCACGCTGCTGGCGCGGGCCGTCCGGCTGGGACGGCTCGGTCGCTCCGCGGAGCGCGG
>Ga0307512_10005966_pt1 | contig 12511 bp, 5 predicted proteins | sample 14_EM_MG_FD_200267 | JGI IMG/M metagenome (GOLD analysis project Ga0307512, IMG submission 200267) | Populus trichocarpa ectomycorrhiza microbial communities from riparian zone in the Pacific Northwest, United States - 14_EM | ecosystem: Host-associated > Plants > Roots > Unclassified | place... | reverse complement strand
CCGCCGGTGGAAAGGATGTTCAGGTGGCCCTCGTGGCCGTACCGCCACGGTGCGTAGGCGAAGGCCGCGCCGGTGACCGCGGCGCCGACCCGGTTCGCGCCCAGCTGCCGGGCCAGCGCGTACGCCCCGAGCGCGGCGAGCGCGAAGGCCAGTACGAACAAGATGTTGTAGCGCAGGACCGCGGCGCCGATGCCGTTGCCGATCAGCCCGGCCGGGGCGTACCCCAGAAGGGTGTCGTTGAGGGCGAGCCCGCTGCGGTCCGGATAGAAGGCGTTGGTGTCCCACAGCCGGGCCGGGTCGTGCCGGATCGAGTGCCCTGTCCAGGCCAGCAGCCAGGCTTGCCCGGTCGGGTCGGCGCTGTCGCCGATGATGGTGCGCACCGGATTGGCGAAACCGGCCCGGATCGTGCCCGCGGAGGCGACGCCCAGCACCATCGGCGGCAGGAACCAGATCATCAGCGCGGCAAGCACCACCGCGCCGACACAGGCCAGCGTCCACTCATGGGTGGCGATCCCGCGCAGCCTCGACCGGCGGTCGGGACCGGCCACCTCCGCGGTCGACACCGGCGCTGTTGATACCGACACTTTCCCCCCTCGCGACAGGCATCAACGTATCTGAATATCGCTCGTTTCGCGGGTCAACGCGGCGGGCGGGAGCTAGCTATCCTGCACTGCGTGTACAGCGACGATCAGCAATTCCCGTCGAACGGGCAGCCGCCCGCGGGACCGCCGCAGCCCGGGTATCTGCCGGCCGCGCCGTTCCCGCAGTACGGCGTCCCGCCGGTGGCACCCGCCCGCCCCCGGCAGAACAAGGCGTTGCTGATCATTCTCGGTATCGTGATCGGCGGGGTGGCCGTGCTCTGCTGCGGCGGCGGCGTGGCGTTGTTCGCGCTGCGCCAGGCCGGCAACTCGGCTTCGGGGCAGGGCAGCCAGGTCCTGCCGTTCTCGGTTCCGCGCTCCAGCGCCGAGCCGTGGACGCCCTCGGCGAGCCTCCCGCTGGATTCGGATCGGGTGTACGAGGGCTCGGGTTCGAAGGTCGTGCGGTTGTCCGCCACGGCCGACCTGCTGCACACGATCACCATGACGCACAACGGCAGCGGCGGCTTCGCGGTCGTCTCGCTCGATGAGAGTGGAAAGATCGTCGACCTGCTGGGCAACAGCTACGGCAAGTACAACGGCACGATGCTGGTCGACGGTCGGGAGCAGCCGACCGCCCTGCAAATCCGGGCCACCGGCTCCTGGAAGATGGTGATCCGGGACGCCCGCCGGGTGGCGACCTGGACAGGTAAGGGCTCCGGCAAGATCTCCACCGTGCTCCAGGTGGACCCGGCGACGATCCAGGCGCTGACCACGGTGCGGTACAGCCACGCGGGAAAGAGCAACTTCGTCATCCACTCCTTTGACGGTCAGTCCTTTGACCTGCTGGCCAACGAGATCGGGCGGGTGCAGGGCGAGACGACGCTGCCGGCCGGCACCCGTTACATCGAGATCGAGGCCGACGGGGCGTGGACCTTCAACCGGCAATCCTGAGTACGCCGCCCGGCGCGGCCCGCCGTTGGACATGACGCGGGCGGCCGAGTAGAGCACGATGGCAGCATGATCGAAGTGACGGGCCTACCGGCCGCCCGGGATTTGAGCCCGGCCCAGCAGGTTTCGTTGTTGTCCGGCGGCGATTTCTGGCGTACCCGGTCGTTGCCGGCGGCCGGGATCGGGTCCTGCGTGCTCAGCGACGGGCCGCACGGCCTGCGGTTTCAGCCGAGCATCGGCGACAACCTGGGCACCTCGGCCAGCGAGCCGGCCACCTGCTTCCCGACGGCCGTGACCATGGCCAGCACCTGGGACGAGGCCCTGGTGGCCGAGGTCGCCGGCGCGGTCGCCGTCGAAGCGCTCGCCCTGGGCGTGGACGTGGTGCTCGGCCCCGGTCTCAACATCAAGCGCCATCCGCTGTGCGGCCGAAACTTCGAGTACTTCTCCGAGGACCCGTTGGTGAGCGGCCGGCTCGCGGCGGCCTCGGTGCGGGGGCTGCAGGAGTGGGGCGTCGGCGCGTGTCTCAAGCACTTCGCGGTCAACAACCAGGAAGGACACCGTTTCCTGGTCGACGCGATCGTCGACGAGCGGACGCTGCGCGAGATCTACCTCGCCGGCTTCGAGTACGCGGTGAAGACCGCCGTGCCGTGGACCGTGATGGCGGCCTACAACCAGGTCAACGGCGAGTACGCCACGGACAACCGGCGCCTGCTCACCGAGATCCTGCGCTCCGAATGGGGCTTCGACGGCCTGGTGATGAGCGACTGGGCCGCCACCGCCGACCGGGTCGCCGCGGTCGCCGCCGGGATGGATCTGGAGATGCCCAGCAGCCAGGGCCTGTCGGACGGGGAGGTGCTCGCCGCCGTCGGGGCCGGACGGCTGGCCGCCGCCCGGGTGACGGCATCGGCCCAGCGGGTCCTGGATCTGGTGGCCCGGTCGGCGAAAAGCGGGCCCCGGCCCGAGATCCCCGTCGACGAGCACGATGCGCTCGCCCGCCGGGCCGCCGCCGAGGGCACCGTGCTGCTCGCCAACGACGGGCTGCTGCCCCTGGCGGGCGACCTCTCGGTCGCGGTGATCGGCGCCTTCGCCGAGCAGCCCCGATATCAGGGCGCCGGCAGCAGCCTGGTCAACCCGTTTCGGGTCAGCTCGGCCCTCGACGAGTTCCGCCGGCGCGGTGTGCCGGTGACCTTCGCCCGCGGCTACGACCCGAAACGCTCGGGCCCCGACGCGGGCCTGATCGCGGAGGCCGTCGCGGCCGCCCGCACCGCCGACGTCGCCGTCGTCCTGGTCGGTTTGCCGGCCGCCGACGAGGGGGAGGGCTTCGACCGTACCCATCTCCGGCTTCCCGACCAGCACGACGCCCTGGTCGCCGCCGTGGCCGCCGCGAACCCGCGCACGGTCGTGGCGTTGTCCAACGGGGCGCCGGTGCTGATGCCCTGGCGGGAGGCGCCGGCCGCGATCCTCGAGTCGTATCTGGGCGGGCAGGCCGCCGGCGCGGCCCTAGTGGACGTGCTGTACGGCGACGTCGAACCCGGCGGCCGGCTCGCCGAGACGTTCCCCGCGTCGCTGGGCGACGTCGCCGCGGATCCCTACTTCCCGGGCGAGCCGCACCAGGTCGAGTACCGGGAGGGCCTGTTCGTCGGCTACCGGCACCACGCGACGGCCGGTGTCGAGCCGCTCTTCGCCTTCGGGCACGGCCTGGGCTACACCACTTTCGCCTGGGACGCCGTGTCGGTCGATCGCGCCACGGTCGACGCCGGTGAGCCGGTGGCCGTCAGCCTCACCGTGACCAACGTCGGCGACCGGCCCGGTTCGGACGTCGTTCAGGTCTACCTGAGCGATCGCAGTGGGGTGGTGCTGCGACCCCGGCGCGAGCTCGCCGGCTTTGCGAAGGTGCGGCTGGGACCGGGCGAGCGGGAGACGGTGACGGTCAGCGTGCCGGCGCGGGCGTTCGCGTTCTACGACGTCGGGGCCGCCGGCTGGCGCATCCCGTCCGGCTCCTTCGACATCGAGGTAGCACGGTCGAGTGTGGACGTTGCGGAAACCCTTACCGTGCAAGTCGTCGGCGGCGTCGACACGGCTCCGGAAGGGCCGCAAAGCCCCGGCGTCGCGGCCACCGACGAGCAATTCGCCCGGCGCCTGGGCCGGGCTGTGCCACGGCCACGACCGGTCCGCCCGTTCACCCGCCAGTCCAGCCTGGCCGAGCTCGGCACCACCCGGATCGGCCGAATGCTCAACGCCATCCTCTGGCGCATCGCGCCGTTCGACGAGGAGACCAAGGCCGACGAGACGACGATGCGGACCTACAAGCGGGCCCTCGACGAGCTGCCACTGCGCGGCGCGGCCATCTACTCCGGCGGCAAGCTGACCTGGACGAGGGTCGACACCCTGCTCGACCTCCTGAACGGGGAACGTCGGCAAGCGGCCGTGCGCTTGGTGACGGTGCTGGCCCGAACGGCGCGGCGGGTTCGCGCCAAGCGGTGACAAACGCGAGGTTGACAACTGATGGTGTGTCAGTCGTCAGTAGTGCTCGCTAGTCGGCTATAGTCGGTATCGTGAACTTGAAGGAATGGGCAGGGGTCACCGGAATCTCGTACGCGACCGCACGTCGGCGTTACGAGTCCGGGACGCTGCCCGTTCCCGCGTACCGCTTGGGCCGTCTGATCATGGTCGGCGAACCGGTCACCGGCGCGACAGCCGCGTCTGGACTGACAGTGGTGTACGCCCGGGTGTCGTCAGCCGATCAGGAGCCGGACCTTGACCGGCAGGTGGCCCGGGTCACCGTATGGGCCACCGGGCGCAAGCTCGGCGTGGACCGGGTAGTGACCGAGGTCGGCTCGGCGCTCAACGGGCACCGTGAGAAGTTCCTCGCCCTGCTTCGTGACCCGGCGGTGACGACGATCGTGGTCGAGCACCGGGACCGGTTCGCCCGGTTCGGTGCCGAGTACGTCGAGGCCGCCCTGTCAGCGCAGGGCCGCCGGCTGCTGGTGGTTGACCCGGCTGAGGTCGATGACGATCTGGTCCGCGACGTCACCGAGATCCTGACGTCGCTGTGCGCCCGGCTCTACGGCCGCCGTGCCGGCGCGAGCCGTGCCCGCCGTGCCGTCGAGGCCGCCGTCGAGGGCCCGGCGTGAAGACGATCCAGGCGTACCGGTTCGCTCTCGATCTCAACCCCGGTCAGGAACGCGACGTACTCGCGCATGCTGGTGCGGCACGCGTCGCCCACAACTGGGCTCTCGCCCGGGTCAAGGCCGTGATGGACCAGCGCACGGCCGAGCGTTCGTACGGTGTTGCCGAGCAACTGTTGACGTCGTCGCTGCCGTGGTCGCTCGCTGGTCTGCGTAAGGCGTGGAACACCGCGAAACCCGAGGTTGCGCCGTGGTGGGGCGAGGTGTCCAAAGAGGCGTTCAACACCGGCCTCGACGCCCTCGCCCGCGGCCTGAAGAACTGGTCCGACTCCCGCAAAGGCGCGCGGGCCGCACGGCCGGTCGGATTCCCTCGGTTCAAGTCCCGCCGCCGGAGCACGCCATCCGTGCGGTTCACGACCGGCGCGATCCGGGTCGAGCCGGACCGCATGCACGTCGTACTCCCGCGCCTGGGCCGGTTGAAGCTGCACGAATCGGCCCGCAAGCTGGCTCGCCGACTCGACGCGGGCACGGCCCGGATCATGTCCGCGACGGTGCGACGTGACGGTGGCCGCTGGCACGTTGCGTTCACCGTCGAGGTCGACCGTGTCGAACACGGCCCGGCCCGGCCCGGCTCGACGGTCGGCGTGGACGTCGGGATCAAACACCTCGCTGTGCTGTCGACCGGTGAGCTGGTCGCGAACCCACGCCACCTGCTCGAAGCGCAGGCCGGGATGCGGGCTCTCGGCCGGGCGTTGTCGCGTAAGACCGGTCCGGACCGCAGGACCGGCCGTCGGCCGTCGAAACGGTGGGAGCGAGCGGCGGCCCGGCTCGCACGCGCGCACGCCCGAGTGGCGAACCTGCGCCGGGACGGCCTGCACAAGCTGACCACCCGGCTCGCCACCACGCATGGCACGGTCGTGGTGGAAGACCTCAACGTGACCGGCATGCTCGCCAACCGGCGGCTGGCCCGGCACATCGCCGACGCCGGGTTCGCCGAGGTCCGGCGCCAACTGGCCTACAAGACCGGATGGAACGGCGGCCGGATGCTGACCGCCGACCGCTGGTATCCGTCCTCGAAAACCTGCTCAGGCTGCGGCACGGTGAAAACCAAGCTGGCCCTGTCCGAGCGCGAATACCAGTGTGAGACGTGCGGTCTGGTCATCGACCGCGACCACAACGCCGCACTCAACCTCGCCGCCCTCGCGGCTGAGTTCGACACCGCCGGGAGTGGCCCGGTGGCAGGACGTGGAGCCGACCAGAAGACCCGCGTACACGGGCAGGTGGCCGTGAAGCGTCAACCCGGCACCGCACCCGCGGGTCAGACCGGGACCGTCTCACCGCAAGGCGAGACGACCGATCGTGTGCTCACTAAAGCGCATTGAAAGGTAACGGGCAGCAAGGACTGGACAGTCCGGCTACCCTCACCGTCGTGCTGGGTGGACGGGTTGACGAGCGGCTTCGAGCCGCGCTGATCAAGCGGTGGAGCCGCCGCCAGATGTGGCTGCTCGCCGGGGGTGTCGGCGGCGTGCTCGCCGTTGTCCTGGTGGCCTGGGCCGTGTGGCCGGCGTCGCAGGTCGAGCCGCGGGCGCGGGAGTATCGCGACGTGACCGCCTGCCTGCTGACCGACGGGCAGGGCGTGACGGGTGCGCAGGCCGCGCCGGTCTGGGCCGGGTTGCAGGCGGCGTCGGCGCGCACGCACGCTCAGGTGCGGTATCTGGCCGTGACCGGTGAGCAGTCGGTGGCCAACGCGCAGTCGTTCGTCGGGAGCCTGCTGGCGGGCCGGTGCGCGGTCATCGTCGCGGCGCCCGGCATCGCCGACGGCGCGGTCCGGGCCCTGGCCGGGCGCTATCCGGCCCAGCATTTCCTGGTCGTCGGCGGTGCCGCGCCCGGCGCCGGAAACGTCGCCCAGGTGGCATCTTCGTCCACATCGGACATTTCCGCCGCAGTGTCCGCGGCGGTCGGCGACTGATTTGTCGGTGCCGGGCGTTTTCTCGGGGTTCGGTCGGGTGCGGCCGCGAATGTCGATCACCGTTGCTTGATAGTTATCAAGTCGATCAATGACGCGCTTGACTCGATGACTGTCTATCCAGATACTCCTCGTGCCAGAACGCATACAACGGGGGTTGATCGGCGATGGTGTGGTGGCGACGCTGTGCGTTCGTAACGGTGCTGATATTCGGGCTGTCTGTTGTGGTGCCCGCGCAGGCGGTGCACGGCGGCGGGTTTCCGATCGGCTGGGTCGGTGAGCTGTTCCGACTGCCGCAGGCCTGGGCGGCGGCCAAGGCCGTCACCGGATTGCCGGCTCAGGAGCATGGCGCGAACACCGGCCTGAGCGGCTACGTGCCGACCTCCGCGACGACCGCGAACGGCGGCGCGGGGCGTGCCCCGAAGAAGGTCGCCCGGGGCCTGGACGGCTACCAGCCGCATGATGCCTCGTCGGGCACGACGACCACCACCGCGGAACACGGCTTCGACGCCGAAACCAGCCGCCGGCAGGCCACCAAGTCCAAGGCCACCATGGACCAGTACGCGAACACGGACGGCTCGGTCACCCAGGTGTACTCCGCGGGCCGCGACAACTACCGGGCCGCCGACGGCTCCTGGCAGAAGATCGACCCCACCCTGGTGCCGGACGGCGCGGGCGGCTGGACGATGCGGGCCAACTCGTTGCGGGTCTCGCTCGCCGAACCGGAAACCCCGTCGGCCGCGGAGAAGACCGCGGAGACGGCCGCGGAGAAAGCCGCGGAAACGGCTGGGGAGACGGCCGCGAGCGCCGAGGCCGTGGCATCGGATCCGCTGGCCTCGATGACGTTGCCGTCCGGCGCGTCGGTCGGCTATGACCTGAGCGGCGCGGCGGCGGTGACCCCGCTCGTGGCCGGCGTGACGGCGACGTACCCGTCGATCCTGCCCGGCACCGACCTGGAGTTGCAGACCTTCGCGAGCGGCCTCAAGGAGACGCTGGTCCTCGATTCGCCGGCGGCGGCGAACGAGTGGGTGTTCCCGCTGCGGCTGAACGGGTTGACCCCGCGGCTGACCGACGACGGCTCGGTCGAGCTGCTCGACGCGTCGGGCACGGCGAAAGCGTGGTTCCCGCACGGTTTCATGGCGGATTCCAAGTTCAACCCGCAGTCGGGCGAGATGACCCGGTCGTCGGCGGTGTCGATGACGCTCACGACCGTCGACGGCGGGCCCGCGCTGCGCATCGTGGCGGACCGGGCCTGGCTGAACGACCCGGCGCGGGTGTATCCGGTGCGGGTGGATCCCACGGTGACCACGAGCGACACCGGCGATGTCTACGTCGACAACGACTCGGACACCAGCGCCAGCGACCAGAACGGCGACAACCTGCCGATCGGCACCTACGACGGCGGTACGACCAAAGCGCGCTCGTTCATCCACCTCAGCGACTTCGACGACGACGGGCTGACCGGCAAGCACGTCACGGCCGCGAGTCTCAAGCTCTACCTGACGTGGCAGTACTCCTGCTCGGTGGACCGCATCTTCTACGTGCACGCGGCCACAGAGTCGTGGACGGTCGCGGATTTGAGCGCGTCGACGTATCCGGGCGCGTCGGTCAGCAGCTCGCCGATCGGCTCCTTGACGGTCACCGACCCCGGCGATGCGTGCACCAACACCGCGGCGACCCGCAGTGTCGGCGAGTGGGTGACGGTGCCGCTGAGCGTGGCGACGTTCAACGACTGGTCGTCGGGCGGCTCAAACCTCGGCCTGGCGCTGCTGTCATCGGTTTCCGACTCGTACGCGTGGAAGCGTTTCACCTCGGCGAACTACTCCTCGGGCACCTATGCGCCGCGGCTGAGCCTGACCTACACCACGAACGTGCTGCCGCAGGTGGACACCCGTTACCCCGCGAACAACGCCGTGGTCGAGACGCTGACGCCGCAGTTGGCCACCCGCGCGCACGACCCGGACGCGTACCCGGCCAAGGGGTTGACCTACGCGTACACGGTTTACGACAGCGCGGGCGCGACGGTGGCCACCTCGGGGACGGTCTCGACGTCGGGGTGGCAGGTGCCGGCCGGCAAGCTGGCCTGGAACAGCACCTACTACTACACGGTGAAGGTGGGCGACAAGGTCGGCACCTCGGCGGAATCGGCGGCGTACGCCTTCGCCACGCCGGTGCCGCAGCCGAGGCTCACCTCGGATCTGGCGCAGAATCCGGGCGCGGGCTTCGACCCCAACAACGGCAACTACACCACCTCGGCCACCGACGCCCAGGTCGCCGGGGTAGGCCCGGAACTGGAGATCTCGCGCAGCTACAACAGCCTGGACACCCGCCGGTCCGGGGCGTTCGGGCAGGGCTGGTCGAGCATCCTGGACACCAAGGCGACCGAGCGGTACGACGCCACCGGCGCGGTGCAGACCGTGGTCGTCACCTATCCGAACGGCTCGGAGGTGGCGTTCGGCCGCAACGCGGACGGCACCTTCACCGCGCCGTCCGGCCGGTACGCGACGTTCACCGCGCAGACCTCGAGCGGCACGGTGACCGGCTACACGCTGACCGACAAGGACGCGACGCAGTACGTGTTCGGCCGGTCCGCGGGCAGCGGCGTCTTCAACGTGACCGCGATCGTCGACGCGAACGGGCGGCCGCTGACCTTCGCCTACGACTCCGCCACCGGGCTGGTCTCGACCGTGACCAACACCTCGGGCCGCAAGCTGACCATGACCTGGGTGACCGCGTCGAGCCAGACGGTCGGCGCCGCGCACGTGGCATCGGTGACGACCGACGCGCCCACAGTGGACGGGACCGGCTACACCTGGACCTACGCCTACGGCACCTACGACCGGCTGACCACCGTCTGCCCGCCCGGAACCACGACGGAGTGCACGTCGTACACCTGGGCGAACTGGAACAACCAGTATGCGAACGCGGCCCTGAACCTCAACCCGTACTCGTTCTGGCGGCTGAACGAGGCGTCCGGCGGCTCGGCGGCCAGCAGCGTGCTGACCAACGCTGGCGTGGATAACGGCACCTACAAGAACGTGACGCTCGGCGGGACCGCCGCGCTGACCGACTCCACCTCCCCGTCGAGCACCTTCAACGGCACGTCGTCCTACGTGCAGTTGCCGGGCAAGCTCGTCGCCGACGGCTCGTACCAGTCGGTGAGCATGTGGTTCAAGACGAGCACAGCCGGCGGCGTGTTGTTCAGCTACAGCGCCGGGTCCATCACCGCCGGCACGACCACCGGCAACTACACCCCGGCGCTGTACGTCGACAGCAACGGCTATCTGCGCGGCGAGTTCTGGCAGGGCTCCGCGACCACGATCAAGTCTAAGTCGGCGGTGACCGACGGGGCCTGGCACCACGTGGTGCTCGCCGGCGCGGGCGGCACGCAGACGATGTATGTGGACGGCGCGGCCCAGGGCTCGCTGTCCGGCACGATCGCCCTGTACCAGACCGGCGGGTCGGCGTACGAATACATCGGCGCGGGCTTCGTCGGCAACAACTGGCCGGACCATGCCGACACTGGTGTCTCGCCGGCCGTGGCGAACTACTTCACCGGCTCGATTTCCGACGTCGGTTTCTACACCAAGGCCCTCAGCAGCGCCGATGTCAGCGGCATGTACTGGGTGGGCAAGAACTCGGGATCGGTGATCAAGCAGATCACCTCGCCGGCGGGCCGGGTGCTGGCCAAGGTCGCGGTGAGCACGGTGACCGGCCAGGTCACCTCGGTGACCGACGAGAACGGCGGCGTCTGGACCATGGGCACGCCGGTCATCGCCGGCAGCAGCGACGTGTACGAGGCGGCGGTGCTCGGCGCCAAACCGTTGAACTACTGGCGGCTCGGCGAGACTGACACCGACACGACCGACGCCGTGAACGAGGTGGCCGGCGACACCGCCACCTACAGCTCGGTCACGCTCGGCGGGTCCGGCCCGTTCAGCGACTCCACCGCCGCGACCTTCGACGGCACCGCCTCGAGCCTGGCATTGCCGGGCACCGTGGCACCGACCGGCGCGTCCTCGGTCGGCGTGTGGTTCAACACCACGGCCACCGGCCGGGTCCTGCTCGGCTCCCAGGCCGGAGCGCTCGGCGACAGCACCGCTCCCGGGCTGCCCACGTTGTGGATCAGCTCGGACGGCTACCTGCGCGGCCTCTCGCCCTCCACCACGCCGACCGGGCCGCTGCGTTCCGGCATCGCCGGCAAGTGTGCCGACATCAACGGCAGCAGCACCACCAGCGGCACCAAGATCCAGGTCTACACCTGCAACGGTACGGCGGCGCAGAACTGGACGTGGAACGCCAACGGCTCGGTCGGCGGGCTCGGCAAGTGTCTGGACGTGACCAGCGCGGGCACCGCCAACGGCACGCTCGTCGAGCTGTGGACCTGTAACGGCACCGTGGCGCAGGTCTGGGAGCCGTACAACGGCGGTCTGCGCAACCCCAACTCGGGCAAGTGTCTCGACGACCCGGGCAGCTCCGCGACCAACGGCACCCAGCTGCAGATCTACACCTGCAACGGCACGGCCGCGCAGAAGTGGACGACGTCGCTGGCCTCCGCGGCCGCGGTCAACGACGGCAGCTGGCATCAGGCCGTGCTCGCCTCCTCCGGCACCGCCCAGACCCTCTACGTCGACGGGGTGAAGGCCAGCTCGACCACCGGGTCGGTCGCGCTGACCCCCGGCAGCCAGCCGTACGCCTACCTCGGCGCCGGCTACACCGGTACCGGCTGGTCCGGGCTGACCGCGGCCACCACCTCGTACTTCTCCGGAAAGCTGGCCGAGGCCGCCTTCTACAACGCGGAGCTGACCGCGGAGCAGGTCGACGCCCAGTGGCAGGCGAGCAAGCAGACCGTGCCCGTCGCAGTGACCACTGTGGACACCACGGTCAAGACGATCACCATGCCGGTCAAGACGGTCACGGTCACCGACCCGGGCGGCAACACCATCTCGTACGCCTACGACCTGGTCAACAACCGGCAGGTCGCGGAGACCGACGCGCTGGGCAACACGAACCGGTACGGCTACGACACGGGTGGCTTCTCGAACCTGCTCTACGACGCCAACGGGGTGCGGACCCAGAGCATCCAGGACACCCGCGGCAACACGATTCAGCAGATCACCTGTCAGGATCAGTCGGCGAGCCGCTGCTCCAGCAGCTACTACGCGTACTACCTGAACTCGTCGAACATCGTGGACCCGCGCAACGACGTGATGACCGCGAGCCGGGACGCGCGGTCGTCGTCGAGCACCGACGACACGTACAAGACGACCTTCGATTTCGACGCCAACGGCAACCCGACCGCGACCACCGATCCGCTCGGCCGGGCGACCACGACGAGCTTCACCGACGGCACCAGCGTCGCGGCCGCCGACTCCGGGTACGCGCCGGCCGGCCTGCCGTACCGGGTCGTCAACGCGGCCGGCGGCGTGCAGGGCGTCGTCTACAACGCCAACGGCGACGTCGCCAAGACCGTCTCGCCGGCCGGCGAGGTGAGCACCTACACCTACGACCGGCTGGGCCGGAAGCTGACCGAGACGGTGACCACCTCGTCGTTCCTGAACGGGCGGACCTCCTCGTTCAGCTACGACCCGCAGGGGCGAGTGCTCACCGAGACCGACACCCCGGTCACCAACCGGGTCACCGGCGCGGTGCACACCCCGGTGACGACCAACGTCTACGACGCCGACGGCAACATGACCTCGCAGACGACCGCGGACACCACCGGCGGGGACGTGGCCCGCACCGAGACGGTCACCTTCAACGCGTACGGGCAGAAGGCCTCGCAGACCGACGCGGTGGGCAAGTCGACCAGCTTCACCTATGACGCGTACGGCCAGGTGGTCACCGAGACCGACTCCGACGGCGGGGTGACCGCGTTCACCGTCGACGCC
>Ga0307512_10005965_pt1 | contig 12512 bp, 10 predicted proteins | sample 14_EM_MG_FD_200267 | JGI IMG/M metagenome (GOLD analysis project Ga0307512, IMG submission 200267) | Populus trichocarpa ectomycorrhiza microbial communities from riparian zone in the Pacific Northwest, United States - 14_EM | ecosystem: Host-associated > Plants > Roots > Unclassified | place... | reverse complement strand
TTAAACAATACTAACAATGATGTAGAAGACTACAAATACAACTATTTATGATATATTCATTTCACTTATGAAAGCTGGAACAGATAGAGCTATAGAATATAAATGTTTTTGTTATTTGGAATTACTTTTTGTATATATAAAATTATCAACTAGAATATTTAAAGATAATTTATTTTGGCTTCTAAACATCAATGCTATATTAGTAATGAATCTAACATACTCAGTTACAATTATATACACCTTAGGAACAGTTACAGCCACCTGAACAATCAATTACTAGCTAACTGAAAAATATTACAAAAATACCATATTTTCTCAGTTTAATTATAATTTATCTTTCCACCACATTATGTCTATATTTACTTTCTCCCATATAATTGATGTAATCTATACATTATATAGTGTATCTCTTTGCTGTATCAGGGCAGTTTGAATTGATATTAGATAACAGTACCCATTTTGATTGCAATATATACCATATTTCAGTCTATTTAATATCAGTAGTTCAGCATCTAGTTAAGTGTAACAGCTGCATAGAATATTTTATGCATATGAATTATGAAGTAACATGGTTGCAAATCATCCTGTATTAATTACAGATTGTTGTGGGCCCAATCAGTTGTGCAATTGGTACTATATTGTTGTTGTGTGGCCTTGAGCGGTTACCCGGTCGTGGGCGGTTACACCGTCAAATACGTTAAGCGTACTGACTAGACTTACCGAGGCTGTTCTTGGGATCCAAGCTGTAATATCCGCGTTTAAATCGGAATCACTTTTAGCCTCCCTGAGTCTAGTAACAGCTGCAATCGTCGAAGGATGCTCTGACCCGAAAAGTTTCTTTTCTCCTCAACAGTCTATGGAACCATTCTTGTGCCTAGTCATACATGTTCAGTTCCAGTAAACCAGACCCACATGATCGACTACCTCCATAGTTTCTGGATGATCTCCACTCAATACCTTGTTATACCTTTCAAGATACCGCAAGAATCATTACAGGGAGTCGTCGTATTCACTTGGTCGAGAAAAAGTGTTCACATGCCTATGTGTTGCAAGTAGTTGTTAGCCGGTCTTGTAATTTCATTGCAGGTCAATGCTCTCTGGTAGCACTTCAATGCATCTTCATATTTTTCTGTATGAGTAACACCTGAGCCATATGAAAGATCGTGTCCACTGTGGAAGGGTGTTTTCACCCATGGTCCTTTCTTGCGCCACTAAAGCTCGCTAAAATCATTCGAGGGCCTTCTGGTGGAGCTCCTATTCTTGGAAAACTTTGCCTATCGCAAAAATCGTGTCTAGTGTAGAAGGATGACCCTCTTCCCAAAGGTCCATTCATTACTCGAAAAAACCCCGTTGGTAACATTAATATGCCTAGTAATACTGTCTTTACTTCTTGAAGAGAGATGCAATACGCTACGTAATCTCTAATGCTGAAAGATGGCTATTTCTGAATATCGCCGTTGTACCAGTCCATGTACGCTGATAGCATTGATGTTTTTATGTAGTTCTCTTGTTGCTCATACACCTCGGCCATACCACATAATATATCTGGTAAGCGGGGACGCAGGGTAGCGGGGGGGGAGCTCCGCCATCTAGCCGGCTCGCCCGGAGGCGGAGGGGGTATAAGGTCCTATCATACTCTAAGTAGAGTGTATACAGTATGAATAAAACAAACAAACAAAACAAAATATATCTGGTAACAGATCCAAGTTGTCAAAATCGCCAGTATCCAATACTATTTAAACCCACCAAAGTACCTTCACTTGCTCATCCGACTTGTTGCAGAGACCAGCATAGCAATAGATTAGGTAGCTTTCGTTACCGAACGATCCCGCCGTCCCAGTTCCCTTGCTTTCCGATCACGAACCCAAGAATAAAAGTGGTAGCTGCGTCACAGTCATCATAAATCTTGCAGAAAACCGTAAAAGGTTCTGTAGTGCCGTTGGATGTGTCAATACTGAACTCTGACGTTTTGAAAGATAGGTATCTCAGTAAAAACCCACCAAAATTGATGCAGAAAAACAGCGGGTTTGAAGCCTCTCAGATTCCATTTCTGAAGTGATCCTATCTTTAAATGCGTTAGTTAGCGTTCAAGATGAATTTGTATAAATTGGTCTTGGATAGGTATGTCGGAATTGGGGCTTTACGCTCGACATTCCTCAATACGCTGTCTCGCGCTTGCCAAGCCTAGCTACGTCAGCTGAGCCAGCCCGCGAGTGAGGCGAAAATACACTAAAATACGTTAATTTTAACCTAAGCGTAAGTATGGTTGGGGACGCCTATATCCGGTGTATTAAACCTCAACTATAGTCTGCCTTGACTCCACCAAAAACAATCAAAAATTAAAAACTCTCTGTCTGTGGCTTCCTTTTAATGTTCTCTACAACCTGACAGAGTCCGATTATTTTTCTTGGTTGTGGTTGTGGAGAAAAGGGCCAGTGAAAAGTTGGTTTTTGTATGGGAAAGAAATACAATGTCGTCACTTTAGGCAATAATATGTACAAATCGGGATAATGATTTAACAATTAATTACCCAATTTGGTAATTATAAGTCTTTAAAAGTGATATGTCTAATGCTTGGCGGGTAAAGGCTGACTAAATTCTAAATTTTGACTCCTGCAGCCAGTTTTTTGGTCAAAACAGCGCTAAAATATGCCAAAAATGGCGCTAAAAGTGTATTAAGGAGCAATGTCGCTTTTAAGAGTCCCCAACCATATTTTTACGTTCAAGACTATTATTCACTGGAATAAGAGGCACACCCGATTAGATTAGTGGTGCTCATACTTCTGCAGATGTTATGCAACTAAATAACGCACAGAGTTTAAGTAATCTCGTACCGACGGTCCAAGATTACGAGGTAGTGTAAGGACGGCGAAGATATCTGATCAGTCAAAGGATATAACTAGTTTTGTTTCCAGTGGTTCAGCTCGATTTATCTTCAGAAAATATAAGTTGGGAGGCTGAGTTGGCTTGCGTCGAGCATTGTGGGGCACTGCCTGTTCTCCGATGCATGCTGTGCGACCAACTTTACGGCTGTGCGGTACTCAAGTTCCTACAGGCGAAAAAACTACATATCTCCGACCCTCACCCGCCAATCTTGATTCAATTATCCTTCCTATACTCACCCTTTGTACATTTCACATAGCCACCCCGTAAGACATCTATTTTATCTTCAGTCAAGAAATAGGATTCAACGACATGCCTCGAACAGCTAAACACATCCCAGATCTGGATTTGAAGTTGGCCGGCTCAAACAAACGCGTAAAAATCTCAGGGAAAATTGGTTCTTATTCAAGCCCGGAGCTACTATCGCATATCGCAAATGAGAATTCATCTTCTACCGCTGCCAGTGCTCCAGGTTCTAGTGCTGGCGCGTCTGAACTACAGTTGAAGTGTTTCCGAATATCAGGTGTGCCACTGGAATGGAGTGATCATGACCTACTCAGTGCTCTTAGGAGCTTTGATCAGTCTCTTGAGCACCTGACGACTAGCAACGTTCGGATATCGCTCTATCGGGCATGTTATGGCTCCAGTCAAACAGCATTGCTGAATCTAACGAAATGCCCCGAACACTTTCAACATATCAAACAAGATGTTGATAGTTGCGTGCTGCCGTATGGTAGGGGCTCTAGTAAGGAAATTGATCTTTTGATAGACTCCCATTTCTATGGTTTTACACCATTGAATACTCCGGAGGGAGAGCCTATCGCCGAGTAAGTCGTCCAAATTTCTCATAAATAGACATTTTATTCAGCCAGTTTCGATGCTTACTTCCATGCAGTGTTATCGCTGTCACTGGTCTTGCCGGGCATGCATTTGGTTCGTGGAGAAATCGTGAGAGCCATAAGATGTGGCTACAAGACTTTCTCCCTCATGATATTAAAAACGTCCGCATCATGACCTACGGTTACAACACCAAACTCGTCGGAAACACGTTAGATCATACGATGTTAGATTATGGAAGGGATATAATCCAACAGTTGGAAGTAGTTAGGGGGTCTTTGGAGGTAACTACGACAGTCATGCCACCGCAATAATCAGGCTTATATCATTTGTTGCGAGATACTGATCTTTGGTAGGAAAGAAATCGCCCGATCATCTTTCTCGGGCATAGCCTAGGAGGAATCTTGATATTACAGGTGCGATCCACTCCCATTAACGACATCAACTACTTATATCGGTGACATCAGACACTCTTACAGTTAAAAAATATAGCGCTTCATAGACATATACTAGATTCAACACGTGCTATACTCTTTTTCGGAACCCCACATCAGGGCCTTCAGACTGCAGAACTGGAAGCAATGGTCGAAGACATATCGTCCAGCCAGTACTCAAAGCTAAACCTTCTATGTCACCTGCGCGAGAACTCTGAATTCCTTGAAACTCATAGGGATGGCCTTGTCGACATCTGGAATGGCCGTAAAATTTTCAGCTTTTATGAGACAGCAAAGACACCGACGGTCAAAAAGGTGAGCTAAGAAGACAATTGTGTTATTTTTTCACTGGCGGTGTATATATGGAGGTCCTGAGGTTGGTGTTGATAGCACAGCTTCTAAATTCCAATTCTTATATAGACGAGCCCTGGATATAACGCTAGTCGTGAGTGCCGGTCCAGCTTGATATCAGTACGCTGACACTGGCTTGACTTAGTCTGCCATGGGTGACTACAAGAGAGATGGAAAGGCGGTGGAGATGGTCAAAAAGATCTCAGCTCAGTTATTCCTACCAAACGAACATCGTATCCCAGTCCAACATAACCACACGGACATGGTTAAATATATTGCAAGCACGGATTCAACCTACCAGACGGTAGTCAAGCACATAAGAGATTGTGTGAATGAAGTTGGTATGTAATGGGTATTCCCGTGATCGGGTACAAAACACGACATGCTAACCACGGATGGGGCTGGTTGTGATAGAAAATGAGAAGAAAACGTTTAACAACATCTGTATGTCATATCTCAGAGTTAAAACTCCCACTCCCAACGAGAAGCTATTATCAAGTTATCCGACGTCTGGATGCGTCTAATTAATACCTGGGGAATAGGCACCGCGGACATCTATGATTGTCTTAGAAGTCTTAGAGCATTCGACGTCGAAAGTTATCGCGATGAAATCTTCCTCAAACGATATGAAGACACTTGTGCATGTATTTTTTCCGAGAAAACATACCAGGATTGGGTCGAGACGAATGGGGTTCTCTGGATCCGCGGAGGACCAGGTTGTGGTAAGAGCGTCTTATCATCATTCTTGTCAAAAGAACTCTCAGGAAACTTAAGCTCCAATTCGGGAAAAGCTTTCCTAGTGGCCTATTTCTTTTGCGACGACAAGGATGACCGATTGAGGACTGCGGATGCAATTCTGGCGAATATATTGGCCCAGGTTTTGAAGAAGGCACCAAAAGCTCTCGTGCACTTTTCAACCGAGCCACAATATGCCGTGAATAAAGGAAAGATGCCATGGAACCTCGGCATGCTTTGGCGCGTCTTCGACCGAATTGTAAAGGATCATAATATTGGATCTATATGTCTAATCATCGATGCTCTCGGTACGCTACACTACCGATTAAGATTATGCATCCAGCTTACAGATGTTAGATGAGTGTGAGGAAGAGTCCCGGGAGAAGCTTCTAGTCAGATTGAAATGCCTTTGGAATGATCCTTTTATTGAGAAGCGCGTTAAAGTAATCATAACGAGCCGCCCACACATACCAGTCACATCATATTTGCCCAATGTTACACAAATATCTCTCGACGCCAGTAACTTGAATAAAGATATCACGGCATTCGTCACTACTGAGGTTCCCAAGCTGCCCTGCGTTTCTGCCGATAGCGACCTGGGTGATGAGATACGTCGGGTCCTTATAAGCAATTCAGATGGAATGTTTCTTTGGGTATCTCTGATTTTGGATGACCTCAAAAATTCTACAACCACAAAGCGGCGGGTTATCCGGGAGAAGCTTAAGGCATTGCCGAAATCCCTCCCGGATGTATACAAAAACATTTTACGAAGAATCAGAGGTGAAGATCGAAGGACAGCCAAAACAATCCTTCAATGGATAGTTTGTGCCATACGCCCTCTGACACTGCAGGAACTCACGATAGCAATTGCTGTACGACCCGAAGATACTTCTATATTCTCGATCTGGGATGAAATGGAGACAAATATACAGAGTACTCTTCAATCTCTATTTGGCCCTCTGCTTAGAATAGAGCCAGGAGATAGCACCGTTCATCTTATCCATCAGTCGGCAAAAGATTTCCTCAGCAGCACCAATTTAAAAGAAGACAATTCTCTTGATCGGGAAATTTCTCATGATGGCTCCCTTTCGGGTTTCTATATATGCCCAACCGAATCCAATCTTCAGCTCGCGATTGTCTGTCTAAATTACCTCTCTTTCGACGAATTCGAAGGCGGCCCGCTAGATGTCGAATATCTCGGGGACTTGTTTCGATGTCATACTTTCCTGAAGTATGCTGCCATACATTGGCTGCAGCATGTCCGGCAGAGCAATCAGGAGAACTCTGATTTATGGCGTTCTTTTTGGAAATTAGCACAATTCACGCCCAGAATGGCCCTGGCTTATCAAGTGTTCTGTTTCTGGAAGAATCCCTACAGCTACAGGCGATTGCATGAAATAACACCGCTGGGTATTGCTGCTGCTTCTGGTTTCACTTGTTTTGTGAAGGGGCTTCTAGACAATGGGGCAGATGTTAATGGCGAGAGCGGTGAATACGGTAGCGCACTACGTGCCGCAGTAGTCAATGGCCATGAGACAGTAGTAGAGTTACTTCTGAGCAAGGGAGCGGAAGTCGATCCCGACTCTGACTGTCTTGCCGACTCGGACTCTGGGGGTGCTTTATATGAGGCAGTCAGTAGGAGAAAAACATCTATGGCGAACAAACTGCTGGAGGCCGGTGCTGATGCCAATGGCCCTGCGGGTTTTGATCCCGGTACTATATTGAGTGCCGCCGTTGTGAACAAAGATGAGGCGATGGTGAAGAGACTGCTGGACGCAGGGGCCGATGTCAACGATGTTTGGGTGAAAGCTGGGAGTGTCCTCGTGTCGGCAATTCTGCACTCTTCGTGTGATATTGTTGGGATTCTACTGAAGGCTGGAGCGGACGTTAACACCGAGCTTGAAAACCATGGACCCGGACACCCCGATTATTGCCTTGGGAACGCATTACACGCAGCCGCTTTATATGGGTACGATGCCGTGGTCAAGATGTTACTGGAGGCCAAAGCTAATGTCAATGCCCTGGGGGGGGAATACGGGAATGCCTTGACAGCAGCAGCCGCGGGAGGGCATGAGGTGGTGGTAAAGATGCTATTGGGAGCCGGGACCGATGCGAATGCTCCCGGAGGCATTTACGGAAGTGCCTTAATAGCAGCAGCTAACAATGGCCACAAAATGGTGGTGGATATGCTGTTGGGAGCCGGGGTTGATGCGAACGCTTCCGGACCAAAGCACCAGAATGCCTTAGCAGCAGCAGTCGCTGGAGGTCATGAGGTGGTAATAGAGATGCTGTTGGGAGCTGGAGTCGATGCGAACACTCCCGGAAGCAGTGTCTTAATAACAGCAGCTAATATGGGCCACGGAGTGGTGGTAGAAAGGCTGTTGAAGGCCGGGGCAAATGTGAACACTCAAGAGGGAAAATATGGAACCGCTCTAATTGCAGCAGCTGGCCAGGGGAACATGAAAATTGTTGCGATGCTGCTAGGGGCAAAGGCTGACCCCAATGTCTGGAGGCTAGTGCAACGAAATACTCTGTGGGATATAGTCGATAGTGAGCAGAAGCAAGACCGAGCAAGTAAATTGAAGATTTGTACCAGAATCCTCGATCGCCGGCGGTCTTCTCGCGACCGGTCCGAGTACACGAAAGAAGTGTTTGCAGTACAGCAGCAGTGGAAGCGGGAAGCGGTTGAGATGTTGCTTGGAACCGGAAGTAGTGGAACCCCAAATCCGACAATAAAGTATCAGAGCGCTCTGCAGGCGGCGGCCAAGGGCGGAAGTGAGGAAGTTTTAGAAAAATTGCTAGAAGCCGGGGCCGACGTTAACTCTGTGGGAGGCTTTTACGGGAGCGCATTGGCAGCAGCAGCTGCAAATGGGCGAAAGAAGATTGTTGAAATGTTGTTAGAAGCTGGGGCTGATATTAACAGTGTCGGAGGAATATATGGAACCCCCTTGCAGGCAGCAGCCGCAAATAAGCACAAAGATTTGGTTGCTAGGTTGTTGGAAGCTAGGGCTGATGTAAATATCCGGGACGGGATGTATGGAGGTGCTTTGGTAGCAGCTAGCTGGACAGGGAAAGTGAAGATGGTCAACATGCTTCTGGAGGCTAAGGCAGATATCAACATTCAGGCACTGCAGGCCGCAGTTGACGGCCACAGGAAGAATTTGGAAGAGCTGCTCAGATCCCGTATCAACACGAAGCCGAAAGATGTCTCCGATATCAGCCTGGCCTAGGGTAAGAGGTAATTATAAATGGAGGAAATGGACGAAATTTTCTAGCTCTTTTCTTTTTTCTTACAGTTTGGAACCTTTGCCACACAGCATGGCATTTTCTTACTTTCTTTCATGCGAGTATTAAAGTCTGCCCCTTTCGGCTACAATTGATACCAATCTCGGTATAACTGAGGATGATTATTGTATAAATAATATCGACTGGCTTTGTCGTCCATTGAGCGTGGAGGAAACTTGGATGGAAGTGTTTTATTTGTAATCTGTTTTGCATAGAGTCGGAGAGTCGAGAATGGGTGTACTGCTACTGCTAGCTGCAGCAGCGAGCACATCATATTTCGAACGGCAGCAACCGCGGCAACAACTTCCTGATGACACATTAAAATGCAAAACGAGCCATGAAGGAAGATGTACAGGTAAGCTGTATCTTGTGGTATTACTAATTGCATAAAAGACGTGTAGTTAATTGGGTTTTAATGCAAGGTTTACCGGATGAAATGAAACTTGGCCACTGCTGCTTTGCTGGCTTGCGGGCCAAAATTTATGCATCGATGCTCCTCCTCCTTTTGCTCCTTCCTTTTCTGTTCTCCTCCAACTCCTCCGTTCCAAAGCTCTCACCACCGCTACCGATAGCAACAACCAGACCTTGATCTAGATAGAATGGCTGAGGGATCTGCATTTGAATCAACACCATATACGTGGACAGGGGTTCTACGCTCATGGTGAGCCTTTTACTATCTACTGAATGAAGCAAGAGTCAACTGATAATTATGGATGGAGATATATTCTTGAGGACCGGTCAGAAGAGGAGTGTCAGGAGTTATTGAAGCCCAACTACCGGTACTGGATAGAGATATCCGAGACGGTACATCACTTGTCAGACGCTTTATGAAGAACATAGAGCTTCAGGCATGGACATGCGAACTGTTCTACAGAGTGTCATAAGGACAAGTATATGTCCTCCTCCACTGTGACGGCGGAAGCTCACAGTTATGGTTTTCAACATTGACTAACTCTGGATTAGTGGTAGATTGAAAGGGGTTGGCGAGAATTATAAATGTATCGAGGATTTGAACGTGATAGATTTCCAGGGCAGGTGGGAGGATATCCGGACACGCGTGGCTATTTGCGAACCTATTCGCTCCACTCAGGGTGGTTCTCGTGGAAGAAATATACACAATTTTGAAGAGACAGGGGTACTGGCAATCCGGGACAGGCTGGAGAAGATTTGTGGGAGGAGGTGGTTGCAGGTTGATTAAAGATATAAGCTATTGAACCACAGCTGACAACGGTAGAGGTAAATGGTAAAGTTATAAGCGAGGAGAGTACTGGGTGACAGGTCCAGATTGTGTTTGGTATCCGTTTAGGAGGCGGTCGTATGGGGTTGTAGGTCGAGGTGTGCTTATGTGTGCTGGAGTAGATTCACACTCACGTACTTCCGGTAGTAGTTCTATTCTGACCAGCATAAGTTCTTGAGGATGCTGACTATCTCAGATACATAGTATGGAGTACGGCAATCTTGGTATTGCATGGATGCTCTGATATCATTAACTCGTCGTTGGGGCGAGATTGTGGCTCGGAGGCACCAATGGGGTGGGATTGCCATTGGTATCTATGGTGGATTATCAGCTCTACTACGATTGAAGGGGATTTGTCAAAAGAGACCTCAGTCAGACACCACAGGATCGAATACCAGTGGAATATGACTGCCACCGGGAATCAATTACGCATCTTCCAATCAAGCAAGCCAAGGATAAGATTCAATGTACGCGATGACATAAATTTAGCAACATCCTAACCTATAGCCGGAAGGACAACAATGCGGCCCAGCAGGTGGATACCAAAACTGGAGACTACATTTTGTCGATTTCGCTCCGAAGAATTTGACAATGTAGGACCCTTTAAGCCTGAGGAACGGCAAGTCTAACGAGTGTCATGTCTTTATTCATGGATTGGGAGATCTAGCCGATCATCTTTACTCGATACTTCACGAAGACAACGGTAGTAGAGGATACTTTCAAGAGGCCACTTCTAGCATTCGTATACAATTTGCCCAATCGACGAGAGAAATTTTGTCAGATAGATTCTCAGTGCCTGTACCTTCCGATGACAGAATCAGCACTTGGTCTATCTTTTACACAAGCCGTCTAACAACAGCAAGCTCACTTCAAAGAAGATTATAACTAAGCTAAAGAATTCAAACAAGAACCAAACAAGAAGCCAAAAATGTCTGCAAGGAAGAGTATGCAATCCGGTGGTAATCAGATACCTACTGGGGCGATATGGGCTTGATGAGATCTTGAGATTGTTTTTGGGTTGTCTTTCGTAATCGTTTGTTTTGAGGCTGTCCTTTTGTAATTTAGTTCTTGGTGGATGAACGGTGTGCGGTGTTTCGATGGAATTTCCCATGAATCTTCGTATTTTGTTTCTGTTAGGTGGGCTGTTGTAAGACACTACTGTTGAAGACTTTATGTCCATTATCAAGCTGATTAATGGAGAAGATGACGATGATGAATTGAATGGTCAACCGGATGAGGAATAAGGTGTTGTTTAAAGGGTTAGGGTCTTGTATCTGGTTCATCTGGGACGAGCTTCATTGCTCTCTGTAGCGAGTTCTTAGCTTGGGAGAATTGAGGAACTTGGTTCGCGTATGTATATCTGGTGAGTGGACTGTAGACAATCAGCTTACGGTGTTACACAGCATCACTCAACCGCGTCCAGTCACATTCTCCGCCCGCTTGCCGAGAACTGTCTAGGTGATTAGTGATGTAATACCATGCCGTCTCTCACAGACCATCCCATCCCGCAAACAATCTCCCATTCTCTTCTTCCATCCCCCAAAGTATTCCATCATAAGCTTTCAGTGGGAATTGCCAGTAACTTTTTCCACCGTAACCACTCAGGTCGTGTCTGTCCCGTCCCGTGTAGCTAGGCCTTCCGAGAGCCCTCCGGCGCTAGGCTGCGGGACAATGGGGTGGTTGTGGACGAAGTTCAGTATTGCGCTTGCTGCCATTCATCTCATCCTGTTGTCGATGGCTCAACCAGAGAATGCTCGGATGTACCTTTGGCTATGAAAATTTCTATTAACGGGACTGGGAGAATTAGTGCCCCAAAAGTTCAGTACTAACCAAAATCCACGGTCCTCCACTTTACTGCATCTGCCGCCCGCCATCTGTCTCCCTGCTGTCTGTTCTCCAGAAGTCACTACTCACCGTCGCCCGGGATGGGTCTTGAGTTTACTATAAAACCCACCAGTGGATATTCGGGAGCAAAGTGTGTAAGTTATATAACTACAATCGCCCACACTACCCCTCATTCTGCCCCCTTCTCCGTCCCACGACTGTGTACACGCCAGAATGACGTGAGTGATATTTAGAAGCCCGCGCACCACCTCAGGATGCCGGGAGGACGGGAATAAGCACAAGATTCAACAGCGATAGATATGGCGGAAACCATCCATCCACCAAGTAGTAAGTATAAAATGACCTAGCATAAATGTCCAACACTCGGTACATGTATCATTCCGGGCCGAAATTTAGTCATTTGGTGGAGTCGACGACCCCGGTCAAGAATGTAAAGTATGAATCTGCAAAAAACCTTCTAAAAGTACACCACCTAAGGTGAAATTGTGCTTCTGCATCATCGATTGCCCGCCAAGTTCTGAAACATGGGAGCTGGTGGTCTCTAGTGCCGGGCCCGAGTCACGTCCTATATATACCATCTTGTCGTGGATAACAATCATACTCATCCTAATAAATTCCTCATCTCTACTTCCACAGCCCCGCAACCCCATACATACTTCTCACCCCTCCCACTATGGTAACTATCACTATCACTATCACTATCACTAACTATCACTAACTATAATCATCCAAGGAAACATAAAACAAGATACAAGAAACCCTTAGAACCCTATAATGAAGGAAAGAGAAATCCAGAGTTAAAAGAAAGTGTCAATGAAGGAATGAAGATTCATGTCATGTCTAGTACTGCTACTCCCTCACTTCCTCTCCCTCCCTCCCTTCCCTCCCCACCACACACATACCCA
>Ga0307512_10005964_pt1 | contig 12513 bp, 9 predicted proteins | sample 14_EM_MG_FD_200267 | JGI IMG/M metagenome (GOLD analysis project Ga0307512, IMG submission 200267) | Populus trichocarpa ectomycorrhiza microbial communities from riparian zone in the Pacific Northwest, United States - 14_EM | ecosystem: Host-associated > Plants > Roots > Unclassified | place... | reverse complement strand
TGAGCCAGCTCGACCAGCGCATCCGGCCAGGTGACCCGCTCCGCGTGCCGGTGCGCCTCGGCTATCGCAGCCGCACTGGACTCCGCATCGCCCAGCAGCCGGTACAGCCGGGCCTGCCGGGCCCGCATCCGGATGACATCCTCGACGGCACCGACCTCGGTCACCACCGCGATCGCTTGTTCGTAGTATTCGCACGCACCGGCGAAGTCACCGCGCACGGCGATCCGCTCCGCCAGCTCGGTCAGAGCCAGCGAGATCCCGAACCGTTCACCGAGCGCCCGGAACTCGGCGAGCGCCGTCTCGAGATACCTGTCCGCGTCCCGCCCGCCCTGGCCGAGCACGATCCGCATCTTGCCGAGGTGGAACCGGGCCAGCGCCCGTACCCAGGGATCCTCGTTGTCCAGCACCGGTTCCCACGCGGTCAGGAGCGCCTCCGGTGCTTGCAACATGCGTTCCAGCGGATCGACCAACCCGAGCAGCGGGTAGTGGCGTTGGCTGCTCTGGCTGGACCGGTACGCCTTGTGGATCCATTCCTCCGCCTGGTGTTCGTCGCTGCGCCCGGAGCTCACGAACAGCACGACAAGCGCGTACACCATGGCCCGGATCTCATCGAGCACCTCGCCGGGCATCTTCGTGGCCGCGATGATCAGCTCGATGCCTTCGGCCCGGTGCCCGCCGAGCCACCAGTACCAGCCGGCGCTCGCCGCGAGCCGCATCGCCGCGTGCGCCTCGCCGGCCGCGAGCGCACCCCGCAGCGCCGAGCCGATGTTGTCGTGCTCGGCCGCGAGCGTGGCGAGCCATTCCAATTGCTCGGCGCGGCGAAGATGCGGCTCCGCGGTCTCGGTGAGTTCGGTGAAGTAGCCGAGATGCGCCTGCCGGGCCAGGTCCGATTCCCCCGCCTCGGCGAGCCGGTGCCCGGCGTACTCCTTGATCGTGCCGAGCATCCGGTACCGCGGTGCGCTGTCGCCCTCGACCAGCAGCAGCGATTTCTCGGCCAGCGCGGTGAGCAACTCCAGCACCTGCTCCGGCTCGACCCCGGCGCCCGCGCCGACCCGCTCGGCCGCTTCCAGGCCCGCCCCGCCCGAGAACACCGAGAGCCGGCGCAGCACGATCCGTTCCGCGTCGGTGAGCAACTCCCAGCTCCAGTCGACCACCGCGCGCAGCGTCTTGTGCCGCGGCAACGCGGTCCGGCTGCCCCCGGTCAGCAGGCGGAACCGGTCGTCCAGCCCGCTGGCGAGCTGATCGAGGGACATCGTGCGCAACCTGGCGGCGGCCAGCTCGATCGCCAGCGGCATCCCGTCCAGCGCCCGGCAGACACGCACCATCGTCGACAACCCGTGGGCGTCGTTCGCGAGACCCCGGCGCACCGCGCCCGCCCGGTCCCGCAGCAACCGGACGGCCGGCGAGGACTCGATCTCGCCCGGGTCGGCTTCCTGCTCCGGCACGGCCAGCGGCTCGACCAGCCACAGCGCCTCACCGGTGATGCCGAGTGGTTCCCGGCTCGTCGCCAGGATCCGCAGCCGCCGGCACTCCCCGAGCAGACGATGGGCGAACGCCGCCGCCGACTCGATCACGTGCTCGCAGTTGTCCAGAATCAGCAGCGCCTCGCGCTCGCGGAGCGCGGCGATGAGCCGCTCTGTGGGCTCCGCGTGCGTCGCCCCGCCGAGCAGCGCATCGCGCAGGCCGAGCCCGGCGAGCGTCGCCTGCGCCACGTCACCGTCCACGCCGATCGCGGCGAACTCCACCAGCCAGGCCCCGTCCGGCAGGTCATCGAGCAGCCTGCGCGCGGCTTCCGTGGCCAGCCTGGTCTTGCCCGAGCCGCCCGGCCCGATCAGGGTGGTCAGCCGATGCCCGGCGACGAGCTCGCCGACCGTGGCGACATCGGCGTCCCGGCCGATGAAGCTGGTCAGCTCGGCCCGCAGGTTGGTCTTGCGCTCCGGCTCCGGCCGGCCCAGATCGCCGCGCAGCAGCGCGACGTGCAACGCGGACAACTCCGCCGAGGGGTCGGCGCCCAGCGTGTCGGCCAGGGCTTCCCTCGTACGCTGAAAAACCAGCAGCGCCTCGCTGCCGCGACCGGCCGCCACCAGGGCGCGCATCAGCGCGGCGACCAGCCGTTCCCGCACCGGATGCGCGGCCACCAGGTCGGTCAGTTCGGTGACCAGCTCCGCACCGTGGCCGAGGCCGAGCTCCGCGTCGAACCGATCCTCCATGGCCGTCAGGCGCAGCCGCTCGAGCCGGGTGACCGCCGCGTCGAACGCCGCACTGTCCTGCAGACCGATGTCCTGCATCGCCGCACCGCGCCACAATCCGAGGGCCTCGCGCAGCAGCCGGATCCGCTGCGGATCCGCGTCGTCGCGGGCCTGGCCGACGAGACGTTCGAAGCGCACGGCGTCGACGGCGTCGGGCTCCACCGCCAGCCGGTAGCCGTCCGTCTGCCCCTCGAGCGATCCCTCCGGCAGCGCCTTGCGCAGCCGGGAAACCAAGCGGTGCAGGGCATTCGTCGCGTCGGCGGGCGGGTGTTCACCCCAGATCCAGTCGACGAGCGTCGCCTTCGGGACCACGCGGCCGGCCTCGAGCGCGAAGGCGATCAACAGCCCGCGCAGCCGCGCACCCGGCACATCGGCAAGGGCGCCGTCGTCCGTGCGAACCTCGAACGAACCGAGCATCCCGATCTGCACTCAGCAGATTCTGTCACGGGCGCCGAACAGGCAGCCAATCGCCGACACCTCAGGATCTCCGTTCGGCACTAGGTTGGATCCGTGTTGGACCTGCTTGAGCGCTCGTCACTGCTGGACGAGTTGAGCGCCATGCTGGCCGCGACCGCGGCGGCCGGCCACGTGGTCCTGGTCGCGGGTGAGGCCGGGATCGGCAAGTCGGCGCTCGTCAAGCGGTTCGCCGAGCGGCATGCGGCCGACGCGCGGTTCCTGGTCGGCGCGTGCGATCCGCTGCTGACGCCCCGTGCGCTCGGCCCGCTGCACGACCTCGGCCGCGAGGCGGGCGGCCGGCTCGCGGCGCTGCTGGCGGAGGGAGCCCCGCGCGAGCGCCTGTTCGCCGCGCTCCTCGACGAGCTCGACCAGCGCTCGCAGCGGCGGGTGGTCGTGGTCGAGGACGCGCACTGGGCCGACGAGGCGACGCTGGATCTGCTGTTGTTCCTCGGGCGGCGGATGGAACGCACCCGGTCGCTGCTGATCGTCACGTACCGCGACGACGAGCTGGGCCCCGACCATCCGCTGCGCGCCGTCGTCGGCCGGCTGCCCCGGCCCGCGGTCCGGCGGCTGCACCTGGAACCGCTGTCGGCGGCGGCGGTCACCGAGCTGGCCCGGCGCGCCGGGCGGGCCGCCGCCGGGCTGCACGCGCTCACCGGCGGCAACCCGCTGCTGGTCACCGAGGTGCTGGCCGCCCCGGGCGCCGAGGTGCCGCTGACCGTCCGCGACCTCGTCCTGGCCCGGTTCAGCGGCCTGCCGGCCGGCGCGCGGGAGGTGGTGCGGCTGGCCTCGGTCGTGCCGGGCCGGGCCGAGATGTGGCTGCTGGCGCGGGCGATGGGGCCGGGCGCGGCGGCGGTCGACGCGGCGGTGCTGGCCGGGCTGCTGGTCGCCGACGCCGACGCGATCGGGTTCCGGCACGAGTTGCTGCGCCGGGCGGTGGAGGGTTCGCTGTCCGCCATCGGCCGCCGGGAGCTCAACCGGCAGGTGCTGGCGGCGCTCAGCGGGACAACCGAGCGCCCGGTTGACGTCGCCCGGCTGGTGCACCACGCCCGCGAGGCCGGCGACACCGAGGCGGTGCTGCGGTACGCACCCGAAGCGGCCCGGCAGGCAGCGGCCGTGGCGGCGCACCGGGAGGCCGTCGGGCACTACCGGGCAGTCCTGGCCCACGCCGACCGGCTGCCCGGCGCGGTGCACGCGGGACTTCTGGAGGGCTACTCGATCGAGTGCTATCTGTCCGGGCTGTCGACCGCGGCGGTCACCGCCCGCCGGACGGCCGTCGAGCTCCGCGAGGCCGACGGCGACCGGGAGCGGGTCGGCGCCGGTCTGCGCTGGCTGTCCCGGATGCACTGGTGGGACGGCAATCGCCAGGACGCGGAGGCGGCCGCCACGCGCGCCATCGCCGTGCTGGAGCGGCTGGAGCCGGGCCATCAACTGGCGATGGCGTACAGCAACCAGGCGCAGCTGGACATGCTGGCCCACCGGCTGACAGCGGCGACCGGCTGGGCCGAACGGGCGATCGCGATGGCACAACGGTTGGCCGACCGCGAAACGCTCAGCCACGCGCTGACCAACATCGGCTCGGCGCGGCTCCTCGGCGGCGACCGGGCCGGCCGCGCCGATCTGGAGCGGGCGTTCGAGGTGGCGGTCGGCGCCGGGCTGGAGGACGACGCCGCCCGCGCGCTGTGCAACCTGGGAACGATCAGCGCCGAGATGCGGGACTACCGCGGTGCGCACGGCGACCTGGACCGGGGACTCGCCTTCGCCCGGGCGCACGAGCTGGCCGGATACGCCCAGCATCTGCTGGGGCATCGGGCCCGCGTACGGCTGGAGCGCGGCGACTGGCTCGGCGCCGAACAGGACGCGGAGGCGGCACTCGCCGAGCTGGTGGCGGGCAGCGCCCGGATGGTCGACGCGCTGGTCCCGCTGGGCCTGCTGCAGGCCCGCCGGGGCGACCCGGCCGCGACCGCGACGCTGCAGGAGGCGACCGAACGCGGGTTCACCACCGTCGAACTGCAATGGACCGCGCCGGTGGCGGCCGCCCGAGCCGAGTACGCCTGGCTGCACGGCGACGACGACCTGATCGCCGAGGAGGCCGGCCGCGGGTACGAACGGGCGGTGCGAGCCGCGCACCCGTGGTTCACCGGGGAGCTGGCGTTCTGGCTGCGGCTGGCGGGTGCCCTGCCCGAGGCCCCGGCGGTGGTTGCCGAGCCGTACCGGCTGTTGCTGGCCGGGGACTGGCGCGCGGCCGCCGACATGTGGCGGGAGCTTGGCTGCCCGTACCAGCAAGCCTTGACCCTGGCCTGCGGCGACCGGGACGAAGCGCGGCTGGAAGCGCTGGCCCTGCTGGACGGTCTCGGTGCCCGGCAGACCGCGCTGCGGGTACGCCGCGACCTGCGGCGCCGGGGACACCAGCACATCCCCCGCGGCCCGATCCGGGCCACCGCCGCCAATCCCGCCGGCCTCACCGCCCGGCAGATCGAGGTGCTCGATCTGCTGGCGGCCGGGCTGACCGACGCCGGCATCGCCGCCCGGCTGCTGCTGTCGAGCAAGACCGTCGGCCACCACGTCTCGGCGCTGTTGGCGAAGCTCGGCGTCGCGTCGCGCCACGAAGCCGTCGCGACGGCCCGCGAACGCGGGCTCATCGCGGTTGCTGCCAAAGATGGGGAGGCCGGCGGCGAGAAGTAGGGAGGCGCTCCCGATCCCCGCCGGCGGCGGGGTCCATAGCGTTTGCCGCGACCGGCCTCGCTGGGAGGACGCGACAGGAGGGCGCGACATGGACATCGCCACCATCAAGCAACGGCAGCAGGCCACCTGGGCCTCGGGCGACTACTCGGCCGTCGGCACCCGGCTCCTACCGACGGCCGAGTTGCTGTGCGAAGCGGTCGACCTGCGCGCCGGCGAGCGGGTCCTCGACGTGGCGTGCGGCAACGGCAACGCCGCGCTGGCCGCCGCCCGCCGGTTCTGCCAAGTCGTCGGCGTCGACTACGTCCCCGCACTGCTCGAGCGGGCCCGCCGGCGGGCCGACGCCGAAGGGTTGGAGGTGAGCTTCCAAGAGGCCGACGCCGAGGCCCTGCCGTTCCCCGCCGACTCCTTCGACGCCGTGCTGTCCACCTGCGGCGCCATGTTCGCCCCCGACCAGCAGCAGACCGCCGCCGAACTGCTGCGGGTCTGCCGGCCGGGCGGGCGGATCGGCATGGTCAACTGGACTCCCGACAGCTACGTCGGCGAGCTGTTCCGGACCATCGGCCGCTATGTGCCCCCTCCGCCCGGGCTGCAGCCGCCCGTGCGCTGGGGCGACCCGGACCGGCTGCGCGAGCTGTTCGGTCCCGAGGCGACCATTTCGGCTCCGCGGCGCAGCTTCCGGTGGCGGTTCCCGTCGCCCGGACACCAGGTGGAGTTCTTCACCACGTTCTACGGCCCCACCAACCGCGCCGCCGCCGCGCTCCCCGCCGACCGCGCCGCGGAGCTCAAGGCCGAGATGCTCGATGTCGTCAAGCGGTTCAACGTCGCCGACGACGAAACGCTGGTGCTCCGGATGGACTACCTGGAGGCGGTCATTCACAAGCCCAGCACGACTAAGTTGGGCTGATGAACGCCGCCTGACACCGCCGAGGTATCCGCCATGAAGTTCGATCAGCACACCCTCGTCCTGCTCGTCCGGCCGCCGGACGCCCCCGAACTGAGCGACGAGGAAGCCGACGCGCTCCAGGACGCCCACCTCGCCTTCCGGGCCGGCCTGCGCGACCAGGGTTACCTCATCGGCGGCGGGCCCCTGGTCGACCAGGACGACGAACGCCTCCGCGGCATCTCGATCATGGCGGTCGACCCGGCCACCGCTCGCGAACTGAGCAATGCCGACCCCGCGGTCCGGGCCGGGCGGCTGGCCGTCCAGGTCATGACCTGGATGGTCCCCGCGGGCAACATCCGCTTCGACGACGTGCCCGCACCCCGATCGATGGCCGAGGTAGCCGAGGAGTAGAACCACCTCGGGGCTAATGGCACTCGAGGGCGCAGGCCGGGTTGCGGTCGCCGGTCTTGCCGCCGTCGCCGGTGAGGTTGGCGTAGTGGCTGTAGCCCAGGATCAGCGCCGACAACACAGCGGTGATCCAGATCGTTATCCTGCGCATCGGCTGCTCTCAGTCGGTCGGGCTGTCACCACGCGAAGTCCTCGGAGTGGATGTCGCGGCGTTGCGCCCCGGACCGCATGGCCGAGCGGCGTACGGCGCCGATCCACTTCGGCGGTCCGCAGACGAAGATGTCGGCGTCCGCCACCTGCGGGAACAGCCGTCGCAGCCGGTCGGCGTCGCTGGTGGCGGCGGGTCCGGCGGCCTGCCAGCTGCCGTCGTGGCGGCGCGGGCCGGGCAGGTAGTGCACCGTGACGCCGCGTGCGGCGGCGAGCCGGTCGATCTCGGGCCGGAAGATCGCGTGCTGTTCGTCGGTGTAGCGGTAGATCAGCGCGTTGTCGCCCGGTCCGGTCGGCACGTCCTCGAGCAGAGCCCGAATCGGGGTGATGCCCACTCCGGCCGCGATCAGGAGCAGGTGCGGGTGCCGTCGCCGCCGGGCGGTCATGGTGCCGTACGGCCCTTCGACGTACACCGCGGTGCCGGGCCTGAGCCGGGCGGCCCGTTCGCTGCCGTCGCCCACGGCCTGGATGGTCACGCGCATGGCGTCGTCGCGGGGAGCGGCGGAGATGGTGTACGGGTTGCCGCGGGTCCAGCCGGGCCCGTCCCGGAAGCGCCAGACGAAGAACTGCCCCGACTCCGTGCCCATCCGGTCCAGGCGCCGTCCCCGCACGTTGACCGACACGACGCCCGGGGCCTCCACGTCGACGGAGGCGACGGTCATCTTGTGGTACGCCGAGCGCCAGATCGGCAGCCCGACCCGGAAGATCAGAACAGCGCCGAGGCTGCCGAGATAGCAGGTCCACCAGTAGGCCTGGGTCCAGGTCTGATGGAAGTCCGCACCGTCGGCGAGCTGGTGGGGCAGGGCGAGGGCCATGCCGAGGTAGGCGTAGAGGTGCAGCAGATGCCACGGTTCGTAGCGGACGCTGCGCCGGGCCGCCCGGACGGACAGCGCCACCACGACCATGATCAGGATGGTGCCGGCGGTGGCCCACAGCATCCACGAATCCAGGACGAACAGCTGCCACCACGCCTGGAGGACCGCTCCGCCGGCCCGCTCGGACCGTTCGATCATGTACGCGGCGACGTGGGCGAGCATGAACCAGAACGAGGCGAACCCGACCCACCGGTGCCGGTGGGTGAGCAGGTCGTGCCCCCACGCCTGCTCCACCCAGGGAATCCGGGCCAGCAGCAGGACCTGCAGGACCATCAGGTGCCAGGAAATGAGCCCGGTCAACAGGCCGAGCGAGCCGATCGCGCGGTCGAGGGTGGTGAGGCTGGCCAGGCCCTGATCGGCGATCCAGATGCCGAGCACGATCACGGTGCTCAGGATGCCGATCGGGCCGAGCAGGTCGGCCCAGCCGAAGCGAGCGGCGGCCGGCCGGCGCAGGGCAGTCGTCGCGGCCATTACTTGCTCTCGCCGGGCTTGTCCTCGTGAACACTGGTGTCCCCGCCGGGCCGGTTGCTCTCGCCGCCGTCGGCTGCACCGCTGCCGGCGAAGGCGAGTTGATACCCGATCAGTAGGGCCACGGCGACGACGGTCGCCGACAGCCAGGTGATGATGCGCCGCATGACACAGTCCTCCAGCGTCGTCGGGATGTGCGGACTGCTACGACGCTGACGGCCCAGGTTGTGATCGGCATAAGAGTCCGGCCGGACGCTGGTGGTTCTTAATCTGCCTTGGCAAACGGGGTGCAACCTCGGGACGTACGATCCGAGAGACGTTATGGAGGACGCCATCGCTCGCCGCCGGCCCGACGTGCTGATCGTCGACGACGACCGGGGAGTCCGCGACGCCCTGCACCGTGGCCTGGCCCTGGAGGGATTCACCGTCCGCGACGCCGCCGACGGGGCCGGCGCCCTGGCGCAGATCGAGCTGACCCCACCGGCGATCGTGGTCCTGGACGTGCTGATGCCCGGCATGACCGGCGTCGAGGTCGTCCTGCGGTTACGCGCCCAGGGCCGCACTTTGCCGGTGTGCATGCTGTCGGCCCGCGATGAGGTCGACGACCGGGTGGCCGGGCTCGCCGCCGGGGCCGACGACTACGTGGTCAAGCCGTTCTCCATCGGCGAGCTCGCCGCGCGCCTGCACGCCCTGGTCCGCTTGCACGAGACCCGCGATCGGCGCCCCGTCGTCCTCGGCGCCCTCGTCGTGGAGCCGGACCGCCGGCTGGCCACCCTCGCCGGCCGGGACCTCGGCCTGACCACCCGCGAGTTCGACCTGCTGATGATGTTCGCCGGCCACCCCGGCCAGGTCCTCAGCCGCACCCAGTTGCTCGAACACGTCTGGGGCTACACCTGGGAGGTGGACAGCAACGTGGTCGACGTGTTCATCGGCTATCTGCGCAAGAAGCTCGAGGCCGGCGGCCGGCCGCGGATCCTGCACACGGTGCGGGGCATCGGCTTCGTGTTGCGGCCATGAGACACCTGCCCCGCAGCCTGCGCGTGCAGCTGACCGCCAGCGTCGCCCTGCTGGTGATGCTCGTGGTAGCGCTCGCCGGGCTGACCATCGCGCTGCGGATCGACCACCGCGATCGCAGCGACGCCGGCCGGCAGATGCGCGTCCAGGCCGACAGAGTCCGCCAGGATGTCGGCAAGCTGCTGCACGACGGCACGACGCCCGGGCAACACCCCACCGACGAGTACGGCGAACTGCTCAACGGCAGCCAGACTCTGGTCCGGCTGCTTTCGCACGGTCAGGTCGTCGCCGAGCGTGGCGACGAGCCCGCCGGCCCCATCCCGGCACCCGCCGCCACCGGATTCAGCACTCTGGTCATCGACGGCCGGCCGTGGCGTTCCCTGGTCGAGCCGATCGACGCCGCCGGCACCGACCAGCTGCAGATCCTGCGGAACATGCAGTCCCTGGAGCAGCGGCTCGACGACAACCGGCGGATCGTCGCCCTGGTCGCCGTCCTCGCCGCCCTGCTCGCCGGGACCGGCGCCTGGCTGATCGCCGGTCTGCTATTGCGCCCCCTGCAACGGCTGCGCACAGCGGCGCTGGGCATCGAACCCACCGACACCCGGCAGCTGCCTCAGGTGCACCGGCCGCAGGAGGTCGCCGACCTGTCGGCGACCCTCAACAGCATGCTGCACCGGCTGCAGACCGCCATGGCCGCCACCCGCCGGTTCACCGCCGACGCGGGGCACGAGATGCGTACCCCGCTCGCCAGCCTCGGCATGGACCTCGAGTCCCTGACCCGCAACCCCGGTCTGCCCCCCGGTCAGCGGCGCGACGTGCTCACCGCGATGACGGCCGAGCATCGGCGCCTCGTCGCCGTCCTCGAAGGACTGCAAGCGCTCGCCCGCGGTGACGCCGGCGCCCTGCCCGGCCGCGAGCCGGTCGACATCACCGAGACCGTCACGAGCGCCGTCGACCAGGCCCGCCGGCGCCACCCCCGCGTCACCTACACGCTGCTGGGCGCGCAGGACGCCGTCCTCGTCGACGGCTGGGCCACCGGCCTGCGCCTCGCCATCGACAATCTGCTCGACAACGCGGCCTTGCACGGCAACCCCGATGGCACCGTACGGGTAGCCATCGCCAACCCGAGCGAGCACGTGACCGTGACCGTCGACGACGACGGCCCCGGCATCCCCGCTGCCGATCGGGCCGCCATGACCCAGCGATTCCGGCGCGGGGCCAATCCGCGAGCTAGCGGCTCCGGGCTCGGTCTCGCCCTCGTCGAGCAACAAGCCACCCTGCACCACGGATCGCTGACGCTCGGCGTTTCCCCGGACGGCGGCCTCTGCGCGAAGCTGTCACTGCGCCGCTGACCGGGGCCGGACCGAGGCCGGCACGATGGGAACGTTGCCCCGGAAGACCGAGGCCGGGTCCAGCCGCAGCTTGGTCTGCTGTAGGCGCGCGTAGGTCCGCGGCGGGTAGACACTCCGGGCCCGATCGGGTTCGTCGTCGATGAAGTTGATGTAGCCCGCGTCGGAGCCGACCCCGTCGAACCCGGCGTAGACCTGCCTCGCCCACGAGACCAGCTCGTCGGTCTGCCCGGCGTCCTCCCATTGGGCGACCACGTTCAGGACGTACGCGGCGCCGCGATTCGCGAACGCCATGGCGTCGTCGGCCACGCGACCGACGGCACCGCCCATCCGCAGGATCTCGATCTGCGAGAACCGGCTGGGCAGCGTCTCGGCGGCGGCCCGCAACGCCTTGACCGCCGAGTCGTCGACGCTCACCAGGTAGCGGGACTTGTTGTAATTGCGGCGGCCGTGCGGATGCAGCGCGTCCTGCATCGACTGCACTGCGACGTACGGCATCCGCTCCACGTGCGCCACGACCGGCCCGGCGGATTCGATCAGACGGCGCATCGGCTCGTCCCCCGCCGCCAAGTCTCCCGACCACACGGCGTTGATGCACACGACCGGCGTGCCGACCAGTTCCAGCGGCACGCCCGGCATGGGCGGGCAGAGCGAGGTGATGCAGATCGCGGTCAGCTGGTCGGGTACGTCGTCGATGGTCGTCACATAGTGGCCGACGGCTGTCGCCAACTGATCCAGCGTGAACACCGCTTGGCCGAAGAGCACGTCCCTGACGGGATAGGTCTTGAGCTCGAACTCGGTGACGACACCGAAGTTGCCGCCGCCACCGCGAAGCGCCCACAACAGGTCCTCGTCGCCGCCCTCGCCGGCCCGCACGATGGCACCGTCCGCGGTCACCACCTGCGCCGCGAGAATGTTGTCGCAGGTCAGGCCGAAATTGCGGTGAGTCCAGCCGAACCCGCCACCGAGCGCGAGACCGCCCAGCCCGGTGTGCGAGACGACCCCGGCCGGCACCAAACGTCCTTGTCGCGCGTTCCCGGCGTCGACGTGCCCCAGCAGGCAACCACCACCGGCCCGGGACACCTCCCCGTCGGCGGACAGACTCACGGCGTTCAGCCGGGAAAGATCGATCGTCAGGGCGCCGTCGGCCACCGACAGCCCCGCGACCTGATGCCCGCCGCCGCGCACCGACAAGGGGACGCCGACCTCCTGCGCCGCCCGGACCGCGGCGCCGACATCCTCGGCGGACTCGCAGTACGCAACGAGCGCGGGCCGCTTGTCGACCATGCCGTTCCACACCCGCCGGGAGTCGTCGTAGCCATCCGACGATGGCAGGACGCAGTGGCCGCCGAAGGACGCGCCGAGCGCCGTCCGCAGCTTGATCCCGATCTGCTGGTATTCCAATGCGTTCTCCATTGCGCCTCTCCGGTGAACCGTGAACCGTTCCCAGCCTCGCCGCGTGCTCAGTCCCGCAGGTGACGCTGGAGAAACTCGTTGATGATCGTCAGGAGCTGGACGGACGTCCATTGCCGGGCCTGGCGCCGGCTCAGCGACAACAGGCCGTGCCCGGCGCCGGCCAGCAGGTAGCGGGTGCTGTCGCCGCCGGCCGCCCGCAGTGCCTGATGCAGCAGCAGGGTCTGGACGGGTGAGATGATCCGGTCGTCGTCGCCGTGCAGCAGCAGGAACGGCGGGGCGCCGGGGCGGACGAGATCGATCGGGTTGGCGTCGGCGATGCGGTAGCGGTGAACCGGGTGTTGCGAGTCGGCGACCGCCGTCCGCATGCGGGCGTCGAACCCGTCGGCGATCCGGTTCAGGTCGGACACGCCGAACTGGTTGACGACCGCTCGAACCCGAGGGTCCGTCAAGCCGGTCAGCGAGGCGAGGTAGCCGCCCGCGGATTCGCCCCAGACGGCGACCCG
>Ga0307512_10005963_pt1 | contig 12513 bp, 25 predicted proteins | sample 14_EM_MG_FD_200267 | JGI IMG/M metagenome (GOLD analysis project Ga0307512, IMG submission 200267) | Populus trichocarpa ectomycorrhiza microbial communities from riparian zone in the Pacific Northwest, United States - 14_EM | ecosystem: Host-associated > Plants > Roots > Unclassified | place... | reverse complement strand
TGCATCGAACCGTACCCGAATTGACGGTTCGGGTGTGTTGACAACCCGGACCGCCAATTTGGCAACGGTTCGGTTCTGACCCGGACCCGGACCCGAAGTGACGGTCCGGAACCGTTGCTAACACTACAGACGGGCAGTCAGGAGAACGACTGGCAAAAAAGTTGAACTGGCAGAATCTCATCCGGCAGGGCGGCACTGTCCTCCCAGGAGACTTCATCACCCACAGCAGACAACGTGATCCATGAAGCAGAGGGCAGCGGAATGCTGCCGTCTGGGAAGAAGTGATTGACGAAAATGGAGTGGAGATCGGATATGAGGGCCACGAAGGCAGATCGGTCATCGACATGACTTGAGCAAATCGACCAATTACAATGAGGTCTATACTACCTAAAGACCATGCCACTGGATCCGACCAAGATGTTAAAAAATGGGAGGTGAAAGTAGACAGCCAAGAGGAGGCGGACCACGAGAGGGTAGTGGGGTGGAATTTAGCGGCAATGACAGAGAAAGACACGGAGGCAGCAGAGAAGCTGTGGACTGAATCAGCGTGGGAGAGAGCTCACTTGGATGCAGAATGTACAGAAGACGAGGTGGAGCAGCAGGCCACATGGTGCCAGGAATCAACAAGCATCGTTCTCGATGCCACGGCGAAGACCATCAGGATCTGCGCCAAATCAAAGAGGTGGTGGAATGCTGACATCCAAGAAAGAAGAAATGTGGTCGGCAGGGAAAAAAGAACACGGAATTTGGGAGGTGCCACCTCAGCAAATGCCGAGCTCCAGAGGTCGATTCAGCGATCCAAGAGCAGAATGTGGAGCGACAATTTACACAACCTCAGGGGAGCCGAGGTATGGAGAGCAGCCTGATATGTCAATCCTCATGCAGGCGGGGTGGTGGAAGCCCTCACAGATAGAGAAGGCGAGCAAGCAAATACACTCCTGGAAAAGGAAGAGCGGCTGAGACGCGAGGTGTGTCCCCTGAATGACGACGACCAGTACGAGGAGCTACCTCTAGCCGGCAGCGCACATACACCCGTCACTGAGGAAGCATCTGAGCGAGGCCTGTATTCTCAATCAATCACGATAACACCCAGGCGAGATAAGCTGTCGTTTGGTGCCATACGGTTGCTCTGGAAGTGGGACAAAAAGAGGCTCATGAGGCTGATGAAGGCGGCTATTTGAACGGGAAGACACCAAGCTGTATGGAAGCAGGCTAGCGGGGTTGTGATTTGAAAGCCTGACAAAGACAACTATACGAAGCTGCAGGCCTACCGCTCCATATCCCTGCTGAGCTGCATGCGAAAAGTGGCCAAAAAGGTGGTCGCGGAACTACTGTCAGAAGAGGCCGAGAGAAGTGGGCTACTGAGCAACAGGCAATTCGGGAGCAGGATGGGGCGGTCAACCATCGATGCGGCATCCATCATGGTCGACAGAGCACCTGCAGCATGGACAAACAGCCACAGAACAGGCGTGCTTCTCATGGACATTAAGACAGCCTTCACAAGCATTGCAAAAAGAAGGCTAGACAACCGAATGAAGGTCCGGCAGATGGATGGAGACCTTATACAATGGAAAGAGAGCTATCTCTCAGAGAGAACAGTGGAGATGATAATCAAGGGCAATGCCACGGGGAAACACCCAGTGGAAGCAGGGGTTCCGCATGGCTCACCTGGGTCACCAATTCTCTTTGCAATCTCCAAATCAGGACTGATCAAATGGGTCGAAGAGTACATCTCTGCCGAAGGGCTGTCTTTTGTGTACGATCTCTGCTGGGTGGCGACTGGAAGTGATGTCAATGAGGTCGTCACGAGACTCCAGAGATGCGCAGCAAAGAGCATTGAGTGGGCAAGTAACCGAGGGCTACAGTTCGATACGGCAAAAATGGAAGCGGCACTGTGTAAGCGCACACGAGGCCACAAGAAACACCTCCGGCCAAAGCTAACAGCCAAGAAAAAGGTCGGCAACGGATTCATACAGTTCAACAAAGAGGCGACATTCCGGCTGTGCATCTTGATGGATGGGCACCTGACGTTGAAGGAGCACCAAAAGCGATGCATCAAGAAAGCCCGACCAGCAGCAGCGAAACTCCGAACCCTCACAAAGACATACGGGGTAGTACCAGATTGCGTAAGGGCCCTCAAAGTTGCCTGCCTCCAAGCGGTCGCACTGCATGGGAGCGAGCACTGGTGGGATCCCAAAGAAATAGGGAGGCAAGACGACTTCCAGCTGGTCCTCGATCAACAAGCCAGATCCGTCCGGGTACGCCACCCACCATCCCAAAGGGGGCACTCATGAGGGTGTCATGGCTCACGCCCGTGCCGGTAATCTGAAACTCTAGCCAACAGCGATTCGCAGTGAAGCTAGCGAGTGCATGCAGCGGGAAACTGAAGGAGCTGCACGACCACCATTCGTACAGCACACCAATATGGTGAGTAGTCGAGATAGAATAAGAGCATGGGCGGACAACCGAAGACATGCACTAGCCATCCATGGGCGAAGAAGCAGTGGTTGAAACCCTGATACTGGACGACAAAAGCCCAGCCAAGAGAGCCACACAACGCTGGGGAACAGAGATGGAAGCGAAAGCTGGAGTGGGAGTCTGGATGTGGTGGAGGGATGGATCATGCTCTGACCACAGCCAAGTGGGAGCAGCAGCAGTGTGGAAGCACGGAAACGAATGGAGGACCCCCCGCAGTTATCTTTGCACAAGACGTATGGAGGTCATTGATGCCGAGCTATGGGCAAATGGACTCTTGCTTGGGGAGACAGTCAAGAGAAGACACAGACTGCAACAGCATGGAGTGAGATCAGTGGCAGTCTGTAGCGACTCACAGGCCGCAATTCGACGAGTGCAACACCTGGAGCCGGTCCCGGGGCAGCTACTGGGAAGGTGGACAAACAGAAAGGCACGGAATCACCTCAGCCTCAGCATCGAAACCGAGATCCACTGGGTCCTAGGACAATCTGGCATCCCGTGGAATGCAGAGGTGGACCGTCAGCCAAATGTATCCTGAGACGCATGCGGAAGCACAGTGACTGAGCGGCCGAACACCATAGCCTCGAATGGAGCTTGACGAATCTCTGTGGGAAGGCCAGCAGCCAAGGCGAAGTGGGAGGACGACAAATGCAGCAAGCACTTCAGCAACAGACTCAAGGGCAAGCCGGGGACCAAGAGGTCTGTCCCGCTGACAAGCATGAAGTCGCTGGCTACTAGGTTCTACCAACTGAAGTGCGATCATGCACCCACTGGAGTCTACCTGAAACGGTTCGGCCACCGAGATGACATTAGATGCTGGTGGTGTGCAGGGACAACGGCCCAGACCTGGGACCACCTCTTCCGCCACTGCCGCCGGTCGAGAGACCAGCAGAAATCCCTTTGGAAAGCGGAGGGAAAGGTGACAGGCTGTAAAGAGGGCAGATGCCTACACTTGCAGGTCTCTGAGTTGTTATCCACGGAAGAGTGTGATCATGTGGTCATGGACTTCCTCGCGGTTACTAATGTCGGGAAGTTCCCGCCCAAATAAATGTAGATGGCAATGAGCGGGCGCAGAGGATGAATCAGGTGCGGGGAGCCTGCGGGGAGCGGCAGCAGGGGGCATATATCGTCTCTTTTCTTTTGTTTTTGTTTTTGTTTGTTTCTGTGTTTCGGTCTATCATTGAGCTATCATCATCAGCAAAATGTAAAATGGTTTGGATGTCATAACCGAACAACTCAGCAACTCTGAACAGCCACACTGATCCTTCCAGATGCTCCCAGATGCTCCCAGATAGGCTGAATGCAAAGCGATGTGCTCCCAGGTGCTCCAAGACTACTTCACTGGTGCTCCTGAATACTCCAGAAGTTGTGGGACAGAATCCAAGAATATCCTGAAGAGTATATAGTTGTCTTCAAAATGGTTCCAAATGAAACTAGTAGGATGTGCAAATTTCGGGGTGATTGGGAGTATTGGCTACGTCTCCGAGAGTACTCCGGTGCACATCTATCCTGGAGCCATACTCTCCGGGAGTGATTATTATAATGTTTATATCAAATAGTACAATTCAATTAACTATCTTCTGCACACCTTGATGCAGGCATTGTAACATTAATACAGAGTGCAGGAGGTATCTGAATCCACATGATTATTTACAAGCCATATGCTATCGATTCTATCTGATGCAGCATTGATCTCTCGCACCAAATGTGCAGGTCCAACAATTGCTCTGACAGGTATAATATGCATCATATCAGTCTGTTTGACAACCTTGATGAAGCCGTCAACACAATCAGCCCAACCTTGCGGATCTTTGTACTTTTTGGAATCACCACCGCATAGTCTTGAGGTTGAGGACATATTATCCATTGTTTGGTCTTCTTTCACCTCTTAGAGAAGGTGGATATCGATTTTCCAGCGGGCAGAAGCTCCTGAAATTTGAGGATCTGATTCGGTAGAGTCCAGCTGAAGTACAATCCAAGAAAAGATGGAACTCGGCCTTGGAAGGTGTTATCAAGGTCACTGTCCGTATATTGGACCCCGATGTTATGAGATTCAGGCATGATCCCTTCCATGGCATCTGTATATTCTACCTTACAATCAAGTCCCAGACACTCAACAGATATAGGGCAGAGAAATTGTTGATGGCAGTACAACAGCCCATTCTGAAGTTGAAAAAATACACTGTGTAGGAGTCCGTTCTGATCATATCCGAGCACCGTTCCACTGACTTCATGTCCCCAGTGATCTTCAATTTGCGTCCGGAATAGCTGTCCAAAGTTGGGAAGTCTGAATTCGACTGATGCATGAATGAGTGAAGTTAATTTGATACTTGTGCACACGCCGCAGACATGAGTTTCTCTCAAATGATGTACCTGTTGTGATAGGGGGCGGAAAGATGACTCTTTCAGACCATGGTGGAGGCGTGAAAAAATGGACTCAGTGCATATTTCGCCATTTATCGGCAGCTGATAGTAGGTTGAAAACTTTCGCAGTGTCAATATCGTACCACCCATGAAGGGTAAGATCTGACAGTGTCTTCTCCATATAGTCAAGACCGGTACACCAGTCATTGTGCTTGAGCATCTGTTAAATGTAATAGACATTGTTGGTACATCAATGTGCCTCATTTACATTGCTGATAGGTAGCTGTTCAGAAATATCGGTGGTGAAATTGTCGCCAGAACCCATTCGCCGAATTGACTCTGATATTTGGCTCACAAGATGCATCTTTGGTTATCTGAAATGGATTACATGCTGTTCGATTGTTTTCCGGACCTCCTGAACACCAATTCCCTGCCACCAAACATCAAACTCGACTAAGCGGAGGGAGAATACATTCGTGAACCGCATCTGGTCTTTTGACGTGATACCATAAATCTCTCTCTGGAGCTGATTCACAAAGCGGTCCGCATCAGTGATACTCCAGGTGGTGGTTTCAATCTCAGCATGAGATAGACAGACCTGAAATTGCACAGGCTTCTAAGCGATCATGTTTACCGCCCGGTAAGCCTGTTCTTCTGCAGGGGTCTTCAGCGGGGCAAGTTTTTTGGCAAATAATCTTCTGGGACCGGTTGCCTTAGTCCCAACTTCCTGCAATAGTTGTTGCTCATAATGTTGGAATAATTTATCGAAAAGCTTGTGTTTAGCAGGTGTCAACTGATGGATTACGCACTCCCTTCGCTCAATTGCCCTCTGCCGATCACCATCTGACCATATGGTTGCCGCTTGTTGGGCTCTACTCAGGCGCACCCGAAATTGCGTTCGTTTCTATGTAGTAACCTTTTCAGCCCCGTATAGCTGAACCTCCATTGCAGCACAGATTTTATAAATGTTTTGTTCTTGTCAAGGCAGGGATTCTCTTGCCAATAGTTCATCAACTTTGGCCTTCGCAGACTTCAACATTTTCTGATCTCAAAATACACCATTCTTCTTGTAAAATCGCTTCAGTGCATAGTCTAGTGCTGTGAGGGATAGATCAGAGTGATTTTGTTGGCTGACAAGTAGAGAGAATTCAGGTAATGCCCACACTGCTTTCATTACCATTTCATCAGAGGCTGTTTCGGCCGCAGTTTTGCTGGCATCCTGGGATCAGTGAAGAATTGGAGCGGAATTCACTGCCAGTGTTCTGATCATGCCCCGGATTTCTTTTCCCTACCAGGAGCCACCTTTCATGGAATCGAATAGTTTAGAGAAGCGCTGGAGTCCTGGATATCGTGGTACTGATGTGAATCGATTGTCAAATTGATCCATGAGATTTCTAGCTTTCAGGTATTTGAGCAGCCGGTGCAATAAGTCTTTAACTAAACCCAACAGCAGCTGATGCAATTCATCAGGCTGCCAAAGGCGACAGACATTGCAGAGAAGGTACTGGCAGAACTGGTTGCGGATTGCATGAACACCAAGAGAGTGCAGAACATTGATATAAGTTTCGTCCAGGAGCTCCAAGTACGCATGCTGATATCCTGTGTTATCAAGTGGTCGAAAAGTTGAATGGCCCATCAGCACCCCTTTAGGAATTTCACACATCGGGCATGCGCCATATGAGACTTGAGCAGCCATGACCTGTTCCGCATAATCCCCGACCCAGGCAGCCAAAAGATGATAGCATTGTCTCTGGGATCCATCAGCACAGTCCCAATTCAAGCCTGGGCCAGTGATGTCGAGATTCCGGAGTGGGGACAGCAGTGTTCGAACCGCGGAATACCATGCCTCATCCGTATTTTTGGCACCTTTTGGAGGACAGGGGATCAGCCCAACAAGGATCCAGGCACGCATGGTAGGTGTACGGCTGATATTTTTTCCAATATTCCGGATCCTGAGATACCGCGGCCAGGTATGCTGGCCCCCAGAACACTTGGTCAAGTGGGTCTTGTCGGATGCACAAATGACTGGCACAATCGTCGCTCCAGCAGGAAGCTAATCTTGCGTATCCCACCACCAATTGCCTGTGTTCATCTCGCTGTATATTCGGCAACTTTCCTAGTCTGCAAGGCGCACCAGTTCAAAATCCAGGTGCACCTAATATGGGAAATGTGCCAAAAGTAACTGTATACATTTGAAAATATCCCGGTAGTATAATGTTCCGAAGATGTGCTAATGATCTTTAATCCAACTATCATTGCGTAGCCCGAAATCGAGTCTCGAGAGCAGCTTTCGTAGAGTCTCTGCTGATTGAAATCATTCGATGTTGAAGTTGTCCAATTCACGCCTCAGATGTTGATCTATACACGTTTTCGTTTGCTGGCTAAATGATTGTGTCTGTTGAATATCATGTGCTGACTGAAAAGGATGCCATGGAGTCCATAGTTCTGAGTACTTCAGATGCTTGTTGTACAATCCAGTTGCTTTGCAGTATGCTTCCCCACCCGCGTTTTCCCCTCCAACTACCTGACTATGAGCCCTCGTCTTTGTTGGATCAGGGGTATAAGTTAGAACAGGCTTCTGGGGGTCTATCATTTCTTCGTCGGGAGTATCTTCAGGTGGCGGTTCACCAGGTACATTGACTGTGGGTAGATGAATTACTTAACTAAGCTCATTGATGGCCATTCTGGTGCACTGACTGAAGTCGAAACATGATGGCTCAGGTCGATCCCAGCCTGCAGGTGGTAAAACCCCATCAGGTGATACCCCTTCATTCATCGATATTAGGTGATATTGTTGATAGTGAGCCTCGAGTCGGTTCTCGTTGAATAATTTCCTTTTACAGATACAGCACTTGACATGTTTCCGGTGAGTGTTGACCATATTTGAGAAATAGTCACTGAACACGTATTCGAATGAATCTCGATGATGCTTCAGGGGGTGATATAGAGCCCCAGCGATATTGGCTTGAAAGCGAGCTAACTCAGGTTAGCGTACCATATTCACAAGCTCATCGCACCCTGCCAAATGCGGGGGGGAGGTTTCTTGTGTCATCACTGGAATCACGACAATGGGGCCTGATACTATGTCATTGTGAGTGATGCCTACGCTCGAGCCTCCGAGTAGACTGTCATATACCAATGACTAGGTGAGTTTCCGAGCTAGCTGGATGTCCGGGCATTGATCATCAATAATGGATAAGGCTGGTACGGTGTTTTCTCCAGTACGAATCCTTGTCTGGAGCGTGGATTATGAGGAAAACTAAGATGTATAGGCAAGGAGCACAATAGGAAGCAATCACTGTTGCTGCTCGACTCACAGGCCTTCTATTGAATGAGGTTGCAAGGTCGTATACGCACATCTTATGTGTAATATCCCTAGTCGTGCCAACCTTCATACCGGCTATAGTTCTTGTTGGGTTCTTGGAGATATCATATCATGTCCCGTCTATGACCTGTAAAGTCATCGATACGTACGAAGGTGAGCACCTATCACGGATCCTAGTATATGACTTCGAGCATGTTTCAAAGAACGGTGCAATCTGTGTAATTAAGGTTTCTTTTTTTCAAGGCCCAGGTTGGTTTCATGGATAAAAGGTGTAGTGAACCACCAAGGATCATGACAACAGAATTGGATATTCGAAGGCCTACATTCCGCCGAAGGTCACTACTACCGGCAATATACTCCACCATACTGCGATTGAGTCTATATCTCATCTCACATCCAAAGTAGTTTACCACTATCTTTGTTTGACAGAGGATGTCGACAAAAGGATCTCCACCAAAGACCATGAATATGGCTCCACATGGTGGCCTATTTGGCGCGCAACAACGCGGTGACGACAATTCAGAATCACCAGATGAATGTTCACACCATGTCACTCGCAAAGACAGTCAATTTGGTATTCACACCAATCAATATCATCTGCTGCAAGGGTACGGTTACCCTCCTTCACAGCAGCCATTTCCAGGGGCTCTGCAGTTTTATCACCAGTCTCCATTCAATATGACACGCAGTTCGCAACCTACCAGCAGCACAAGCCAAGGATATCCAGGTTATGGGCCACCGTGGCAAGGATATGACCTGCACCAAGGTGGATATCGCAGGTCTCGAATGGTCCCCCCTCCGCAGTTCACAGGACGAGGGCCGTCATCTCCAGGTGCACCAAGCGTGCCTCCAGGACCGCCGGGAAATCATCCAGTCAATCCGCCAACATCTTCCAGCTCGACTCCTCCACCTCCACCTCGTTTCGGCGCACCTGGGAGACACTCCATAAGCCTCGAGACAAAAAGATTCGAGCCACCAGCGGAACCGCGCACAACAGCTATCATATGCATAGCTGACATGTCCCTGTTGCCATAGATGTCCTATGAGGAATACGAGGCAGCTGAGACGAGCGATGATTTGTCAGACTTGGGCGGTGCTCAAGGCAAATCCCCAATTGGCCTGAAGCAAACGGAGTACCCCTCGAAGCAATTTGCAAAAAGGATAAGGCAGGCCAACCACACTGCGTTCAACAAGTGGACAAAAGCATGGGTGGAAGGGTTTCTCGAGAAGAATCATCGGTCAATTATCCGGGGGCAGAACCGATTGAATCAAGTTCGAGAGGGACCCCTGCACTGGGAGACACCGGTTGCAGATCTTTTGGCAACATTCGAGGCCTGGCTGCCATTGCTCAATTTCGATAATGCTGAATGGATCCGCCGGCAGTGTGTGTAGAGGTTGTTAACGAAATGTGCAATCGAAATTTGAGAGGCGAGGAAAAAGGGAAGGTAAGGCAACAAGCGACCGGCGACGGATTTCGGAGAGCGCCCAGGCAAAAAGGCCTGATGTCACCTCCCAGAGTTGCCAAATACAACGTTAACGGTTATAATTTGCTGGGTGTCGAATGGCAAGGATATTGTTCTGGCCCCCCAAACAACTCCAAACCACGTACACTGATGTGAGGTACTGGGAGGAGTTGTTTGATTTCATTGACAAAAACGGCCGCCCAAAAAAGCCATATGTTCTCAAATCGATGTTCAAGTGCACCTTGGAGCAGGACGAATTGGGACAGGAGTATATGAGAATATACAAACACGGGCAAACGATCAATGACTCCATATATAGCCAGATTTTGTACCACTGTTGCCTTTCAAATGCTTCCACGTTAAAACTTGGACATAATTTGAAGATATTTATGTTAGAAATGAAGAGAGCGACAGGGAAGGAGATTGCCGAGCACGTGATGAGGCCGACAAAGGTAATCCCGCTAGCCCTGTTAAGGCTAGATGTGACCAACTGCTAATCATCATATAGGCTTTGGAAGGTTCTGAAGAGGGTGGAAGAGAGGGACAAGTGGAGGGAGAGGAGGATGGTGGGCAAGATAATGATACATGTATTAATGGAAGTTCTGATTGAAAGAATAGAATTGATTATATTCCATCCACATGTATTCGTTCAAATGGTTGCTTCTCTGTGAAATATCGAACATTGAGATGAACTTCAGGAGTGCCGGAATATGAGCTTATCTACCCAGCTTACATCCGAGCAACAGAAAGACATCATTGAGGATGAAAAGAACACCGACAAAAGTGCATGGCAGGTTCAGGAGCAATTGGAGGATCGTGACGAGGTCCTCGATCCCAATAATAGAAGCGCATTACTGAATACGGTTCTCAATGCAGTCAACCATGAATTTGAACACCAGTGTCTTGATGAAGCATTCAGGCTGCGGAATACACGTCCTATTCCCCAATCAACCAATGACCATGTTCCAGGCCGTAAGTATTCAATTCCAGGCCTGCCCGGCACAACGTTTTTTGCGCACCAGGTTTGGGCCATCTGGTTCATCGTGAGGAGATGGGTTTGGGAGGCTGATATGCCATGACCACTGGTGGAGGATGAACTGGGTCTTGGAAAGACCTGCACCTTGGTTGCTGCCGCAATGCTTTGCAAATTGGTCCCTGAGAAAGTTTCAATGGGGTTGCCACTATCCATTTTATGGGAGAATACCCTGGAAGAGTGGGTGATTTTGGCGCACAATGACTTTCCTGGCATTGTTGGTGAAGAACGGGAGTGGTATCTGCTCCAGTGATTGCATTCTGTGCCCCGCTACCTGCTGGAGATCCAGTCGACACCACCCCACGGCTATCCACCATTGATCTCAGCCCTTGAACCAATCCTGGTGGTAACATTGCCCGGAGTAGCTGAGACCTTCAAAAGTGGTATCTACGAGATGACACATGGAACCGATTTCAAACTCGTCAACTTGTTGCACGCCAAAAATGCGAATCTCACCCATGAGAATCTGAACACCAGTATTGATGAGCCAGAAAACCAATGGACTATCGACCTTGTGTCGTATGATACCTTAACATCCAGAGTGAAACCATCAAGCAACGGCCAACTCTCTTACTGTTCATCGAGTATTGGGATTTTTCATTAGTCCCATCGGGATAAGACTAAAAACAGTGTGGGCTGGCAAATTGCGATGAATGCGAACATTGGATTCAAACTTCTTGTCACAACTACACCGGCATTCCATTCACCCTATGACTGGTGTATTCAGACGATGTGGCTGTTTTCAGGTGCGCCTGAAAATCCAGAAGATGATACTGTGATGGAAAAGCATGGTGCTGAGGCATTGTATTCAGCTGTGAAGAGATTGATGCATGCTATCCGGACTGAAGACGAAGAAGCCCAACAGGATGTAGCGCACAGGATGATTCAGATTGCAAAGCCATGGACGATCAGGCGGTGGTCAGATTCAAAACTCGCCGATGGAAATCCACTCATCTGGATACCAAAGCAGAATGCACACCTTGTTGATCTCGAGTGGACTGAGGCAGAGAAAGCACATCTGAAGACCCTGGTGGAGAGGTACACTTCGCGGGGTTCTTCAGGAGCTTGGAGGGTTCATAGATAGCGGCTAGCATGTTTCTCGTTAGTGTTGGGAGACACCGAGGATCGCAACAATGTTGCTGGACAAAGGCACGATGAATGGCAATCCAATACTTGGGTGGAATGGCCGATTTTCCGATGGCTGAAAGTGACATTTTTGCCAATGCTTGTCAACGAACGTGCAGAGTATCCCGAACCTGACCATGACGACGCATCAAGAGAGACGCTCCTTCCAGAAGACACAAACGAAAATGCACTGCCTAGTGCTCGTCCTCCACACAAGGCAGTGCTATTTTGCCCTCTTCCTGGCCAAGTTCGTCATTTGAAGTTGTGGCTAACGGAGTTTTTTGCAGTTAGTGTGAATATATTCCACATGTATGCCGACATGGGCAATGATAAACGCACAGAAATGCAGCTCAAATTCTAGCATTCACGAAATCCCTCTGTATTCATAAGCACACTCAAAGTGGGCGGAACAGGCCTAAATCTTACCACTGCAAATCATCCCTTAATAACTCAGAAACTATGGGTATTGAATGAGCAGCAGCAGGCATTTGCACGAGTTGTCCGGCTAGCGCAAAACCGAGTACCACAGAGATGGTTACTGAATACGGGTCCTGGTGGCTACGATAACCACGCAAGTGATCTCCACCGGTACTGTTGCATATATGGTTTGTCTCCTGTCGTATGGCTTCAGTTGGGCTGATGCATAATCTCTCTAAGATGATGGTCATTCCATACTCAGCTGGAGATGCCACTCAGCTGGAGATGCCAGCTGAGTGCGCATGCATGCG
>Ga0307512_10005962_pt1 | contig 12518 bp, 8 predicted proteins | sample 14_EM_MG_FD_200267 | JGI IMG/M metagenome (GOLD analysis project Ga0307512, IMG submission 200267) | Populus trichocarpa ectomycorrhiza microbial communities from riparian zone in the Pacific Northwest, United States - 14_EM | ecosystem: Host-associated > Plants > Roots > Unclassified | place... | reverse complement strand
CAGCAAGGGAGCTGACGCAGCATGACCGAGGAAGCTGTGGCCGGGGCGGCCCCCGACTGGACCAATCCCCTGCACGATCCCCGCGACCGCCGGCTGCCCCGTATCGCGGGCCCGTCCGGTCTCGTCATCTTCGGCGTCACCGGCGACCTGTCCCGCAAGAAGCTGATGCCGGCCGTCTACGACCTCGCCAACCGCGGCATGCTGCCGCCGGGCTTCTCGCTGGTCGGGTTCGCCCGCCGGGACTGGGAGGACCAGGACTTCGCGCAGGTCGTGCACGACGCCGTCCGCGAGCACTCCCGCACCCCCTTCCGCGAGGAGGTCTGGCAGCAGCTCGCCGAGGGCATGCGGTTCATCCCGGGCGCCTTCGACGACGACACGGCGTTCGAGCAGCTGCGCAGCACCGTCGACGAGCTCGACAAGGCGCGCGGTACGAGCGGCAACTACGCCTTCTACCTCTCCGTACCGCCGAAGTTCTTCCCGAAGGTCGTCCGGCAGCTGAAGAAGCACGGTCTCGCGGACGGCCCGGAGGGTTCCTGGCGGCGCGCGGTCATCGAGAAGCCCTTCGGCCGCGACCTGGCGAGCGCCCGCGAGCTGAACGCGCTCGTGCACGACGTGTTCGAGCCGGACCAGGTGTTCCGCATCGACCACTACCTGGGCAAGGAGACCGTCCAGAACATCCTGGCGCTCCGCTTCGCCAACCAGATGTACGAGCCCATCTGGAACCGGTCGTACGTCGACCACATCCAGATCACGATGGCCGAGGACATCGGCATCGGCGGCCGGGCCGGCTACTACGACGGCATCGGCGCCGCCCGCGACGTCATCCAGAACCACCTGCTCCAGCTGATGGCGCTCACCGCGATGGAGGAGCCCATCGCCTTCGACGCCGAGTCGCTGCTCACCGAGAAGCTCAAGGTCCTGAAGTCGGTGCGGCTGCCGGAGAAGCTGGGCGAGCACACGGTTCTCGCGCAGTACGCGGAGGGCTGGCAGGGCGGCGCGAAGGTGCCCGGCTACCTCCAGGAAGACGGCATCGACCCCCAGTCGAAGACCGACACGTACGCGGCGATCAAGCTGGAGGTGGACAACCGCCGTTGGGCGGGCATCCCCTTCTACCTGCGTACCGGCAAGCGTCTGGGCCGTCGCGTCACCGAGATCGCCGTCGTCTTCAAGCGGGCCCCGCACTCCCCCTTCGACTCCAGCGCCACGGAGGAGCTCGGCCAGAACGCGATCGTCATCCGCGTCCAGCCCGACGAGGGCATGACGGTCCGGTTCGGCTCCAAGGTGCCGGGCACGTCGATGGAGATCCGGGACGTGTCGATGGACTTCGCCTACGGCGAGTCCTTCACGGAGTCCAGCCCGGAGGCGTACGAGCGCCTCATTCTGGATGTACTGCTCGGCGACGCCAACCTGTTCCCCCGTCACCAGGAAGTGGAAGAGTCCTGGAAGATTCTCGACCCGATCGAGGAGTACTGGGCGCGGCACGGCAAGCCGGCGCAGTACCCCTCGGGCAGCTGGGGACCCGAGGAAGCGGACGAGATGCTCGCACGAGACGGACGGAGCTGGCGCAGGCCATGAAGATCGACCTGAGCGACACCACGGCAAGCAAGATCAACAAGGCGCTGGTGCAGGGCCGCCGGGCCATCGGCACCCCCGCCGTGGGCATGGTCCTGACGATGGTCATCGTCACGGACGAGGAGAACGCCTACGACGCGATCAAGGCGGCCGAGGAGGCCTCGCACGAGCACCCCTCGCGCACCCTGGTCGTCATCAAGCGGCACGCCCGCACCCCGCGCGACCGCGTCGCCTCCAGGCTCGACGCCGAGGTGCGGGTGGGATCCGACGCGGGCACCGGCGAGACGGTCGTGCTGCGCACCTACGGCGAGGTGTCCGACCACGCCGACTCCGTCGTCCTGCCGCTGCTGCTGCCGGATGCACCCGTCGTGGTGTGGTGGCCGGTGGACGCGCCGGAGGTGCCCGCCAAGGACCCGCTCGGCGCCCTCGCCCAGCGCAGGATCACCGACCTGTACGCCGTCGCGAACCCGCTGGCGGCCCTGGAGCAGCGCACCCGCTCCTACGCGCCCGGTGACACCGACCTCGCCTGGACCCGGCTGACCCCGTGGCGCTCGATGCTGGCCGCGGCCCTGGACCAGGCCCGGACACGGATCATCTCCGGGGCCGTGGAGGCCGAGGCGGAGAACCCGGCGGCCGAACTGCTCGCGCGCTGGCTGGAGGCGCGGCTGAAGGTGAAGATCGACCGTGTCGTCACCGCCGGACCGGTCGTGACGGCGGTCCGCCTGGGCACCGAGCACGGCGAGATCGTCATCGACCGCCCGGAGGGCCCGCTGGCCACGCTGACCCTGCCGGACCAGCCCTCGCGCACCCTGGCGCTGAAGGTCCGCACCACCTCCGAACTCATCGCCGAGGAGCTGCGCCGCCTCGACGCCGACGAGATGTACGCCGTCGCCCTGCGCGGCGAGGGCACCAAGGAGACCCCCTCACATGTCTGATTCTTCGTCCGGCTCCCCCAGGCTCACCCGGCGCCCCGAGTGGACGGCCCTGGAAGACCACCGTGCGGACGCGCTGCAACGGCCGCGGCTGCGTGAGCTGTTCGCGGCGGACCCGTCCCGTGCCGAGCGGTACGTCGTGCGCGTCGGTGACCTGCGTATCGACTACTCCAAGCACCTGATCAACGACGAGACCCTCGCCCTGCTGCAGGAACTGGCCGCCGCCACCGACGTGTTCGGGCTGCGTGACGCCATGTTCCGCGGCGAGAAGATCAACGTCACCGAGGACCGGGCCGTGCTGCACACCGCGCTGCGCGCCCCGCGGGACGCGGTGATCGAGGTCGACGGCGAGAACGTGGTGCCCCAGGTCCACGCCGTCCTCGACAAGATGGGCGACTTCGCCGAGCGCGTCCGCTCCGGTGCCTGGACCGGCTACACCGGCAAGCGCATCAGGAACGTCGTCAACATCGGCATCGGCGGCTCCGACCTCGGTCCGGCGATGGCGTACGAGGCGCTGCGCACCTTCACGGCACGGGAGTTGACGTTCCGCTTCGTCTCCAACGTCGACGGCGCCGACCTTCATGAGGCGGTACGGGACCTGGACCCGGCGGAGACCCTGTTCATCGTCGCGTCCAAGACCTTCACCACGATCGAGACCATCACCAACGCCACCTCGGCCCGCTCCTGGCTGCTTGCCGGGCTCGGCGGCGAGGAGAAGGCCGTCGCCAGGCACTTCGTGGCCCTGTCCACGAACGCCGGGAAGGTCACCGAGTTCGGTATCGACCCGGACAACATGTTCGAGTTCTGGGACTGGGTCGGCGGCCGCTACTCCTTCGACTCGGCGATCGGCCTGTCCTTGATGATCGCCATCGGCCCGGACCGCTTCCGCGAGATGCTCGACGGGTTCCGGATCGTCGACGAGCACTTCAGGAGCGCGCCCGCCGAGGCCAACGCCCCGCTGCTCCTGGGCCTGTTGGGCATCTGGTACGGCAACTTCTTCAGCGCCGAGTCCCATGCGGTGCTGCCCTACAGCCACTACCTGTCGAAGTTCACCGCCTATCTGCAGCAGCTGGACATGGAGTCCAACGGCAAGTCGGTCGACCGCGACGGCCGTCTGGTCGGGTGGGAGACCGGCCCGGTGGTGTGGGGCACGCCCGGCACCAACGGGCAGCACGCCTACTACCAGTTGATCCACCAGGGCACCCGGCTCATCCCCGCCGACCTGATCGGGTTCGCCCGTCCGGCGGGCGAACTGAGCGGCGAACTGGCGGCCCAGCACGACCTGTTGATGGCCAACCTGTTCGCGCAGGGGCAGGCGCTGGCCTTCGGCAAGACCGCCGACGAGGTGCGCGCGGAGGGGGTCCCCGAGGCGCAGGTGCCGCACCGCACCTTCCTGGGCAACCATCCGACCACCACGATCCTGGCCAGGGAACTCACCCCCTCCGTCCTCGGCCAGCTGATCGCCCTCTACGAGCACAAGGTGTTCGTCCAGGGCGCCGTCTGGAACATCGACTCCTTCGACCAGTGGGGCGTCGAGCTCGGCAAGGTCCTCGCCAGGCGCGTCGAACCCGCCCTGACCGAAGGCGCGGACGTGCCCGGTCTCGACCCCTCCACCACCGCACTCGTGGCCGCGTACCGCGAGCTCAAGGAAGTGAACTGATATGCAGCTCGGCCTGATTGGTCTCGGCAAGATGGGCGGCAACATGCGCGAGCGGATCCGCCGCGCCGGCCACACCGTCGTCGGCTACGACCGCAACCCCGACCTGTCCGACGTGACCGGACTGCCCGAGCTGGTCGACAAGCTCGAAGCCCCGCGCGTGATCTGGGTGATGGTCCCGGCCGGCGCCGCGACCCAGTCGGTCGTCGACGAGCTGGGCGGGCTCCTGTCCCCCGGCGACACCGTCGTCGACGGCGGCAACTCCCGCTGGACGGACGACGAGAAGCACGCCGCGGAGCTGGGCGCCAAGGGCATCGGCTTCGTCGACGCCGGTGTCTCCGGCGGCGTGTGGGGCCTGCAGAACGGCTACGCGCTGATGGTCGGCGGCGACAAGGAGCACGTCGAGCGGCTCCAGCCGATCTTCGAGGCGCTCAAGCCCGAGGGCCCCTACGGCTATGTCCACGCGGGCAAGGTCGGCGCCGGGCACTTCTCCAAGATGGTCCACAACGGCATCGAGTACGCCATGATGCAGGCCTACGCCGAGGGCTGGGAACTCCTGGAGAAGGTCGACTCCGTGGACAACGTCCGCGAGGTCTTCCGTTCCTGGCAGGACGGCACCGTCATCCGCTCCTGGCTGCTGGACCTCGCGGTCAACGCCCTGGACGGCGACGAGCACCTGGACAAGCTCAAGGGCTTCGCGCAGGACTCCGGCGAGGGCCGCTGGACCGTGGAGGCGGGCATCGACAACGCCGTGCCGCTGCCGACGATCACCGCCTCGCTCTTCGCGCGGTTCGCCTCCCGCCAGGACGACTCGCCGCAGATGAAGATGATCGCGGCGCTGCGCAACCAGTTCGGCGGCCACGCCGTCGAGTCGAAGGAGTAGTGCGCCGTGGGGGACCTTCTCCTGGTCCGCCACGGCGAGACGGAGTGGAGCGTGTCGGGACAGCACACCAGCTGGACCGACCTGCCCCTCACCCAGCACGGTGAGGAGCAGGCCAAGTCCCTCGCTCCACTCCTCTCGCAGCGGACCTACGCACTCGCACTGACCAGCCCGCTCGGGCGGGCGATACGCACCGCCGAACTCGCGGGCATCACCGGGACGTCCGTCGAGCCCGGCCTGCACGAGTGGGACTACGGCGCCTACGAGGGCATCACCACCGTCGAGATCCACCGCACCCGCCCCGACTGGGACCTGTGGACCGACGGGGTGCCGCCCGGCCCGGACGGGCACCCCGGCGAGTCGCCCGAGCAGATCGGGCAACGCGCCGACCGGGTGCTGTCCCGGGTGGACGCGGCGCTTCCCGACGGCGACGTGATCCTCGTGGCCCACGCCCATTTCCTCCGCGTGCTGACGGCCCGCCGGCTGGGTCTCGCCGCTGCGGAGGGCCGGCTCTTCCAGCTCGCGACGGGCACCGTCAGCCGCCTGTCGACCGAGCACGACCGCCCGGTGATCGCCGAGTGGAACAGCCGACCGTAGAACCTTCGGGACCGAAACCGGCCCGGGCTACAGCACGTCGCCGAACTCGCTCAACACTCCTGGTGGAGCAAGCGCGTTGACGTAGTGGCCCGGGCCGTGGTCGTCGAAGGAGTACTTGAACGGGATGGTGCGGGTCAGCGCCAGGCGGGTCGCGAGGAACGCCAGCGGCGCCACCACGGCAAGACCCGCCAGGCTGTCCATCTGCGGGTAGTGCAGGCCCGGTTCCGTGATCTCCGTCCAGCCGTCGCCGCCGGGGCGCAGCAGGGGCCGTACGGACCGCCGTACGCCTTCGGTGACGCGGACCAGCAGCCCTCCCCAGTCCCGGTCGACGGCCGTGCGCAGGACGTCGCTCGGCAGGGTCAGGCCCTCGATCGCCGAGTCGGCGGCGAAGGTGAGCGCCGCGTCGACCGTGCCGTGCCGCCTGCGGTAGTGGAACTCGCGGCCGAACTGGGCGTACGGGCCCACCGGCCGGGGCGGCAGGGCGGGCATGATGTCCCGGTCGAAGATGTAGCGGAGCAGCCGGTCGCGCAGGACGTACGTGTCGTGCGGGCCGGGCGTCTCCTGGCAGGCGCGGGCCAGGTCGGGGCCGCCGATCATGGGCTGGCCGAAGGTGTAGATGCCCTTGAGCCGCTCGGCGATGTGTCGGTAGCGCGGCTCGTGGACGAGGGTGACCGCCATGATCGCGGCCATGGCGGCGCCGAGGCTGTGCCCGGTGATGTAGAGGGCCTCCAGGCCGCCGCCGCGGGTGCCCTGCTCCCCGGGGTCGAGGGACTCACCGCGCACGGCCCGTTCCAGGGCCTCGATGATCAGGTGGCGGGTGGCGCGGACGTTGCGGTAGAAGCCGGCGTGGACCGCGTACTTCCGGCCCGCCAGTTCGACGGCGAGCATCTCCGGCCGTACGTCGGCGTCGGTGAGGATGCTGATGATGTCCTCGGGCGGGGTGCCGCGGTAGCAGAGGATCGCGATCCTGCGGTCCCGGTCCTGGATCAGATAGGCGGCGGACGCGATGTACATGGCGTCCACGCGCTGCTCGAACACCCGGCAGTCGTTCTCCTCCAGGCCGAGCCGCGTCATGATCATGGAGAGGGTCTCGGGGTCGCTGCGCTGCTCGAATCCGGCGTACGAGTAGGCCGCACAGGTCGCCAGGACATGCGGGACGACTCCGTCCGGGTCGGGCTGGTGCTTGTCCTCGACGAGCCGCTCGACCAGGTCGGGGTAGACCGGGAAGCTGCTCGGATCGGTCGCCGGTTTGCACGGGCGCAGCGCGGTGTAGCTGGGCCCTTTGACGTATGTGTCCCGCATGAGGGACCTCCCCCGGGGTGTCTGCGGGTGGTGAGCACACCACCGCGGCCTTGAACCGTCAACCGAGAAGCAGTCGTTCCCCGGCCATCACGGGGGTGCCCGGGTGGGGTTTGTGGGGTGCGGAGGCGCCCACGGGGCGCGCACGGGAGGTGACGACCCCCTCACCGTCCCGGTTGACCGGCCCAAATGCCGCCCGGTGTGCAATTGTTCGCATGGGGCGCAAGATGGCGCAGATCGGCGCGAACCATCGCTGTGAGCGCCGGGGGCCGAAGGTAGCGTGCACGGCCTGTCCCGTACGTATCCGTACGTGAGGAAACGACCCATGGCCGAGACCGGGCAGCAAGAACCGCAGTACGAGCGGTACGAAGGCGGCAGTCCCGAGGCGGAACGGCTGGTGTTCGAGCAGCTGGCCGCCGAGTTGATGAAGGTGCAGGTCAAGAACCGGCGGGCCGGGGGCGGTGGAATCGCCCGGACCTTCCATGCCAAGGCGCCGGTGGCCGTGGAGAACGCGCGGCTGCGCTTCCACGACGATCTTCCCGCCGTGCTGCGGGTGGGGTTCGCCCAGCCGGGCGCCGAGTATCCGGCGCTGGTGCGGCTGTCCAACGCGAGCGGGGTCCGGCAGGGCGACGGCTCGCCCGACCTGCGCGGGGCGGCCGTGCGGGTGCAGGTGTCGGAGGAGGAGAGCCACGACCTGCTGGCGACCAGCTATCCGGTCTCGCACGCCCGCAACGCACGGGAGTTCGTGGCCTTCGCCAAGGCGATGGCGGGCGCCCGCAGCCCCGTGCAGAAGGCGTTCGGGCTGCTGGTGAAGCTTCCGCTGGCCGTGGGGCTCGGCACCGCGAACCGCATGCGCCGCAATGTCCAGGCCGCCGGCCGGCACACCGTCAACTCCTTTGCCAACGAGACGTTCTGGAGCCGCGGCGCGATGCTGTGGGGCGAGGCGGGACCGGTGCGGTTCCTGTTCCGGCCCGCGCCCGGCACCCCGTCCGCGCCCGCTCAGGACCGCCGGGACGCGGACGCCCTGCACCGGGAGTTCGCGCGCCGGCTGACACAGGGCGACGTCAGCTACGACCTGTGCGTACAGCGGTTCGTCGACGAGCGGCGCACCCCGGTCGAGGACTCCTCGGTGGAGTGGCGGGACGGGGTGTCGCCCGCGATCGCGGTGGCCCGGCTCACCCTTCCCGCTCAGGACCTGGACACCGCCGACGCCCGCGCGGCCGCGGGCCGGATCGAGGACCTGGCCTTCAACCCCTGGTACACGACGGACGAGTTCCGGCCGCTCGGCAATATCAACCGGGCGCGGAAGGCCGCGTACCAGGCGGCGAGCGCGCATCGGCTGGGGCTGAGGTTCGTCACCGAGGAGCCCCTGCGCAACCGCATCCTGGGTCGCCCGCTGGAAGCGGCCTTCGCCCTGCTGAACCGGTATGTCCCCTGGCACCGGCTGCCGTTGCAGCTGAGCCTGCTGAACCTGGTGATCCTGCGGAAGGTGCTGCGCCGCCGCAACCTGATCGACACCGAACAGCGCGAGGCACCGCCGAAGGCCCAGCGGGTGCCGGCGCCGATACCGGAGCAGCTGCGCGGCGAGCGGTCCTACGACGGGTCGTTCAACGACCTGTCGGCACCGAAGATGGGCGCGGTGGGGGCCGCCTTCGGGCGCAACCTGAAGCCGGACTACCGCCCCGACCTCTTCGACACCCCGAACCCGGTCACGGTCAGCCGCCAACTCCTGTACCGGGAAAGCTTCGTGCCCGCGACCTCGCTCAATGTGCTGGCCGCCGCCTGGATCCAGTTCCAGGTGCACGACTGGGTCAACCACCGCCGCTTCAAGCCCGGCGAGCGCAGCGTCGAGGTGCCGCTGCCGCCCGGCAGCGGGCCCTGGCACAACACGCCCGGCGGTCCCGGCGAGAACGTGATGCGGTTCGCGGAGAACGAGGGCATCGAGGTGCCGGGCCGCCCGCCGATCCTGTTCGGCAACGTCGCCTCCCACTGGTGGGACGGCTCGGAGGTGTACGGCGAGGACGAGCGGACCGCCCGTTTCCTGCGCGAGGCCGACGGACGCGCCGGACTCCGCCTGGAGGACGGCCACTTGCCCGGCGGCAGCAACGGGAGCATCCCCCTCACCGGTTTCAACGAGAGCTGGTGGATGGGCCTGAGCGCCATGCACACGCTCTTCGCCCGCGAGCACAACGCGGTGTGCGACGCGCTGCGCGCCGAGTACCCGTCGCTGAGCGAGGAGCGGATCTACCAGACGGCCCGGCTGGTCGTCTCCGCGCTGATCGCGAAGATCCACACCGTGGAGTGGACGCCGGCCATCCTCGCCACCCGGGCGATCGACATCGGGCTGAAGACCAACTGGCAGGGCCCGCCGAGGAACTGGCTCAACCAGCTGGGCCTGTGGCTGTTCGAGGCGCACTCGCTGACGGGCATCCCGAAGACGCTGCCGGACCATCACACCGCGCCGTACTCGCTGACGGAGGACTTCGTCACCGTCTACCGCATGCACCCGTTGGTCCCCGACGACTTCGAGCTGCGCGAGCATCACTTCGGGCAGCGCCTGGAGACGGTGGGCTTCCTGGACATCCAGGGCGGGGCCGCGGAGTCGCAGATCCGCAAGACGGGGCTGGCGAACACGCTGTACTCCTTCGGCATCGCCCACCCGGGGGCGATCACCCTGCACAACTACCCGCGCTCGCTGCAGCACTTCGAGCGGGACGGGGAGATCATCGACCTGTCGGTCGTGGACCTCGCCCGCACCCGTAGGCGTGGCGTGCCCCGTTACAACGACTTCCGCGAGGGCCTGCGCAAGCAGCGCATCCGCTCCTTCGAGGAGCTGACGGAGAACGCGGAGACGCTGGCCCGGCTGAAGGAGGTCTACAGCTCGGTCGACGAGATCGACACGGTGGTGGGCCTGTTCGGGGAGAACCCGCCGACCGGGTTCGGCTTCAGCGACACGGCGTTCCGAATTTTCATCCTGATGGCGACCCGGCGTCTGCAGTCCGACCGGTTCCTCAACGTCGACTACCGGCCCGAGGTGTACACACCGCTGGGCATCGACTGGGTGGAGCGGGGCGGCATGGACTCCGTCATCCTGCGGCACTGCCCGGAGCTGGCGGCGCTGCTGCCGCGCGGGGCGAGCGCGTTCGCGCCGTGGCGGGCGGTGCGGCCGACCGGCAGCGAGGGCGTCAACGGGGGCGTGAATGACCACGGTTGACGGACACCGGGGCCTGGCGGACCTGCTCGCCAGGCCCCTCCTGGAGACGGTCTGGCAGCGCCGTACGCACCGCGTCAGCCGGGGTGCGTCGGTGCCGGCCGGGTCGATGAGCTACCGCTCCACGCACTCCGAGCAGCCGCTGTCGGAGCTGGAGGAGGCGCTGCTGATCGCGATCACCGGCTGCACGGGCCTCACCATGCCGGACCGCCCCTTCGAGGACCCCCGCGACGGCAAACCCATCATGGCCAAGCCCAACCTGACCATGGCGGGGCGGACCGCGGGCAGCCCGGACAACGCTCAGGGCACCCACTTCTTCATGATCAACGACACGGGTACGTACTATCTGCGGAAGCTGCCGCCCGCGCCCCAAGAGCCCTTCGACGCCGAGACGTTGGTGGCGCGGGCCGGGCAGGCCAAGGTGAGGGTCCTGGACCACCGGCTCGACGTACCGCAGAACAAGCGGGACTTCCCGGCGTACCTGGACTCGAACCGGTTCCTGTCCAACGTGGCCGGGACGACCGTGTTCTTCCCGGTGGTGGATCTGTCGCACCAGTACATCAACGCGTTGATGTATCTGCTGACGCAGCCGGACGGAGCCCGCCCGACCCTGGTCGACGACCGCAACTTCTATCGCCCCGCCGGGGTGAAGAAGTGGGTCAGGAACGGCTTCCTCAACGGCGACCTGAAGCTCCCGCTGGGCGCGCTCGGCCCGATGCGCACGCAGATCGAGGCGGATCTGCTGCTGCAGAACCTGATGCTGACGGCGGAGGCGATGGGGCTCGGTGCCTGGATCCACGCGTCGATCAATCCCCAGATCGCCCTGGGCGACCCGAAGTTCTCGCGCGCCTACGGCCGGATGCTCGGCTTCACCTTCGTCACCCCGCGCTGGCGCCTGGCGGACGTGTGGCGCTGGCACGTGCCGCTGCCGGCGTACGCGACCCTGCGCTCGCACCCGGTGGGACTGACGTCGAGGGAGGGCGAGCCGCTCATCGCCGCCGCCTGTCCGCCCGCGCACAAGTCGATGTCGGACGCGGTCGATTCGGTGCTCGGCGCCAAGTTCGGCACGGGCGGGATCTACACCGACAAGGACGTCTTCACCCGTATCTACAAGGAGGACTACGGGCAGCGCTATCTCGCGGAGGCGAGCGAGTACGAGGAGCGGGTGATCGACTGCGCCCGCGACATCTGCGAGTACATCATCCGCACGCACCGCCGGTTCCCCGCGCACACGGACGCGATCCACGTGCCGGGTATCTGGCTGCAGACGCACCACGTGGAACGGGAGTACTACGAGCGGTTCTTCGTGAACGGGCTCACCGAAACGCACCGGCGGCATGCGGAGTTGTGGGATTAGAGTCCCGCTCTGTGGAGATCAATGATCTGACGCCGGCCGAGCAGCGGGTGTGGCGGGCGTTTGCGACGGGCACGACCGTGGACTTCCGCGAGGTGGCCGAAGAGGATGCGGCGCAAGGTGACGGCTGGGGGCCCGAACGGACCGTACGGGCCTCCGTGCTGCGGACGCTGCTCCTCAACGGTCCCCGGGAGCCCGGAGAGGTGGCGGCCCTCAAACTCAAGGGGGCGCGGATCGAGGGCACGCTGGACCTGAGGTACGCCACGGTCGACAGCGTCGTACACATGAGTCACTGCCACTTCGTCGACACCCCGGACCTCTCCGGCGCCCAGCTGCCCTACCTCAACCTGCGGGACTCCGTACTGCCCGGCCTGCTGGTGGCGCGGGCCCGGGTGAACGGCAGTCTCCGGCTGACCCGCTGCCGGTTCGGCGGGTCCGTGCACCTGGGCGGGTCGCGGATCTCCGGCGTGCTGTTCCTCGAACGAGCGGAGTTCGCCTCGGCGACCGGTGCCGGTCCGGTCCTGCGGCTCAACCACGTGACCATCGAGGACGACCTGTGTGCGCCGGGGCTGCGCACCTACGGCGAAGTGCGGCTCGACGGCGCCACCGTTGCCGGCTCGATCGACCTCAACGACGCACGGCTCCACCACCCCGGCAACGCCGTTCTCGACGCACAGACGCTCGTGGTGGAGGGCGACCTCCTGATGCGGCGTGTGGAGACGGCCGGCTGGATCGGCCTGCGCGGTGCACGCGTCGCGGGGCGCTTCGACCTGTCGCACGCCCGCCTGTCGAACCCGGGCGAAGCGGCTGTGCGGGCGAGCAGCTGCACCATAGGTGAACTCTGGCTGCGCAGGAGCCCGCCCCTGGAAGGACGGCTCAACCTGCGCCGTGCCCAGGTGGATGTCCTGTTCCTGGAGCCGGAGGTGGTGCCGGACGAGGTCCAGCTCAGCAGCCTCGTGTACACCACTCTCACGCCGCACGAGCCTGCCGAACGCCGCCTCCCCATGCTGGAACGC
>Ga0307512_10005960_pt1 | contig 12522 bp, 16 predicted proteins | sample 14_EM_MG_FD_200267 | JGI IMG/M metagenome (GOLD analysis project Ga0307512, IMG submission 200267) | Populus trichocarpa ectomycorrhiza microbial communities from riparian zone in the Pacific Northwest, United States - 14_EM | ecosystem: Host-associated > Plants > Roots > Unclassified | place... | reverse complement strand
ATCGACACACGCTATATCTGGACTGGCTGCGGTCTGCCGAATATATACTCCCCGTCACCCTGTCCACCTCCGTTACCCATGTATCTCCGTACAACCGCCGTCGCTCCATGAAGATATACTTGATCGAGCGTGTTTGAGATGCACTTGGAGACGGAGATTGAGTGAACTCAGAGATGCACTTGGAGACTAAGATCGAGTGAACTCAGAGATGCACTTAGAGGCCAGGATCGAGCGAGTTTGGAGATGCACTTGGAGGCCATGATCGTGCGAACTTGCAGGCCGTAATAGAGCGAGTCTGGAGATACACTTGCAGGCCGTAATCGAGCGAGTTTGGAGATGCACTTGGAGGCCGTGATCAAGCGAGTTTGTAGATACACTTCGAGGCCGTGATCGAGCGAAATTGGACGAGTACTTGGAGGCGGCCGATGGACGGCGCGCCGGGACTCAATTCATCAGTTAGTTACCTCTCAACCATGGGAATGTGACAAGGTCACTTTACCTTTGAAGCTCTTATGGAGAACTGGCTGGTGGTGGTCGATCGGTAGGGAGGTACGCCGGAGGCTGAAGCTACATTCAGGGGTCAACTCGAAATCGCGAGAATGAAGGGACGACAGACAATCTTAGGTGTATGCTGTACTCAGTGTTAACTCATGATTATGGCATGGAGAGATAGAGAGGGATGAATTAACTTTGTGTTGTTGCGATGATGGTAGAGTTGTGGACGAGAAAGAGAGAGATGGGAGATGAAGATGAGAATGATATGGAGGATACGAGCGGCTATGAGAAATCAGGGGAATGACTTGCCTGATTGGGTTTAGAAGACCTCGTATCGGTGTTATTACCCGCCGGATCGGGACTCGTACCTGCCTTATCGCGGATGGTCAATTGACTCGCACACGAAATTCTCTAAGTCCCAGTTTCTCATGATGATTTCCCCCATCTCCTCTGATCTCGCTCTTTCTTGTGCTCAACTCTACCATCACCTAAGAACACGAAGTTAAGTCATTCCTCTCTATCTCTCCATGCCATAATCATGAGTTAACACCGAGTACAGCATACACCAAGTACTGCATCATCCCAAGATCGACAGTCTCCCGCTCCAAGCCAGTTTCTGATCCAATTACAAGTTAACCAATGAATAGAGTCTCAGCTGCCGTCGCACCTCCCTCCAAATCGACCGCCTCCAAGTACTCCTCCAATCTCGCTCGATCATAGCCTGCAAGTGCATCTCCAAACTCGCTTGGTCACAGCCTCAGAGTGCATCTCTGAGTTCACTCGATCTTGGCCTCCAAGTGCATGTCCAAACTCGCTCGATCACGGCCTCCAAGTGCATCTGTGAGTTCACTCAATCTCGGTCTCCAAGTGCATCTCCAAACTCGCTCGATCACGGCCTCCCAGTGCATCTCTGAGTTCACTCCATCTCGGCCTCCAAGTGCATCTCCAAACTCGATCGATCACGGCCTCCCAGTGCATCTCCAAACTCGATCCATCACGGCCTCCAAGTATATCGTTAAGGAGCGACGGTGGGTGTATGGAGATACAGGGGTAACGGAGGTGGAATGAGGGACGCGGAGTATATATTCGGGAGACCCCGGGGTAGATAGACAGCATCTCATTTTCATCTCATCTTGTCATACAACGAAAATGCACAGGCTATCTTTCCCAACTTTTGGCCTCACTCACTCTTTCCGTGGATCCTCACGGCCGGGTAGTATCATATCTTCTCACCTTCCAACGCTCCTCGAGCTTCACGTAGAAGGAATGCGAGGTGAGATTTTCGCAGCATCACCCATTGCATTGCAATCCCGATGCAAGCATGTACCCAATGAACCCATTCCGACGTATGGTCACAGTTGGCCACAACGCCAGAGTGTTTGTCTAAAATAGGAGACCGATAGAGCGAGAAGAAACGGCGAAACGGCGATCGGAGGGCGATATGCAACGCGACGCATGGTATTGACGCCGGGCGCTGAGTAATCCACCACCGGGGTGTCTCTGACGGCTCTGACGGATCGCATCCACTCTGACGGAGCCATTCTGCCTGGACGGAAATGTTTTTTGCTGATGTCCCAGCAACTAAAATACATTTTGCTGATGAAGCTATCCGGCAATCATGGTGTCACAGCAAGATTTCTGACGGCTTTATCCTGAAGAATTGACAATAAACTGTTCACATTGTTCCGGCAATGAGAAGAACCAACTTCTAGCAGCAATCCACAGTCAGACATTAGCAGCGAAGAACATCTAAAAATATTTTCAAGAATTCTATTCACTATTACTTTATCAACTCTCACCACTGTGAGAAAGATTTCTATCTGCAAACCTCTCGAAGAAAATAGCACCAGCCCCTTCACTTCCACTATCTTTATATGTCTACTCATGGACTATCAGTTTTGGAAGGAATACAGGACAACACGGTCCGCACTTTTGGAGACCTATACCTATATTACCAAGAACAACAACAAAGTGTACTATCGGCATTTGTTCTTCATCTTACTTATTTCTCTAACATCCAGCATCAAGTCAGGAGGTACCTCCATATGGGACTACTCCTGTTCAAAGAATTTGATGATCCTTGTAATCCTTTGGATGCATTATATGATGATTGTGGTTATTAGTTTGTTCTTGGAAAGGATTTCAAGAAGTTGAGTCTTGGGATAAGTTGAGGAAAAAAGAGCAGAACAATTAGTGAATAGCTGGCTGCACTTAGTTCTACTAAATGTTGTATTGATTATTGGGATTAAGAACCCCTGTAACACATGAATTGGAGTCTTTATTGTATTGAAAAGAAAATAGAAATGAAAAAAGAAAAAGAGTATTATAATGAAATGAAGTTATAGGAGAGTGCCCAAAGATATTGCTCTATACAAAGTTTCAAAAGTCAAATATAGTGAAAATTGAAATACCATAAGTTTGAGCTGGGTTTTGTACAGAAGGAAGAGTTTAGGATAAAGAAAATACTACTTATATAGGGTACAGCATGAGTTAGACAAAATTTATAATGTAAAGTAACCAGATGAAGCTAGCATTAATCTGGATCAACTTTAGATCAAAATTTCAATAACTATTCATATAGTAAAATACTTTAAAAAATACTTAATATTTACTAAAATAGATATAAACAACTACTTTTCAAATGTTTAGCTTTGTGAATGTAATTTGAATTGTTATTACAGTGAAATTGATAGACACAGTCATTTGACTCTTATACTCCTATTCTTAATCTCACATAATTGTACATCAATAAACAATATGGGGTTAATTTCAATTGTAACAATGAGAAAAGCAAAGTAAAATAGTCTGATGACATCACTTAACTAACAATTCAAATTACCTTGAACGAGTTGAGCTTTTGATGAATATAGATTTACAACTATCTGAGTTAATACTAAGTTTCTTTTAAACAATACAGTATACATAAATTTAATACAGTGTTAATCTTAACTTATATAAGATTATAATCAGCTTAACCGAGTTACTCTATTTAACTTTCCATATCTAGTTTTGTCTAACTTACTTTCAATCCCATACAAACTCTTTTTCCCTTATTTTAAACTTTACTTTCTCTTGAAATCTAAAACAAATCTGCAGTATTGAGATTTTCTCTGGATTAACAAGATTTTGATTTGATTAACCTATAAACCCTTATATAGAGTAATGTCTCCTGTCTCTCACACCTTCTTTACCCCTACCATACTATTTCCTTTTTATCACTTTTACTTCCATCTTAGTACATATACACATTGAGAGTCTGATTGGAAACCACTTTCACCATACTTTTTTTCACAATCTCAATTTGGATCAGAACTCACCATTTCGGTTAGTGTAAAATCACGTGAGATCAAGGGCCGGGGTACGAGGCCAGCTTAAATCGGCGATGGGGATCGTCAGGGATGCCTGGTGATGTCAAAGATCGTCTCTCTGGGTTAGTCTCAACCTTAAGTGTAGAACTCTCCTCAGAGGGGACCAAAAGGAAAGTTCAGAATCGCTTCACTTCACTCCATTAGCTAGTCCTTTCTGTCCGTCTCCATACAACTGTTTCTCAGGTGCTGTTACTGGTTCTACAACGAAATGAAGGACTACGCAGGTGCGACAGAAATGTTACTCGACAGGAACGGAACGAACATATCATGCGACGATCCAGGGCTCAGCCTCATCGTGCATATTTTGCTGTGAGCTGAACTGCTTACTCTACTCAACAGCTTCGCAGTTTAGCGACATCTTGTAACCGACTTCCCACATCATCTCCGACCAGACGCGTGCGTACCAATCAACCTTATAATCAAATTGAATTATTTCGGGTCGTTGAGTATCCTGCGCGCTTGTCGGGCTCAAGGATAGCTCAGCAACCGCGCCATTTCGGGAACGGGACAGAAGTCATCCTGGTGGTTACGACGGACGATATGGAATCAGATGAGGAATGGACTGTTACGACTAGCAGTCTTGCACTTCAGGGAGATCGTGTTGGTGAGGAAATGCTGGTACGTATTGTCTTGTCGATTCATTGTTTGCGATATGGAATAAGTTGAGAGTGCTTACTTATCTGTCACATTTCAGCGACACAACGTTCTCACCAATCGCCGCTCCACTCGCGCGGACTTGAGTGCGTTCCGGTTCCCTCCGTCTCCACCACCACCAACCTCCACAGGTCGATTACAAAATCGCCGTCATGCGCACCATCCCTCAATGCCATCTCCACACCTCCGTGGGTGGCTACCGAGTGACTTCTCAAACACGGAAGAAACGACACCACGTTCATCTCTCGAGTTCTCTGAGTTGAGGCAGCAACTAGACCAGCTAGAGGCCCCTGTACCGCCTGGCGAAAGCACATATAAATCCTTTGCGGAGTGCAATGTGTTATTTATGGTGAATGGCGGGTCTCCCCTTCACCGCGGTTTCAAGAACTTCGCACATCAATTACTCCTTAACCGCAGATCTCCTGCAACACCAGAGGTCACTCGGATGATTTTCTGGAACGAAACCTTTAAGCAATATATTGTGCAGGAGATAACAGTTGCTGACGGCGATCTCACACTCTGCGTTGCCGATGTTGGTTCTGTTCGTGACTTCCCGCGTCTACTGTCAGTTCAACGAGAAGCAGACTTGATAATCATTTTCACGACCAGAAGCTCTGCGGCCTTATCACAACGGTCGCTATTGGGACTAGAAAGGTTTACGTCAGACGAGCTGCAAACTGTTCCACATATTCTTGTCATGGTCAATGAAAATACAAATAAGCCTTCGCCTAGGGATGCTTTCGCTGCTGCACATCATTTCACTAATTTAGAACATATTGCTGTCCTGTATCAATCTACGTCCGGACGTGACTCCCTTGGACCATGCCAGATCATTCATATCGATGGGTGTCTTCAGACCCTGCGACCTCGTGGCAAGTTCAATGGGAGGAGTATCAATAGTCTCGTCGAATGGCGAGATCTCCCGGAGCTGGACCCGGCTGCTGCTTTGGAGCGCCTAGTACTGACACGCAGCCCTACCGCCTCCACACAGATTGCGAGCGCGTCGCGAAGTCTAATGGCAGATGTGTCCACTGAACGGGCTCGTGAGCGTGGGCGTATTCCTTGGGAATTGCAAGCTTTGAGAGTTCCCCAGGTAGAATCGGTCACTGCCGACTCACGCGCTGCAAATCGGGTCCGCCGTATTTCTCAACTTCTAACTTCGCCCACAAGAGACAATACTGCGCTATCGAGATTACAGCTTGAGCTTCGAACCGAGCACAGGCGGAATAGCAGACAGCTTCACGATTCACCAGAATACCGCCGCTCACAATCCATAAGACCACAAAGTAACATCAATAATGCACCCCCGACCTCTGTACCGGAGGAACCTATGTTCCATGCCAATGACAGCTTCCGAGGTGAATGCCAACTATGTTGCGAAGAAGACTCGCAACTCGTCTTTCTCCTTAAACAGTCCGTCGATTCCCAACCGGTGTACAACTCCACCATCCCATGGCCTTTCGCACTCGGTGCCCTTCCCGAAAATGACATCATCTCTGCCTTTATGTGCTGCGACAACTGCTCGTTCTACGTCATTGAGCAAGGGAATACTCCGATCCGGGAGAAAGCGACGGGGGCATTTTCGCTCATCCCATATACCTCCAATGTTGAGCGCTGGGCCGATGATCTCCGCAAGGGGTTTGGTCATTACGGTAACTTCTCGCGGCAGCTGCTTCCGCTGGTTTTCCTTGGTGTTGTGGAAGAAACTCTTGCAGCAAAGAGTTGGGCGCGACTGGATGGTTCGGAAGAGAACGAGCAACGCCACAACGCACTATTGTGGACGAAAAACAAAATCTTGACTCAAGTACACATTAACGGGGATGGTCACGAAGGGTTTGTGGGGGAATGGATCCAGAAAGTAGTCGCAGAACCCAAAAGGGACCAGGACAGTATGGTATGGCAATATCCAATACTGGGATTTAGGCTCATGCTGCAGCTCACGGAAATACCGGTTGAGACTCGGGCTAAGGTGTTATGGAAGAGACTGTTGATCGAGATCACGCGACGTATGAGGGGAACATTGGAAAGCAAGGGCTTTGAGCTAGTCACAGCAATCGTATTAGGGATTAATGAGATGCTGGTGGGAGATGAAATAAAGGAAGATGAATGGCTGATTTATATGATTACCGAAGGAGTGCTGCCAGAAGAGGTGGGGAATGCGTTGCGCCCCATGGAGGAGGAAATGGCATGGATACGCAGGCATACTAGATATGCGATGGTGATGTGGCTGAGCTGGATGCCCGGGTTGTCGGGGCTAATGGGGGCCACGGGGGAAGTGGTGGAGGCCTTGGTGGAGGAGAAATGTGGTGATGTTGTGGTGATGGCACCAGAGGAGGTGGACAAAGGGTGGTGTGCGAACTTGTAGAAATTTTGGACAGGCAGGTTGTATCTTGCCCGGGATATTTAGGGTACCTTAGATAAGATAGTAATTGCAGAGAACTCCTACGAAACTTGTACCTTGAACTTGTTAATTGACACAAGTAAAATGGCATGTTGGAATGTCGAGGGAACCATGTGCTTGTCTGTTGACAATAGTACGGAGAGAAGAGTAAATATCTCGCCTGATAGAATTGGATCTCTTGTGCCTTATCATCAGGCCTTTGCTTGTATTCATTAGTATCGGTGACATGTGATACCATGGAAACACTGCTGAGTGATTGATGATGACATTCAGTCACTCAATCTCACCCGACCTGATAATCTTGGACCATCGGCAAAAGTCCAAATTGACTATAGACTGCACTACGCGCAGCTCTTGGCAAGCTTCCCGTGGACCCCTGGGCGATGCGCAGCCTATAGTCATCCATAGTCAGTCTATAGACATCTGTACATGGGCCTATGGAAGCATTTATGACTGGTTAGTCTACAAGTGGACTACCATCAGACTGATCTTGTCCTGTGCATGCCCACAGGCTCTGTACATAGGTAGAACCGATATCTGGATATCCACGGGATGCACCAAGCCCTCTATATTCCAATCTGACTACTTGTATTCAGCCGCTATGTGTATAGAGAATGCTGCAGTGCTAATAGATAATGGGTGTATATTCTATGATTGCACAGTGAGTGCACAGCAACTCTAAGTCAAGTCCACGCTAAATCTGTAGGGTTAGATTATGCCGCCAGAAGGAGGGATATTTTGTGATATCACAATGGGCGGGTGGCAACTACAAGTTGAGTCCACACTAAAGTAATGAATGTTCTGAATGAGTATCATATGCTGCTATCAGTATATTCACTGAATTTCTGCATGAACTATGTACAATGGTCAATGGAGTTCTAGTGGCAATATGGCATGATGATCAAAGAGTTGTGGGAGTTGACGAGGGTTTTGGTAGAATTTCCAGTGGGTCTAAGGTATGATGATCACTGTGTTGCAGTTGTCTACGAGAGGTATAGAACTATTTCCAGTGGAGCTATTGTACGATGGTCACAGAGTTACTGTAGTCTACAAGAGCTATGATATGATTTCCAGTAGAGCTATGGCATGATGATTATAAACTTCCAGTGGTGGGAAGGAAGCTACTGCATGATAAAATTCACACTAGAATATAAGCTTTCGCTAACAAATACTCTACTTTTGGCAGCAAATCTAGTCCCTTGGCCAAATCATAACTGCACAATGCAAAACTAAATTCCCTTCCTTCCCCCAACAGTAACCCAACACCACAAACCTAAGTGCACTGCTTTTGCCAAACCTACAGACACTGTCCTCTCAAATGATACCAGCAATTCTACCCCAGGTGCCAACCATTCCACTGCAAACTAGTAAGCATGAGGCACATGACCTTGGGTATACTTCCTTATCATACACATAATGACCATCATTCAGAATCCTCTGGGTCTTGCCACACCTCTAGAGCCGCTAGTGTTTCCTTCATTTTGGCAAGGTATTCCTCGCATGCCAGAAATGCTGTCTGTTTTGGGAGGCTTAAACAGTGAACTACCTTGCCCTTTTGTTTGCCGATATCTAGAACCTTATGTTTGATTAAGCCCATGGCAGTATCTAATGATTCTGGCATTGTATACATGCGATTCCACATCTCCTGATCCCTCTAGTATATTACTGCGATGGTCAGTTATTGTGCAGCCACCATTGAAGAGATCAGTCACCACCAGCATTTATCTAGGTACATAGCAGGGCATGTTCAGCCTGGCCAGGGGCAACATAGGTGTGTAGGTGTCACTCGAGAGCAGTTGCCAATAGACAGATAAACTCAGGTGATATTTGCACCTGAAAGTGTGAATCTTGGAAGCACAGGGATTTTTTTCCTTGAAAAAAACAGTGGTAAATGGCAGTGGCAATGTAGATGCTAATGTATGGCTCCTTGTGAGTCTGAGGATAAATATTAGCATTATTGCTGCTAGTGGATATATGATATCTGCCACTGCATCTTTCTTCTCAAAGATATATCATGTATTGTAGAGTAGCCAGTGGACCATACCCTTCCTCTTTGGGACGTCCATCTCCAGGAGTTGGTAAACCTCTTTGAGTTTTATGCCAATCCACGAGACTGGGGTGCTTTGCAAAGAATTGTCAAATTCTCTGATCTGTAGGTGGTGGGTAACATTGGTACCAAAGAAAATCCAGAGGACATGCCTAGGCTGTGTGTTCCAGAGCTAGTTGTTGGGGAACACTGTCATCGAATTTCCACAAACAATGGGCCTTGATCCATGAAGCCACAGCCATCTCATCGACAACTTCTGGGAAGGGGTTGTCGAACGATATTCTCCAGCTGATTGTAATGGAAGCTTGTTCTGCCACTTTTCTAACCGATGGATCCTTGAACTGGTCAATATCTCTCGACCACTGTCATCATTTAGTCTTTTTTTCCTCCGCAGGTCCGGATTCAGCATCAGCCTCAGAATATTGCTGCTGGGAACTTGGAAGACTTGAATGGAAGGTCACGCGCATCACAGCGCTTTCGCTAGGATTAGTGCTTCGCTGGGAACTAACACGACCAGATGCCGGCATTGATAGGGGATCATCCACCAACTGCGATCCTAAGGAGGAGACTGACGAGGATTTTGTGGCTGCTTTCGGTAAGAACTGCGTTGGTGGTATATGAGCTGTGGTCGACAAGAATTAAGGTGCCTGCTTCTGACTATGCAGGGTTTAAGTAGTAGAGGCCAAGTCCCAGAGAAGTTCATCATCTGTAACCTAGACATTGTCTCGTACAACTGAGAGTTGATCATCTGTGAGTTTGACATCTGGCAGATTCTATACCAAATCACCATGGCATCTAGGCAACGGGGAACAAGCTTACCATATGCTGGGATGAGGACTTGGATGAAGGGTGTGGGGTTGCAGTATACTCATCTTCCCTTCTGGAAGACAGGATGTCTTCCGCTTCCTCCCCATCTTCCTTTGTCTTGCGCAGTCCTGTTGATTGGCTGGTGGCAATGGATTTGGCCACTGAATTTCACCTGGGCTTCCAAGCATTGCTTCAGACCATTTTGAATTTAATGAATGAGATGTATCGACGGAATAGCAAATGTGGTAGGGAGAGGAAAGGAGTGTGTCCTGCAGAGTGCACTCATCATAGTATATGTATCCAGTTGGAATCCAGTCCTTCCACCTGTGTTAGTGATTTTGCACCTCATTCCACTAGAGGAATATTTCGATCTAGATCTCCATATCCAAAATTCTACATGGTGAATACAGAGATCTCTGTAACCTTCATTTTGCTGGATGAAGAACCTGATATAGGTTTCTACATCAGCAAAATGTATTTTAGTCACTGGAAGCCTCCAGGAGTGTCTGAGAGGATATGGAGTGTAAACTTAGATGGGTCAATTTCAGGAAAGTATCAGACCCTAGGAGGGCATTCCGGCCGGCCTTCAGAGTAACTGAGATCTCTGATGACAGGTACAGGAGTACCAGGGGAGTGAGTATGATGAGTTTAGGAACACCTCAGAGCACCGGAGAGAACATTGGGTGCACCCGGGAGCACCTGGAAGCGCCAGCGACAAGTCTGGGTGCACCGGTAACAAGTCATGGTGCGCTGGTGACAAGTCTGGGTGCGCCGGCGACAATTCTGGAAGCACCTCGAATCACAGTAGAGCAGTCAGGGAAAAACAGCATCTTCTTTGGGAACGCTGCTAGGGTGCCTGGAAATCATAGCTACTACTTATAGTTCAATGATTGTTAAAACTCATGTATTCAGTTTGTATTCTCATCTATGTATCTATGAATCTAAGTATCTATGTATCTATATAGCTACCCATCTACAAACGGTATATCTGAACTGGCTGCAGGCGGTACTTGGGAGCAATTGAAGGTGTGCCTGAAGATGACGATTGAGTGAACTCAGAGAAACACTCCGAGGCCGTCATGGTGTGAGTTTAGAGATGCACTTGGAAGGCTTTGATCTTGCGAACTTGGAGGCCATCATCGAGTGAGATTGGAGATACATTTGGAGGTTGTGATCGAACGAGTATGGAGATGCACTTGGAGGCGGTAATCGAGCGTCTTCGGAGATACACTTGGAGGCCCTGATCGAGTGAACTTAGAGATGCACTCCGAGATCGTTATCGAACAAGTTTGGAGCTGCACTTGGAGGCCGTCATCATGAGAACCTTGTGGCCATAATCGTGTGAGTTCGGAGATACTCTTCGAGGCTGTGATCGAGGGAACTGAGCGATGCACTCCGAGATCGTGAGTGAGCGAGTTTGGAGATGCACTTGGAGGCCGTGATGGTGCGAACTTGCATGCCATAATCGAGCAAGTCTGGAGACACACTTGGAGGCTGTGATTGAGCTAGTTTGGAGATACGCTTGGAGGCGGTGATCAAGCAAGTTTGGAGATTCACTTGGAGGCCATGATCGAACGAGATTGGACGAGTACTTGGAGGCGGTCAATTGACGGCGCGCTGGGTGCTGAGACCATATGTGTCAGTTAGTTAACTTGCATCCGTGGGAATGTGAGAAGGTGTCCCTCCCTTGGAGCTCTCATGTGGAGCTGGCTGATGGCAGTCAATCGTGTAGGGACGCACGCCGCAAGCTACATTCAAGGGTCAACTCGTAATCATGATAATGAAGGGAAAACAAACATTGTTGGGTGAATGCTGTACTTGGTGTATGCTGTACTTGGTGTACGCTGTACTTGGTGTATGCTGTACTTGGTGTCACTTCATGATCATGGCATGGAGAGGGATGACTTAACTTTGTGTTCTGCAATGATGGTAGAGTTGTGGACGAGAAAGAGGGAGATGGGGATGAAGATGAGAACAATGTGGACGATACAAGCGGATATGAAAAATCAGGGGTATGACTTGCCTGAATGGGGTGGGCACACCTCGCATCGGTGTTATCACACATCGCATTGGCACTTGTACCTGCCATATCGGGGATGGTAAATTGACTCACAAACATAATTCTCATAAGTCCTAGTTTCTCAATATGATTTGTCCCATCCTCTCTCATCTCTCTCTTTCTCATCCTCAACTCTACCATCACCTAAGAATACGAAGTTAAGTCATCCCTCTGTATCTCACCATGCCATGATGAAGAGTTAACACCGAGTGCAGCATACACCGAGTCTGGGATACACCAAGTTCAGCATACATCGAGAACAGCATATACTGAGTACTGCATACACCGCGTACTGCATCATCCCAACATCGACTGTCTCCCGCTCCCGGCCAGTCTCTCATCTCTCGCCAGACCATCTTATACTCAATTCTCTACATGCCCACAATTAAGTGTTGACCAATGAATAGAGTCTCAGCTTCCATCGCGCGTCCCTTCTGAACTACCTCTTCCAGATTGACCGCCTTCAAGTCCTGCTCCAGTCTCACTTGATCATGGCCTCCACGTGCATCTCGAAACTCGCTCGATCACGGCCTGCAAGTGTGTCTCCAAACTCGCTCGATCATAGCCCCCAAGTGTATCTTCAAACTCGCTTGATTGCGGCCTCCAAGTTTGCACGATCACTGCCTTCCCAGTGTATCTCCAAACCCGCTCAATCACGGCCTCGGAGTGCATCTCAAACTCGCCCGACTAC
>Ga0307512_10005959_pt1 | contig 12525 bp, 18 predicted proteins | sample 14_EM_MG_FD_200267 | JGI IMG/M metagenome (GOLD analysis project Ga0307512, IMG submission 200267) | Populus trichocarpa ectomycorrhiza microbial communities from riparian zone in the Pacific Northwest, United States - 14_EM | ecosystem: Host-associated > Plants > Roots > Unclassified | place... | reverse complement strand
AGGATCACGTATATTCTTTTTGTGTCTACTTACGAAATGCATTAGCATTATCGAGGCGTACACCTTCAACTTTGAGGTATACTTTCTGTCATTTCTCCTGGGTCAGTCCCTCACAGCCTTATCTCAGTATCGCCGCATTGCAGGAACCGACGTCGTTGTCCCGATTATGTCACTAGGAGAGGACTTGGAGAAGCTTACCCTCGGTGATGGGAACCATTCTAAGGATCCCATCTTATTAGCCAGTGTTGAGGGCCGCCTCCCGACTTTTAAGGACGTGAAAAGGAGTTTGAAGGTACGAAACAACCAGTTCTGGCTCGGTCTGCGAGCCTACAGCCAACTATTTTCCTAGACATTAATCAAAACCCTAATTCAAGCAATATCTCAGATGGATTCCCTTCCGAGTATTACATGTTTACCTGTCGTCGCGTTCCTCTGATGTCAATGTGCTCCCCAGAACGTCGATATGCCACTTATAAAGCGTTCTATTACCCCCATACGCCAGCGTCATACGAGCCTCCTCACTTCCGTCCCGGGGACTCCGAGGCTGATCAGTATTTTTTCTCCACGCACGGAAAGGAAGAGGTCCCAGAGCGATGGAGCATTGGCAGGCTTAAAACGGGCTGGCACGGGTGGGCATTCAACTTACTGTGGCGCGGATTGGTGACCTTTTCTCCCAGTGTGAACGTCCACGTTGCCTCGGTTTCTGCCTACCTCCCGTCTACAGAAGCCAACGATGTTTCTCCGGTAGCTATCACGGAGCTGATTGCCTACCCCTTCTCACTTAGAAACAGGTCCAGATCGAGTTGCAGAAGCAAGATGCTCGGGAACGTATCATTGTCTGGGATGCTGATAAGATTGGCAGATTATATTCTTTAGGTGCCAATGCGGAGTTTGAGGGCGACCCTGACCCCTCACAGGGTGATTTACATGGCCCTGTAATAGGCCACGATGAGTGGATTCCCATGGGAACCAGGAGTGAGGGGGGTGTGATCGTGCCTTTTTCCAAGCAGCCGCCAGGACCGGAATCAGTTGAAGGTATCATGGTCACCGATGCTAGTGCAGCTACGCAAGAGCTTTTGTTCACTGGACGGGTCGAATGTGTCCCTGACAGCGTGCAGCGCTTGGTTAGCTGAGTTGGTTTACGAACCATCTTTGTCCTATAATCATGTCTCGTTTCAGAACAATGAGAATGCAGAAGGACGACCTGGAAGCCTTCCGCCAACTCAGGAGATTACAACGCGCAATAGTTCTCCCCCTGAGACTAGCGGCTTCCTTCCCCCTTCCGACTTTTCCATGGGGGATTCCTCTCTGGCAGATGTTACTGACAGTGATATTGATACCCAGGTGGTCCTCGACCTGGTGAAGGGACGAGCTAATTTAGATGGCGAAGAGATCCTAAGTACGCATAGATCCCGACTGCTTGTCCCGTGGCGGCTTACAGCTATCTCCAGACATGGATACTCAACAAACATGCCATAGTCTCAATTCCCATAACCTAGGATCATTTCTTGCCGAATCACCGGTACCTTGCGATGATGTCCAAGATGAAGTGATGACCCCGAAAGATCTTGGAAACACGGACCCAGCTGTGTCAGATGCTGAACTAGATTGCAACTGTCATGTTTCTGTACATTGAAGATAGTCACCTCCGGATTTCCCTCGCTCATATTTGTCCCCCGCAGGTGGAAGATGAATCCATTTTGTGCGAAGGTGGATGCAAGAAGTGGTATCACATTTGGTATGTAAGCTTCAAAGTAATAACCACACACTCTCACCATCCACGACACTCATAGGTGTATGGGGTACGAAGCTACTATTGCATTCAGCGTTCGGGAGGCTAGTCGGGCTACCAACGTGTCCCATTCTCAGGTACCACTCTCATCGCGACAAGCGTCTCCCGAAGCAATTTATATGCTTTCATTGCGGTCTAAAAATGGACAAAAACTGGGAGATCATCAAAGTACAGACATGGTATGAAGAGTTACTTGGGAACTTCAGTCGTCTAGCCCTTTTCCGGTCAGTAAAATTGAACGTTTGGTTCTGTATTGCCAACAATTAATGTACTATATTTGAAGCCGGGCAATCAAAATTGCTGAAACCCACAAACCCGAGTCCTCTAGCGCTTTTGCAAAGCTGATCGGTGCGTGATCTGATCCAAGAGATGTCAGCCATGCTAAGACACCTGTGCAGCGTGCGAGCCTATTGTAGCAGCGCAACTGTTCAAAAGACTTCAAGTCGAAGGTTAAAGCTTCAGGGACAGTCATGTATTGTCTGCTGAACCAAGTTTAGGCTTCATTTCCCCAAAGGCTGTTAGCGGGGAGATGGCCCATCCTGATCAGATGTGCAAGACGAGTAACGTTAGAGGTAAAGTCAAGCAACAGAGGGCTGTAAGACAGAAATACGTTTTTGTCGCGGCTTCGAAGCGAGGACAGAGGTATCGCGATTATTTCAACCCAAATAGCGCCGTGCAGCTTCGTGTAATGGGAATGGAAGACACTGTGGTGCGTATCGCTTTCTTCTGTTGACTGTGCACATACCCTTCTTTTGTCTGCCTTGCGGTTGGACATCGCTAGGCGGCGGTAAATGTTTCATCTTTGAATATATCTAACATCGACATGTATCGTAGAATCGCGCGTCAAGACCCATCGTTCGCACCCCACAGGAAGTTTCTCCATTCAGGGAAGCAAGCCACGCAGTTACGGGGCCAGGCATTACGTCCGTTAGCACATTCCACAAGTGGGCTGACTCATGACGTTGCGCCAGATACAGTTCAGATCACAGTTGTGATGGTGGTCAACGGCACGGTGATGCGCAGAACCCTGTCACATCGCCCCTGGGCAACGCGAACAACGAACTCAAGCGCAAGGTCAATCCAGACATCGCCGCCGAGATCGATGGAGAGCTCAACGCACGAAAGAAATTCAAGGTTTCCGTGGTCCCTGCTGTCAACCTGTATGAATGAATGACTGTGAACTCTCTTGCGAACTTACTTTTCTTGGCGTCTGTGGGATCGTTCCTTATTGTCTGGGCAGATTACTGTACCTTGCCTGGCCCATCAACTGTCACTTAGGGGTCTTCTACATTGCCGCGTCCTGTTGGGGAAATAAGTATGGGCGCTTCCATTCTCATTCTCGCAATGACCCGAGTCAGAGCTGTGTCAACTGCTCGTCGTTTGAATTCAAAAGCGACGCAATTGGAACATGGCGCAAACATCTAAAAGTGTTGCGTTACAGATCAGTGCAGCCAACTGGGCGCAACAAAGTCTACGTGGTCGTATTGGCAAAGGCCGGGTCTCGACCCATCTGGTGGACATGGCTGCGTTAACATGGTTCAGTATGTCTGCTTGCGAAGTTTGCGCCCGGTTGGATAGGTACTGTCATGTGTATGGGATGCCATAAGGATTTGGGATGTGGTTGAGAAATAGGGGAGGTTGTGTGATCCTTGACTTAGTCCACGAGACCTGGAAGATAGCGGACGTTCCAGAGACTCGACAGAGAACCAAATTCTCATAGATCTCGTCTATTGAATACTAGGAGACTCGTACGGACGTGAGAGTGGCGGGGCTGAGCATATAAGCTTGTGAGGTGGTTCGAACAGGAACCCTCATCCAATCCGCCCAAAATATTTCACACAATTTTTGCTCGATTACCAGAAATTGACACACAATTTCTAGTACCTTCTATCAACGTGTTTCAGGCATTTTTGATAGATATCCCGTCGTGTGGCCAGAGGGGGGAAAGGCCGTTTGCCGTTTGCCGTGTCGGAGTTTGACGATTTCGCGCTGTTCCAGATGTGATGAAGGTCGACTACTATCTTATCACCTTCCATCGCGTCGCGTGGGCGGACTTTCCGTGACAACGTGTGATCTGTTTGAATGAGATGCCCCGTGCCAAATTCCCCAGGACAGGACTGCTTCTTTGGGACGCACGACGCAACGATGCCATACTTGAAATGGATAAAAGAGCTTCCGCAGTAGCGGAGTTTGAATAATGTAATCGGGCTCAGTCACCGGACAGGCTGAGCCAAGCTGCTCTAGTTACGCTACAGGGAAAGGACAAAAATGTACACCACACAAACGAGCCCAGTAGCTGTGAGGATACCAGCTACAGGGAGATACGGAGGAGTCGTCTATGCCTTGCACCATTAATTCATCTCCTGCGAGGGCCTCACACGCGTGTCGTCAGACCACGGGAAGGTATGGAAGACGCGCGAGGTGAAAAAAAAGTGTGTGAGGGGATTTGATGTGCCGAGGAGGCGTTAGCTGATGGAGATATAGGAAGGCTGCTCGTGGAAGTTAAGGGCCGGTCCGGAGATAAAGGGCCGAAAAAGGGCCAGACACGAAGGCGGGCCGAGGCCCTTCGACAACGGCTGGGCGCTCATTTAATTAATCAAAACGAAAGTCGGTCGGTCAGTCGGTCGGTCGGTCTTATGGGTTCCCGTCTGTCGGGTCGGGAATAAATGAGCAGTTTATCGTCTGGGAGCAGTGCGATCGCAACACGGACGGGTTGGTTACGTCTATGAGTCCGCTAGTGGTGACAAAAGCAGCCTGCTAGATTAACTACCACCTTGACCTGTCCTGCCAGTGGGACACACAACTACAACTATATCGCGCTGCAGCTTGTTACACGTCCGCGCTACGAGTGCCTATTCTTCATCAATTACAAACACCCCCCTTTGCCTTTTCTTTCTACAACCTCCACGTCAACCACATGCCCTTCAAACTCTCAGCCACCCTCCAGTCCCATTCGGACGACGTAGGCTGTCCCATTCTTTTACGCGTCCTTTTTTGGTGCCTTGACCATTCCTCAGGTCAGGGCAGTCGTCGCCCCTTCAGACGATCTTATCCTTTCGGCTTCGCGCGATTCTACAGCGATCTCGTGGATAAAACCATCAGGATCTTCTTTCTCACCTGCTTATACTTTCCGAGCCAGTTCTCGCTTCGTGAATTCCGTCGCTTACCTGAAACCTACCACAGAAGCTCCACAAGGTGAGAGCATTTACACTCTCGCTAGACTCCATGTTTCCCTGACAGCGATACTTCATTCAGGCTACATCGTTACGGGTGGTCAGGACTCTATAATTAACATATGGGCAATCGGGACTAGTCGAGAGGAACCCTTGTACACTCTACTAGGTCACTCGGAGAATGTTTGTGCTCTACATGTTGGGGAGGATGGCACCATCATTTCAGGATCATGGGACAAGTGCGTGCCTCTCCCCTCCGTCCCATCCTCACCTAGCTGAATCCCCCCCGCGAAGGACTGCTAAAGTATGGACACACTTTCAGCTCGTGAACGAACTCGTGGGTCACACGCAACCTGTGTGGGCGGTAGTAGCGTTGCAGGGGGACGAGTATCTCACTGGTGCGCCCCTTCACTTTTCACTTTTTCACGTTCCCGTATGGCATCCCCTTGCGCTAGGTTCCGCCGACAAGACGATCAAGCTTTGGCGGCAACATAAGTGTCTTAGGACTTATCACGGTCACAAGGATGCAGTGCGCACCCTTGCGCTCTTGACAGATATAGGTTTTGCTTCAGGCTCTAACGACAGGTTCGTGAACGATTTGCTAGCTGGTGCTGTGCTCACCTTTGTCCACTCAGTGAAATCACAATATGGACATTCGAGGGGGACATAGTCCATTCGCTCTCTGCCCATACTTCTTTCGTGTATTCATTATCAATACTGCCGAATGGCGACGTAGCGTCGGGGGGAGAAGACCGAACCTTGCGTATTTGGCGAGGTATGCCTCCCCTTCCTACCCCACTCGGCTCTTACAGACAAGTCTCCTCCGCACCGAACAGACGGGGAGTGCTACCAGACCATAAGCCATCCAACAATCTCTGTATGGTCTGTCTCCGCGATGCCCAATGGTGACATCGTGACTGGCGCTAGTGATGGCACCATACGCATTTTCAGTGAAGCCGAGGAGAGATGGGCCCCACCCCAGGAGTTGAAGGCTTTCGATGATCTGGTCGCAAGTCAGGCACTACCCTCACAGGAAATTGGGGATGTTAAGAAGTCCGATCTCCCTGGCCTTGAGGCGTTGAATATCCCGGGCACGTATTCCTTCCGTCTTACGCAACTGTCCATTATCTCATTCTAGTTTAGGTCGCAAGCCCGGAGAGGTCAAAATGGTGCAAAACGGGGAGATAACCGAGGCGCATCAAGTACGTTTCATCTCTTCTAGGGCATAAACTTTACCAGACTTTCAATCAGTGGGACGGTACGAGTAATCAATGGCAAAAAGTCGGGGAGGTCGTCGATGCTGTTGGTTCTGGACGCAAGCAACTTCACGAGGGAAAGGAGTATGACTACGTCTTTGACGTTGACATCCAGGATGGGGTCCCCCCTCTCAAGCTTCCATACAACGCCAATGGTGTGTTTTGTTTTTGTCTCCTGCGTGAGAATCGTATGTGTGACACATGTTTACAGAAAATCCATTCACCGCTGCTCGGCGTTTTCTTGAACAGAACGACCTTCCGCTCACATATATCGACCAAGTCGCACAATTCATTGAAAAAAATGCGGGCGGGGTAAACTTGGGCGGAGGTAACGAATATGCAGATCCCTTCACAGGTGAAACCACGCTTTGTATGCCCATTCGCCATTTCGTTGACGACCTGGTTAACCTAGGGGCATCACGACATCGCCCTTCTGATTCGACTGCCTCCGTGCCCTCGGCATCCACATATTCCGACCCCTTCACTGGAGGGTCCAGATACATTTCAAGCGAGTCTTCAACTGTAACACCCCCTACGACTTCGTCGTCGCATAGTGACCCTTTTACGGGTACCAGTCGCTATGTTTCAAGCCCTGCAGCTTCGCAGTCCCCGGCCCCGACGGGTTCTGTGATCCCAGTGGTGGGTCATTAGAATGACGATGCGAAGATTGCTCATATCGTTGGTAGTCAAAACCTTTCTTGTTCAAACAAGCACATGTCTCCGCCATGCAGGGGAAGCTTTACCAGTTCGACCAGGCTCTGCGCAGCGAGATTGTGCGGCACTTCAGCCTCTTGCATTTAGAGTGTCTAACCTTTGTGCAGTCGACATCGGCTCTTGCCATGTATCCTGACGAGATCTCACACCTCGAAGAAGCTTTCACATTCCTCTCGCAGTCTACGGCTGGAAAGTCACCCGCAGTCAATCTGTCAACCGCGCACGTCGAAACAGTCGTTCAGATTCTCGATCGGTGGCCTGCGTCGCAACGCTTTCCAGGTACTCATCCTCACGGCCATTGTCTCAGACCCCGTAATCTGAATTATTTGTATTCTAGTGATTGATCTTGCGCGACTTCTAAGTGGCTTCTGTGCGAACCTCATTGATCACAACACGTTTTTCGATGCACTGCTCCAAGCTGCCGATCTCTCAATTGACAACAATGCCTCATCATCGTCCAAGGCCAAAGAGGCGAATGTCCTTCTTGTCTTGCGGAGTGTGGCAAATTCATTACAAGAGGGCACCAAGATAGGTGATGGCGGTTGGATCGAGAAGGTGCGTTTCCAAGGCCACAGTCCATGTTATTCTCTCACGTAAGGCGGTACTGCCTCATATGGCAGATTTTCGGAATCCTCGGCAGTGCGCCTTATGAGAAATTCACCAAGGGACAACGCCTCGCCCTGTCCACCATTCTTTTCAAGTATTACTTCCGTGCCCCTCGCCTTGTGTGCCCTGAGCTAATTCGCTCGGACAGCTTTTCCTGCGTAACTTTACAAGAAGACGTTGATGCGGGCTTGCGCGCACAGCATATTCGCCTTATAACCGACGTATGGGTTTCTACTTGGTTCTTCGCTGCTGCCGCATAGATGCCGACGGGGACGTGTGATTCACAGGTTCTCAGTCTAGAACGTGCGGACGCAGAAGTAGCCTATCGAGCGCTCGTGGGCCTAGGCAATGTGGTAAGCTGATGAGCCTGTCTTTTCCCAGGGTGCAGGGTGCGATCTCATCTCGTCCGCAGCTATATGCGGCGAGGGCGCAAACCACTTCATTAGAGGCGGCAACGGTGAGTTCGCTGAAGGCAACAGTCGCGGAGCTGCCCACCCAGTTCGGGGACGCGAGGATTAATGAGATAGCAAACGAGATCCTTACGTTGACATGACGTGCTTATTTTCTGTCGTCATGTCCGCATCGTTTTGTACTGGGGCCTTTGGTATAGTAAGGCTGCAGCAGTTGGGTGTAAATGAAGCAAGGTAGATCCTGATCATTGAGTACGTCTGAACTTTGTGAGTAAAAATGTAGCTGGCTGGCCAGAGGAATAGATCGATGGGTGTTCGCTAGATCAATGTCGGGTGCTTGGCTCAGCAGCAACAATCAATCAATTAATCAATAGCGGGATCGCGATATAGAAATCAGTCCCGGCTACAATCCTAGGATTTGCGTCTGAATTTATAACATACTTGTGACAACCACCCTTTTCCTCTACCATCACCCACATGACCGCCACACCATATGATAGGTCCAATAAACTGTACGCCAATGGACACATCGTACGGTACGAGGGGCCGGAGAACAAGCAGTAGATAGTCCAGGGCCATCTTGATACGAGTCTCGACTCTGAGGGCGAGAGGCAGTCAGACCTATTGGCAGAGGCGCCGAAGGACGTTCCGTTCGATGTTTGTTACTGGAACGACTTCCGACGAGCAGTGGAAACTGAGAAGCGATTCTGACCGATTTCACGGTTCTGAGCGGTGGGTCGAATAGAATATGGCATTTTCCAGAGACACGTCTGGTGGAAAGAAGAGACATAGACTGAGACGACCCAGGAAGTCCGGTGGTGTCGACACCCTCGCAAGCCAGGCGTTCGGTCGCCTTACTACTTGACCAAGCTCTTTGTCGGTGTTCATAGGTATCAGAAAAAGCCTCAGTCGTAGTTTACGTAGAACGTCGTAGAACTGCTGGTTCCGAGCCTAGATAACGTGGTGTAACGAAACAGTCATGGGAAAGACCTCCCCGTCCGCTTTTGATCGTCGGTTAGCCTAAGGGATCAAGGATTGCGCAGGATTTGAGCATACCACCGAGTGGGAGCTCTTTGTGACTGACCCTGCGTTCGTCACGTGCTCTGAAATTAATGCACCACGCGTCATGCGCGTGACATGAGGTATGAACACGCCTTGGCCTGACCAGGTTGCTGCTTGTATGCACAACATAAACCAAGGGCGCGTCTGAAAGTACAGTAAGTCTCAATGCTTCCATCTCGTCATTTCGACTTTGAAACCCCCATGTCTCTCTTAGAGCAGACGCCCCTCCTAGATGGCAACTGGCAACCCCCTTCGACTCGGAGTTCATCCCTTAGCCTGAAGGTGGCCGCGCCCCCAAAGGCCGAAGGCGAACCGTCTTGGTTGGACTCTTACAGATGGTTTATCTTCGGGTCCTGGCTGAATATCTTATTGCTGCTGGTGCCCGTCGCCGCAGTTGCTCACTATTTGAGCTGGGACGCACCGCTGCGCTTTGGATTCAGCTTCGTTGCGCTCATCCCCCTTGCCAAGGTGCGTGACATGGGTTCAACGCCCTGGAAGTTCGGCTCATTATACTGAGTTTCTCCGCAGTTGCTTGGCGATGCCACGGAAGAGGTGTCCCTCTCCCTCGGGCAAACTCTTGCCGGCCTCTTGAACGCTACTTTCGGGAACGCGGTTGAAATCATCGTGGGCATCGTCGCCCTTCTTGAGGGAGAAATTCGGATTGTCCAGACTTCCGTATGTACCCACTCCTATCTTCGCACAACACACGTTTACCATGGGTAGATGATTGGTTCCATCATATCCAACACTCTCTTTGTTTTGGGCTGCTCCTTTCTCGCTGGTATTATCGATGTCTCAGTGCTAAGAACGCGCACTCACTCGAAGGCACTGCACAGGTGGAATTGTTAATCATGAGAGTACCTTTCGGGTCACAGCTGCCCAAACGTTAGTACTTCATTTCTCTCCCCCAGGGTTGTCCTTGAGTACTGACATATTCCGTTCACAGGTGCGCTTCGGTGAGAACCCATCTTCGACTTCGATTGATGCCTACTAATGGCTATGCTAGCTCATGACTCTTTCATGCATCAGTACGTCTACCAAAATGTTTAACGTTTTAGAACTCTTCATCCCTAATCCGGTCAACAGCCCTTGTGATCCCAGCTGCGTATCATACCACGAAAAACGTTGCTTCTCCGGTTGGTGGGGGATTAGTGGTCGCAATAGGCAGCCCCTTACTTTCTGATCTCAACGAGGATGCTCAAAAAGGTCTTTTGATCATCTCCCGTGGCACGGCTATTCTCCTGCTTGCTGTCTACATGGCCTATCTCTTCTTCCAGCTCAAAACGCATGCGTCACTCTTCATTCCGCAGAAGCAGAGACCGACACACTCTAGAGATGGATCTGCTTCGGTAGTAGAAGAGGGAGATGTTGAGACTCCCCAGATGAGCGTGGTAGCCGCTGGTCTTGGGTGAGATCGCTTCCGTCACCAATCGTTAACTTTCACTCAGTAGTTTCGCAGCCTTCTTCTCGTTACTATCGCTACGTCATTTGTCACGGACTATCGTGAGTGTCGAGTTGCGGGATTCACCTATGACTAAATCTTGAGTTTGTTCAGTGGTCGACTCGATCGAGGAGACGGCAAACAGGTTCAATATTCCAAAGGCGTTCATCGGCCTCATTCTCATTCCCTTTGTTGTGAGTATGACCTGCGTTACCTCTTGGGGCTTCACTTGACTCGTTGCACAGGCAAACGTAGCCGGACAGGTTACTTCCATGCGAATGGCTATTAAGGACAAAATGGAGCTTACTATTGGCATCTGTTTGGGCAGTTCGATCGTACGGAACATCCACATCCCCTCCCCCGCCATGTACTAAGACCCAATGGATTTGTTTCAGCAAGTCGCCACTTTTGTCATACCACTCCTCGTGGTAATTGGCTGGATGTGAGCACCTCACACCTAGGAGGGCCAGTCACCGTCTGCTGACGCGTCCCGTGGCCCGCACAGCTCTGGGCATGAGCTTACCCTCTTCTTCAACGATTTCGAGGTACGCGCTGCGTTCGCATCACCTTTGGGGTCCCGTTCTGAGCTCCTTGTTTCGAACATGATCCCCAGATCGTCGCCTTGTTTGTCTCTGTGCTACTTGTCAACATGCTTATCCAGTGCGCAGTCACATGTTCTCGCGCCGAGCCCGCTGACCACGTTTGTGCCGTGTTTTACACAGAGACGGAAAATCCAACTATATGGAAGGTCTTATGTTGATCACTCTGTACCTTGTTCTTTCTCTGGCATGTGCGTATCCTGTAGCCCTCTGTCCTCTGCGTAATCAATCTAACACGGTGATTGCAATAGTTTGGGTCTCATAGCACCCCTTTAGGGTTATCTCTTTCTAATCATACTGAATCACTTCGCGGGTACCAACGATTTTACGTTACTCTGTTCCTGCCTTTAAGCTCTTCTCTGATTTCAACCCAGTCAGTTGAGCGGAATCTTGGCGCTACCTTCGCTCTTTTAACGCTCGTTGGTCATTGATATTATTTAGTTTATGTTAACTGTGTCGTATGATTTTAGTCTGGTTTATGGAATCTTGCCGAATATATCAAGCAACTCCCTTCATCAGTTACTTTCCCTTATATTCTTACACAGTACTTCTCTTAATATGTACTGTTGCGTAAAGAAGGTGTGACATCGTAGACCTGCACTGCAATGCCGAGATGGGGCTCTCATGAAGATGGGCTTGCGGATTGTCACGGGGGAAGATTATTGGGATTGCGATAAGCAACCCGGATGCAAGTGTGTCAGCAAAGGGTGAATAAGATAACATTCTCCTATCTACGGTACACACATACATATTACTGAGCAAGCGAGTGGGCGTCCCCACTCCATCTCCCTCTGTGCATATTCTGTTGCAGCAAAGAGGTTGTAAAAGGTATGGGAAGGAGTGGAAGGGAAAGCGAGCAAGAAGGAAGTGAGCGACGTGGGAGCGGAACTATGCAAACAGCCAGTAAGGACACGAAAGTGCACACAAACTGAGGGAGCAGGGGCGGTAACTGCTGGGTATAAAAGAAGCAGGACATCGACAGTGGGTACATGAAAAGAAGGGTGGTCGACGGAGGTAAAAAGAAGGGTGAGTACTACTGTACAACTATAGTAATCGTCCATGCAAGCTGTCTGTCAAACGCAAGCGCTGCACGCGCTGTCCGATGTGTTCGTGGGTAAACTAACTTGTAACATGCCGGGGCCGATCGCCATTTCCGCGACATATTCCTCCCCGCATCCGCGCGTTCACTCTCGTATCACTTTAAAGATTGGTATGGCGAGGCGGTGCCGGTAGAATTAGTACTAGTTGCGCCTGGCACTGCACCCGGTGCAACCCAGTTGCCAATTCAGGCAACTCAACTCAGACCAGTCAGAGTTAACTCTCCAGCAACACTACCATGGACGCATGCAAGCGCTAGTCCGTGAGAGACAACATAAATTCAAGGGTGCGTCTGACGGAGGGGTTTCATTACCCCCATCCTTTTCGCACTTTACCCTCACTGGCATGTCTTACTCAGAACAGACCCCCCTCCT
>Ga0307512_10005958_pt1 | contig 12529 bp, 8 predicted proteins | sample 14_EM_MG_FD_200267 | JGI IMG/M metagenome (GOLD analysis project Ga0307512, IMG submission 200267) | Populus trichocarpa ectomycorrhiza microbial communities from riparian zone in the Pacific Northwest, United States - 14_EM | ecosystem: Host-associated > Plants > Roots > Unclassified | place... | reverse complement strand
CGTCGTCTGGGATGTTCTGAAGGACGCCCTCGACCGCCGGGTCAAGGCCGCGGGCCGGGAGTCGCTGGACGTCCTCGACACCGGAGGCGGCAGCGGCAACTTCGCGGTGCCCGTCGCCCGCCTCGGCCACCGCGTCACCGTCGTGGACCCCAGTCCGAACGCGCTGTTCGCGCTGGAGCGCCGGGCCGCCGAGGCCGGCGTCGCCGACCGTGTCCAGGGCGTTCAGGGCGACGCCCACGGCCTCTTCGACGTCGTCGAGCGCGGCGGCTACGACGCGGTGCTCTGCCACGGCGTACTGGAGTACGTGGACGACCCTGCCGAGGGTCTCCGCAACGCGGTCGGGGCCCTGCGCCCCGAGGGCGTGCTCAGCCTGCTCGCCTCCGGTCTCGGCGGCGCGGTGCTCGCGCGCGCCCTCGCCGGTCACTTCACGGAGGCCCGGCACGCCCTCGGTGACCCGGACGGCCGCTGGGGCGAGGGTGATCCCGTACCGCGGCGCTTCACCGCCGACCAGCTCACCGATCTGGTCGAGGGCGCGGGCCTGCGCGTCGGTGCCGTGCACGGCGTGCGGGTCTTCGCGGATCTGGTGCCCGGCGTCCTCGTGGACACCGAACCGGGGGCCCTGGACGCCCTGCTCAAGCTGGAGGCCGCGGCGGCCGAACTCGCCGCCTTCCACTCCGTGGCGACGCAGCTCCATGTGCTCGGTGAGACTCGCGAGGCCACCGAGACCTGAGCCGCCTCCAGTGAGGGAGCTGTGGAGGCGCGCCGCTGATCAGGGGCGCGACGGCAGATGGAGTACGCCACAGGCCCCCCGATCGGGCGCTCGGAGCCGTATGATCGAGGGAGACCGTCCGGCATGACGGGCCGGTCGCTGGGGAATCTACGCCTCAGTGGATCGGAACGCCATGGCGGGTTCCGGTTGGCGAATTGGCGCAGAGGGGCGGGTTTCACGGGGGCGATTCCCTGCCTATCCTGAAGGGGACCCCCGGTCGCCCCGGCGACTGCACGATGAGGAGGACGCCGTGCCGCTCTCGGAGCACGAGCAGCGAATGCTCGAGCAGATGGAGCGAGCGCTGTACGCCGAAGATCCCAAGTTCGCGACAGCGCTTGAGGGAAGCGGGCTGCGTACGTACACCCGGCGACGGGTCTACCAGGCGGTCGCGGGCTTCCTGGTGGGTATCGCGCTCCTCATGGCCGGAATGGTCGCAGTCCAGATCTGGCTGAGCGTGGTGGGTTTTCTCGTCATGCTGGGCTGTGCGGTGCTCGCCGTAACCGGTTGGCGCAAAGCCCCCAAGCCGGGCGAACAGCCCGCCGCGGGTGCGCCGGGCGCTCCGCAGGCGCGTCGTCAGGGTCGGCAGCGGCGCTCCATGATGGATCGCATCGAACAGCGCTGGCAGAAGCGCCGTGACGAAGGCGGCCAATAGCCTCCGGGCCAGGGCCGACAGACCTACGCAGGTAAGGGGTGACCACCTTGAGGTGGCCGCCCCTTCAGCGTGCCCGGCCGCGGCTGGGCCCCGGGGCCTGAACCCGGCCCCGCCGCCCCGGTCCTGCCGCTCCCCGCTCTCGGACTCGCCGCCCTCGGCCCTGCTCGCTGAGACGGTGAACGAGGCGGGCTGAGCCGTATCCGAAGCCGTGCCCCGCCGACGCTGCCGTGCCCCGCCGACGCTGCCGTGTCCCGCCGACGCGGCAGCAAAGAACGAAGAGCACGCGAAACGGAAGCCGCACAGCACGGAAGCCGCACAGCGGAAGCCGCATAGGGAAAGCCGTACAGCGAAAGCGAAGGGGGCCTACCCAACCGGGTAGGCCCCCTTCCGGCTTTCCGAGCCGGACGGTCTCAGCCGCTGCTCTGCCCCGACGGGCGTCCCGAGGGGCGGCGCACGACCGCCGTCCAGCGGGCCGTGGCCCGGGACTTCAGCGCGATCCAGCCCTCGGACGTCGCCCACGCCACCCGTACGGCCGAGCGCGGTGCGAGCAGTGCGCGCAGCCGCGTACCGCGGCTGACCGTGGCGTGCAGGCCCGCGGTCATCCGGCGTACGTCATCGGCGAGACCCGCGGTCGGCCGGGGACGTGGCGCGTACAGGACCTGCTCCACCGCGTCGGCGACCCGGTGGACGGAGGCCGCGGCCTCCGGTTCGAGCTGTCCGATGCGGACGATCCGTGCCGCCGCCTTGCGGGGCGTCTGGGAGTCGTCCGGCGCGATACCGAAGTCCCACGCCGTATCGGTCACCTCCTGCCAGGCGGCCAGGGTGGCGGCCGCGGCGTCCTCCTCGGTGCGTCCGTGCGAGCCGAGCCGCACGGACCGGGCCCGCATCCGCCACAGCATCGGCAGCAGCGGCACCGCGAGCGCGGCGAGCCCCGCCAGGGTGAACCCGAGGATCGCGAACCACGGCGGTCCGTCGTCCGTCGATCCGAACGCCGCCTGCGGAGACTCGCTGCCGCAGGGCTGCTCCAGCTTCTTCTCCGCCGCCGTGCAGCTCTCGCTGCTCGACGGTTCGGCGGACGGCGCCGAGGACGAGGAGCGCGAGGGGAGGTCCGGGTTGGGGAGCGTGGTGCCAGGCGTGTCCGTGCGGGTGTACTCCGGAACCGTGCCCCGGTTCGGGGTCGGCTCGAAGCGGGTCCAGCCCACGCCCTCGAAGTACAGCTCGGGCCAGGCGTGCGCGTCCCGCAGGCCCACCGAATTCGTGCCGTCGGCCTGCGGCGAGCCCGGTGTGAAGCCCACCGCGACGCGGGCCGGGATGCCCAGCGTGCGGGCCATCGAGGCCATCGCGAAGGAGAAGTGGACGCAGAAGCCCTCCTTGTCCCTCAGGAAGCGCGCTATGGCTTGCGACCCACTGCCGACCTGCACCTCCGTGTCGTACGTGAAGCCGCCGTTCAGGGCGAACCAGTCCTGGAGCTTCACCGCGCGCTCGTAGTTGTTGGCCGAGCCGGCCGTGATCTCCCGTGCCGTCTCACCCACCACCGGCGGCAGCGACCCGGGGACCTTGGTGAACTCGCGCCTCAGCGCCGCGGGCGCCTCCGGCGCGTTGGCGAGCTGCTCCGCGGTCGGCTGCACTATCAGGCTCTTGACCGTGTACTCCAGGCCGCGGGTGGTCTGCCCGTGGTCGCCCACGAGCGTGCGGCCCACGGGCTCGTACCGCCACTTGCCGCCGAGCCCCACCGCGCTGGCGGGGTAGGGCATGGGCAGCCAGTCCTGCGCGTACCAGTCCGCCGCGGAGATCCTCGTCTGGATCTCGGTGCGCCGGACGTCGTCGCTGAGGCCCGGCGGTGTCGGGAACGACCCGGGGACGTCCTGGACATGGCGCTTGGCCGGCTTCCACGCCGTGCCGTCGAACTCGTCGAGCGAGACGATCCGCAGATAGAGGTCCTGCGTGTCCTCGGAGTTGGTGCGGTACGACATGACCTCGCGGTCCTCGTCCACGTTCAGGCTGTCGCGGAGCGAGACCAGCGGGTTCACCGCGGAGATCGTGCCGCCACCGCCGGAGCCCGTGCCGACGCCGGCCCCGGTGCCGTCCAGCAGCCCGCCGTCGAGCGCGGGCAGGGCGAGCGGCACCACCAGGGCGATGCCGAGCGCGACGGCACCGATGCGCCGCCCCGTGCGGATCGGCGCGACCGCGCCCGCCGAGGCGTCCGTCCCCGGAGTCCGGGGGCCGCCGCCGAAGACCCGGCCCCACTGCGAGAGCCGGTCACGTCCCTCGGCCAGCAGCAGCACCAGATAGCCGGCCGCCGCCATCACGAACCACAGCCAGCTCGCGCCACCGCCCTCCGAGAGGCCCGCGGCGACCGAGTACAGCGCGAGCAGCGGCAGTCCGGCCGGGGCCGCGCTGCGGAACGTCACCGCGAGGGCGTCCACCGCGAGCCCGATCACCACGACCCCGCCGACCAGCATCAGCCGGATACCGGGGGAGAGCGGAGCCGGGATCGAGTACCGCCCGACGTCGTCCCCGCCGGCCTGCAGCAGCTCCCCGAAGTGCCGGAACGCCTCCGGGCCGGGGACGAGCCCGATGATGGCCTGCTCGCGGGCGAAGAACAGTGTCAGCAAGGACAGGGTCACGAGCGCCTGAACGGCGATCGTCACGGCCCGAGCCAGGGGCACCCGCCGGGTCGCCGCCCCCACCGCGGTCTGCACCCCGAGCAGGAACGCCGCCTGAAGGATCCAGGTCGCCGGATCAACCAGCGGCAGCAGTGCGCCGGCCGCCATCAGCGTCGCCGCCACGGCGCACAGCGCGAGTCGCGCGCGCCCGCTCATGAGCCACCGCCCCCTGCCGTACTTCCCGTCGACGCGACCCCGTTGCGCTGTCGGTCGGCCTCCCGCCACAGGTCGGCCAGGCCCATGCCCGGTGGTACGGCAAGGGCGGTCCAGCCCGCCTCGCGAAGCATCCGAAGCCGCTCCTCGCTCTCTTCGTCGGCCGCGCCGCGCACCCACGTCTCACTGTCCAGCAGGAAGGCGACGGCCCCGCCGCTGCGCTGACGCATCTTGGCGAGCACGGTCGCCTGCTCCTCGTCCAGGTCGCCGAGGAAGGCCACCAACAGCCCCTCGTTGCCGCCCCGCAGGACGTCGTACGCCCGTGACAGGCCCGTACCGTCGGAGTGGTCGATCACCGCGAGGGTGTCCATCATCAGCCCGGCGGCGTCCGCGGACTCCTGGCTGGCTCCGGCGAATCCGTCGGCGCCCTCGCCGGGCACCGAGGTGCCGGTGTCGGTCAACAGCCGTACCGAAAAGCCCCGTTCGAGCATGTGCACCAGCGTCGACGCAGTGCCCGACACCGCCCATTCGAAGGCCGAGTCCGGGCCCGCGCCGTCGAAGGCGATGCCCCGGGTGTCGAGGAGAACCGTGCAGCGGGATCGCTGCGGCTGTTCCTCGCGGCGCACCATCAACTCGCCGTAGCGCGCGGTCAGACGCCAGTGGACCCGGCGCAGATCGTCGCCGTAGCGATAGCCGCGAGGTATCACGTCGTCCTCGCCGGCCAGGGCCAGCGAGCGCTGCCGCCCGTCGCCGTACCCTTTCGCCTCGCCCGTCAGCCGCACCGGCGGCAGCGCCTCCACGCGCGGGATGACGGTCAGGGTGTCGTACGTCGAGAAGGAGCGGGTCAGTTCGCACATCCCGAACGGGTCGCTGAGCCGCAACTGCAGGGGCCCCAGCGGATAGCGGCCACGCAGGTCCGAGCGCACCCGGTAGGACACCTCGCGACGGCCGCCCGCCTCGACCCGGTCCAGTACGAACCGGGGCCGCGGCCCCAGCACGTACGGAACCCGGTCCTGGAGCATCAGCAGGCCGGTGGGCAGCCGCGAGACGTTGTCCATCCGCAGATGGACCCGCGCCTCGGACCCCGAGGGCACCCGCCCCGGGGAGAGGCGACGGCTGCCGGCGACCCGGTAGCGCGTGCGGTAGAGCACGGTCGCGCAGACCAGTGGCAGCACGGCGAGCAGCAGCCCGACCCGGAGCAGATCGCTCTGCCCCAGGACGTACGCGCAGATCGCGGCCGCGATGCCGGCGGCCAGGAAGGACCGCCCGCGCGTGGTGAGACCGGCGAGTGCCGTGCGCAGCCCGCCCTTGTCCTCCTCGGCCTGCGCCGCCGGCATCCCCCCGGTGGTCATCACAGCCTCCGGGGCGGCTGCTGGCCGAAGGCGGACGAGCCCCGGCCCATCCCCAGACCGCTGCTCGGCGACTGGGGCGCCGCGGGCACGGGCGTGCGCTGGAGGATCTCCAGGACGACCTGCTCGGCCGTACGACGGTTCAACTGCGCCTGGGCGGTGGGCAGCAGCCGGTGCGCCAGGACCGCCACCGCGAGGGCCTGGATGTCGTCCGGCAGTGCGTACTCCCGGCCGCTGAGGGCCGCCGACGCCTTCGCCGCGCGCAGCAGGTGCAGCGTGGCACGCGGCGAGGCGCCGAGTCTCAGGTCCGGGTGGTTGCGCGTGGCGGCGACCAGGTCCACTGCGTATCGCCGCACCGGGTCGGCGACGTGGACGCTGCGGACCGCGTCGATGAGCTTCACGATCTCGTGCGCGTGCGCCACCGGCTGGAGGTCGTCCAGCGGGGACGCACCGCCGTGGACGTCCAGCATCTGCAGCTCGGCCTCCGCGCTGGGATAGCCGATGGAGACCCGGGCCATGAAGCGGTCGCGCTGCGCCTCCGGCAGCGGGTAGGTGCCCTCCATCTCGACCGGGTTCTGCGTGGCCACCACCATGAACGGGCTGGGCAGTTCGTAGGTCGTGCCGTCGATGGTTACCTGGCGCTCCTCCATGGACTCCAGAAGCGCCGACTGTGTCTTGGGCGACGCTCGGTTGATCTCGTCGCCGATCACGATCTGCGCGAAGATCGCGCCCGGTTTGAACTCGAAGTCCCTGCGCTGCTGATCCCAGATGGACACACCTGTGATGTCCGAGGGCAGCAGGTCGGGCGTGAACTGAATACGCCGCACTGAGCAGTCGATGGACCGCGCCAGTGCCTTGGCCAGCATGGTCTTGCCGACGCCGGGGACATCCTCGATCAGAAGATGCCCCTCGGCGAGCAGTACGGTCAGCGAAAGCCGCACGACCTCAGGCTTGCCCTCGATCACTTCCTCCACCGAACTGCGGACTCTCTCCACAGTGGCGGTCAGATCTGTAAGGCTCGCTCGATCGTCATAGGTCGTCACCCGGCCCTCCTCGGCCCGTTCTTTCCCGGGCCGACGCTCTGCGATGCGGACCGGCCCACCCCGAAACACGGACACCACGCGCGAATAGTTCCGCGTGATGCCACACCCGCATTCTTGTTGCCGTTACCTGTTCGTGTCACTCGCCTGTGGATAACTGGCCGCGATATGTCACGGCCTGGGGTCTTTGAGAGGGTCCAACTCGCGTCAGGTGGGGTCTATCTCACGCAGCAGGCCCGTCTTCACATCGAACACGAAACCACGTACGTCGTCGGTGTGCAGAAGGAATGGTGAGGTGCGCACCCGCTGCATGGACTGCCGCACGTCCTGTTCGACGTCCCGGAAGGCCTCCACGGCCCACGCCGGGCGCTGGCCGACCTCCATCTCCAGGTCGTGCCGGAAGTCCTCGGTGAGGGACTCAAGGCCGCAGCCGGTGTGGTGGATCAGTACGACACTGCGGGTGCCGAGCGCGCGCTGGCTGATGGTGAGGGAGCGGATCACGTCGTCGGTGACCACGCCGCCCGCGTTGCGGATGGTGTGGCAGTCGCCGAGCTCAAGGCCCAGCGCGTCGTGCAGGTCGAGGCGGGCGTCCATACATGCCACGACCGCGACGTGCAGCACGGGACGCGCGTCCATGCCGGGATCGGTGAACGCTGCGGCGTACCGCTCGTTCGCCTCGACGAGGCGGTCGGTGACGGTGCCGCCGTTGGATATGGCGTCTCCGGGCTCTGTGGGAACGGATGCGGAAGTCGTCATATCTATAACGGTAGTGGTCACACGCTGTCCGGGCCTGCTGTGAGAGGGGACAAAGAACATCAATGAGCGTTGTTGTGAGGTAACCCACAAGGGTGGATCGACTACGACCGTACGGGTGAAAAAACCCGGTTTGGCGCTTCATCCGGGCCGAGAGCCGCGACGCGCAGGCCGGTTCGTTGACCGCGGGAGGCCGTGGACTAAAGTGACGCGAAGCGGGAGACGGACACTCTCCCTGCTGGACTGCTACCCCGGAGGACCGGTGACGAGCCGGGATCTCCCCACGTGCGCGGCGCGTACGTACGGCTCGGCCTCCTCCCGCTCCCGGTCGGCTGACGCTTCCGGCGCCGGCAGGCCTCCCCTTCACGGAGCGGGCGGGGACCCGGCGGTGCGTGCGCGCCGTGCCGGACCTGAGAGGGCCCCTTGACCCAGAGCCGACATGTCCCGGTGATGCTCCAGCGATGCCTGGACATGTTGGCACCCGCGCTGGAGAGGCCGGGAGCGGTCGTCGTGGACTGCACGCTCGGCCTCGGCGGCCACAGCGAGGCGCTGCTCGCCCGCTTCCCCGAGGCCCGTCTCGTCGCCCTCGACCGCGACAAGGAGGCGCTGCGGCTCTCCGGGGACCGGCTCGCCCCCTTCGGCGACCGGGCCACCCTGGTGCACGCGGTCTACGACGAACTCCCCGACGTGCTCGACCGCCTGGACCTCCCGCACGTCCAGGGCGTCCTCTTCGACCTCGGCGTCTCCTCCATGCAGCTCGACGAGGCCGAGCGCGGCTTCGCGTACGCCCAGGACGCCCCGCTCGACATGCGCATGGACCAGACGACGGGCATCAGCGCGGCCGAGGTGCTCAACACCTACCCGGCGGGCGAACTCGTCCGGATCCTCAGGGCGTACGGCGAGGAGAAGCAGGCCAAGCGGATCGTGTCCGCGGTCGTGCGCGAACGCGACAAGGAGCCCTTCAGCAACAGCGCGCGGCTCGTCGAGCTGATCCGCGACTCCCTGCCGCAGGCCGCCAAGCGCACCGGCGGCAACCCCGCCAAGCGCACCTTCCAGGCACTGCGCATCGAGGTCAACGGCGAACTCACCGTCCTGGAGAGGGCGATCCCCGCCGCCGTGAAGTCGCTCGCCGTCGGCGGCCGGATCGCCGTGCTGTCCTACCACTCCCTGGAGGACCGGCTGGTCAAGCAGGTGTTGGCCGCGGGAGCCGCCAACACCGCACCGCCCGGCCTGCCGGTCGTACCCGAGCGCTACCAGCCCCGGCTCAAGCTTCTGACGCGCGGTGCCGAACTCCCCACCGAGGAAGAGGTCGCGGAGAACCGGCGCGCCGCCCCGGCGCGGCTGCGCGGGGCACAGCGCATCAGGGAGGACGCCGAGTGACGGGAGGGTGTGTGAGTCGGACAACCGAACTCACCGGACGCGTGGGTCGCAGGCCCGGACCCATCAGCCGAGAACGCCGGCTCAGCGGGAGGGCGAGTGACTAGCAGACCCGAACTGCGGGGGAGGGCGGCCCGGCTCGCGCGACTCTTCCCGACGGGCCCCGGACAGGCCGCCCGTACGCCCTTCGTGCTCCTGGTCGTGGTGCTGCTCGGCGGCGGCCTGATCGGACTCCTGGTCCTGAACTCCGCGCTCAGCGAAGGGTCGTTCCAGCTCGACGACCTCCAGGGGGACACCAAGAGCCTCACCGACGAGGAGCAGGCGCTCCAGCGGGACGTGGACGCCTACTCCGCCCCCGACGCCCTCCAGCGCCGCGCCCGCGAGCTGGGCATGGTGCCCGGCGGCGACCCGGCCTTCCTCAACCCCGACGGCAGCGTCCGCGGCGTGCCCAGCGCGGCCGCCGAGCAGTCGTCCGTGTCGGTCCCCGTGATCCGCCCGCCCGAGGTGCTCCTCCCCGCGCCGTCTCCGACGCCCACCGAGAGCCAGGGATCCGCGGGGCCCTCGACGCCCACCGAGCCCCCGGCACCCCCCGCCCCCGCCGCCGCCCCCGCCGTGCCCACCGAGGCACCGGAGCCGGTTGCCGAGACGGTCACGGAACCGTCCCCCCAGCCCACGCAGCCCGCTACGAATCCCGGCAGGTGACGGAAGTGTCCGACAGGGAACCCCCGCGCCGCCGGGTGCCCTCACCCGCCCGGCCCGTACGGCCCGGCAGCCAGCGGCGGCCGGGGCCCGGCGCACGCCCCGCCCGCCGCCCGGCTCCGTCCCGGGGCCAGGGCCAGGGCCCGCGTGCCATCCGCCTCGGCAGTCCCCGCCCGCGGCTGCGCCTGGTCAGCCTCGCCCTGGCCCTCGTACTGATCGCGTTCGTCGTCCGGCTCCTCCAGGTGCAGGCCGTCGACGCGAGCGAGTACACGGCCAAGGCCGAGAAGAACCGGTACCTCAGCCGCACCCTGGCCGCCGAGCGCGGCGGGATCACCGACCGCAACGGCGTCGACCTGGCGATCAGCGTGGACGCCAACGACATCACCGCCGACCCCACGCTGTTCACGCGGAAGGCGACGAAGATCGGCGACGCCCCCGAGCAGGCCGCCGCCCTGCTCGGCCCGATCCTCGACAAGGACCCCGACGAACTCGCTGCGAAGCTCCGGACCAAGAACACCCGGTACGTCGTGCTCGCCCGGCGCCAGACCCCCCAGGTCTGGACGCAGATCAAGGACCTGAAGAGCACGCTCGCCGACAAGGCGGGCGAGGACGGGTCGGAGGTGAACGTCCTGGCGGGCGTCCTCCAGGAGCCCAGCAGCAAGCGGGTCTATCCGAACGGTGAGCTCGGCGCCGGGATAGTGGGCTGGGTCAACGCCGACGGCAAGGGCGGCGGCGGCATCGAGCAGCAGCTGAACAAGGAGCTGTCGGGCAAGGACGGCGAGATCCGCTACGCCCAGTCCGGTGGCCGCCAGGTGCCGACCGCGGGCTCCACCGAGAAGCCCGCGGTGGCCGGTTCCGAGGTCGAGCTGACCATCGACCGCGACATCCAGTGGGCCGCCCAGAACGCCATCGCCGATCAGGTGAAGGAGTCCGAGGCGGACCGCGGGTACGTCATAGTGCAGGACAACAAGACCGGCGAGATCCTCGCGATGGCCAACTCGCCCGGCTTCGACCCGAACGACCTGTCCAAGGCCGACGGGAACGCCCTGCACAACTGGGGCCTAGAAGACGCCTACGAGCCCGGCTCGACCGCCAAGGTCATGTCGATGGCCGCCGTCCTGGAGGAGAAGGCCGCCACGCCCGCGACGCACGTGACCGTGCCGAACCGGCTGCACCGCGGCGACCGCCTCTTCCGCGACGACATCGACCATCCGACCTGGTACCTGACGCTCAACGGCGTCCTCGCCAAGTCCAGCAACATCGGCACCATCCTGGCGACCGGCCAGCTGGGCAAGACGCAGCAGGAGGCCAACCAGGTCCTCTACTCGTATCTGCGCAAGTTCGGCATCGGCGACTACACGGGTCTCGGCTTCCCCGGTGAGACGAGGGGCATCCTCGCGCCCGCCGGCCAGTGGTCGACCTCCCAGCAGTACACGATTCCTTTCGGCCAGGGCGTGTCGATCAACGCGATGCAGGCGGCCTCCGTCTACTCGACGATCGCCAACGGCGGCGTACGGATCGAACCGACCCTGGTCCGCGGCACGAAGGGTCCCGACGGACGCTTCACCCCGGCCGCCAAGCCCAAGGAGACGCGGGTCGTCAGCGAGAAGACGGCGAAGACCCTGGCACAGATGCTGGAGTCCGTCGTGGACGACCGGGAGGGTACGGGCGCCAAGGCGCGTATCCCCGGCTACCGCGTCGCGGGCAAGACCGGCACGGCCAACCGTGTGGATCCGGCCACCGGCCGCTACCACGGCTATACCTCTTCCTTCGCCGGATTCGCGCCCGCCGACAACCCCCGGGTCACCGTCTACTGCGCCATCCAGAACGCCACCAAGGGGAGCTACTTCGGCGGTCAGATCTGCGGGCCCGTCTACAAGGAGGTCCTGGAGTTCGCCCTGAAGACCCTCCAGGTGCCGCCCACCGGGGCCCAGGCCGCCAGGCTTCCCGTCACTTTCACGCCCTGAACAGTCCTGACCAGCTCCGACCAGTCCCGACCAGCTCCGACCAGACCGGGCCGGGCCCTCATCGACACCGACCGGAACGCCATGCTCCAGCACCCCGGATCACCGACCAGGAACAGCTCGTGACAACGATCACTCCCGACCCCGGGAACCGCGGCACGCCGCACACCCCGCCACGCCCCTCGCTTCGCTCCGGCGGGGGTGTGGCCGGTACGCTCACCGCCGTGCCACACGCTGATCAGTCCCAAACCACCCAGAAGGGCGTTCCTGTGACATATCCGGGGCCACCGCGACCGGTTCAGAACTCCGCCACACCTCTCGCGGAGCTCGTGGCGGTAGTCGCCGATCAGATGGCGGCTCCGGCGCCGCAGGGCGAGCAGGGCGCCGTCGAGGTCACGGGTATCACGCATGACTCCCGGGCCGTGCGCCCCGGCGACCTCTATGCCGCGCTGCCCGGCGCCCGGATGCACGGCGCCGACTTCGTGACGCAGGCGGCCGGCCTCGGCGCTGCCGCCGTGCTGACCGACCCGACGGGCGCCGAGCGCGCGACGGCCACCGGTCTGCCGGTCCTCGTCGTCGACGACCCGCGCCGGACGATGGGCGAGCTGGCCGCCTCGATCTACGGCCACCCGGGTCCCGACCTGCTACAGATCGGCATCACCGGTACGTCCGGCAAGACCACGACGGCGTACCTCGTCGAGGGCGGTCTGAAGACGGTCCGCAGCACCGGGCTCATCGGCACCGTGGAGATGCGCATCGGCGACGAGCGCATCAAGTCGGAGCGCACGACCCCCGAAGCGACCGATCTCCAGGCCCTGTTCGCGGTCATGCGCGAGCGTGGCGTCGACGCGGTCGCCATGGAGGTCTCCAGCCACGCGCTGGTCCTCGGCCGGGTCGACGGCTGCATCTTCGACATCGCGGTCTTCACCAACCTCAGCCCGGAACACATGGAGTTCCACTCCGACATGGAGGACTACTTCCGGGCCAAGGCACAGCTGTTCACGCCGGAACGCAGCCGGCTCGGCGTGGTCAACCTCGACGACGAGTACGGACGCAAGCTCGTCAAGGAGGCCACCGTCCCCGTGGTGACCTTCTCCGCGGAGGGCC
>Ga0307512_10005956_pt1 | contig 12531 bp, 9 predicted proteins | sample 14_EM_MG_FD_200267 | JGI IMG/M metagenome (GOLD analysis project Ga0307512, IMG submission 200267) | Populus trichocarpa ectomycorrhiza microbial communities from riparian zone in the Pacific Northwest, United States - 14_EM | ecosystem: Host-associated > Plants > Roots > Unclassified | place... | reverse complement strand
CTTCACGGCGGGCTCGAAAAAAATCTTAGTGTTAAAAATAAATACCAAGAGTGATGGTGTGTTTTTTAAAAACAAGAAAAAGTTGTGATTTGGACAGTAAATTCGGCTGGGTGAAATTAAAAAAAATTAAATATCTTACAAAAAGAAATTAAAAAAACTGAATTCAAAAGAAAAAACATCAAATCTTAAATCAAAACAAAATAAAAGGAAAAATAACTTTTTAATATTAGAAAACATAATTGAAAAAAAAATCAATTTGATAAATTTGATAGTACACAAATTAAGAGGGAACAATATCCTGAGATCATGAAATTTACCCTGTATACAATATCAAAGTATATGGCCCAGTTATCTTTGATTAACTTTAAAAAGTAAAATCAAATCGATGGTGATAGATTAACTAGCATATCAATCAATCAGCAGTACAATTATTTACTAGCTTCCGTCCTCGGCAAAGCTTCTTTAGTATTTAGGATTTATAGAGTATTTTCTGCCAGGATTTTTTTTGTTAAAATAAATTTATGGAAGCAAATTCAAGGTAATTCTAGATATCCACTCGAAGCCACTGGTATTAACATGGAAGGTGATGTAGACCAAGCACTGGTAGATAGTTATTAGAACTGAAGTTTGCCCAAATACAGGCTTTAGAAAGCCAAAGAACATGTGAGCTGAGGTCATGCAGTTTCACTCAGAAATGGTTTACAAGCGCTGTCATCACAGAAATCATTTTGAATTTTTTTTATCATTTATCGAAACTATCTGTTCGTTCCAATGGAGCTTTACACATTGTGCTCGGTAGCCCTGTAGGGCTACATTTATTTTTATGATGTGTTTTGCGTTTTGTCTCAATTATTAATTTAGAAATATTTGATTAATAGTTTTATATGAATCCATTAAAAAGTCTCTTTTTTTATCCTCCTATACACTTACTGAAACCAAAGTTGCTCGATCCTATAACGCTACTTGACTATCGTGGAAAGATTGTTGCTCTCATCAAGGATGACTCTAGCTATTATTACCTTTTGTCTCTAAGCTAAAAACACTTTCCTCATTTTTCAGCTCTCCTGTTCATAAAGTTGCCTGTGGGGCACGGTCAGTGTTTTATAGCCAACAGGCAACAGAATTTTTCCAAACGAGCTAAGAAAACACATCTAATGATTGTGATATACTATAATTTTTTATGGCTTACTCTGAAAACACACAACTTGATCAGTATTTTTGGCAACTTAATTAGCCATCCACGGCAGAAATTTCCAGGAAGCGGTGTAGATCATACGGCCTGAATGTGATTAATAGTAGTGTTACCTGGCATGAGTAAAACCAGGCTCTTAGGAGCTCCATGGCACCAGAACTGTGAAAAGGTTTAGATTTTAGCCATGCCTATGATGTTTACTGCGAAAGCAAAACATGGCAAAGTTTACGATAAAAGAAAATGCAGAATCAAGATACTTATTAAATATAATCACAATTCATTATTGTTCATCTGATAAGAACTTTCAGAAATTAAAATACCCCACCCTGAGGTCGACCAAGGAAAAAGCAAAAGGATAATTCAGCATATTGTACCCCGATAAGAAAAGATCTTCTTCTTTGTCAGTTTGTCCTTGAACTCATTAAACTCCGACATGATGTTGTTCTTCTCAGTCCCCGCTTTTGCATTTGAAGTCTTTCCACGAAGTAACTAGTAGAGTATCATAGGAGTAACAGTTAGTAATATTAAAACAATATAGAAATTGCATGCGTGTAAACATGTCAAATTCGAAAGGCACATATAAGGGCCATCTATTACAGCTAATGCCATTAAAATGCACCTGCAAATACAGGTCTATCAGATTTGTGACAGATAAGATTTTGCAACGCTGCTAAAGATATAATGATCAATGTGAAATCATGTAAAAAAATAAATAAATTATCAACCTCATACCCAAACAAGTACATGGCTTATACAGAAACATATGCTCATAAGGTCCAGGACCCATTGTCCATTTGGCCACATTATTTGATCTTGACAAGGAATGGCCAACCCGAATCTTGGAACTATCTCTGTGGTTCTCTCGAGCCACCTTCATCTGAGATCATTGGAGCTTCCAGGTTGGATTTGACATCTTATTCATAAACAGTTCGACTTGTAATTATGAAATGCAACTCCTATCCTAGCCCCTCATAACAACCAAAGTGATTGAAACTGAGGTTTTCTCAAGAGAGAAGAAAGATGAAGGTAAACTCTAATATACTCGTGAAAATGAAAGTATTAATCTTTCTCAATGCTTCTTGATCTAATTGATGAATCCCACTTTGTTGCAGTTGCTAGGTTGGATGCACCGTAAGCTTCGGCAAAATGGTAGTGAACCACTGAAGGATTTTGCTATTGGTAGGTATCTTCCATTTTTGTTTTTCTGCAAAACATTTCCTATTTCCAATAGGCATGAACATAGAAATGATGACCATTAGATTTTTGAGAGGGTAGAAGATTATCCATGTAGAGGAAGAGGCCAAATGTAGGTGCAAAATTAATAGGTTGTCATGCATGACTCAGATCATACACTTGCACAGAAGACAGATTCTTGGCTTTCAGGATCTTATTAATCTCCTAGCAAAGGTAGTTAACCATCATGAGAGACCTGATGTGCGATGCCACTACCAAAGGAAAACAAAAATGATGAGCATATTATAATAGAATTATTTCCAGACTTTCGGAAAAGGCGATAGCTTTCCATGCTGCGTGCTATTATGACTGGAATACCATCCATAAGACCCCGAACGCAGAAAAAATGATAAATTTTGTACCTTAGTTTAGCAAAATACGGTTAAGAACCGAGGCATGGCATTCCTGCCAAAATGCACTACTAGAATCAAGTTTATTTAACGTTTTCCTTCTTTTGTGTGTGTGTGTGTGGCAGGCAATGCTTGCAATTGCCTTACTGGACAGCCATCACTTGATGACCACCAACACTACAGAAAACCGAACTATGGGACCAGAACATTTAGGCAGGCCCAGAAAGAGCAGCTTCGAAATTCTTTTTCTGGCTTAGAAGCAGCTCGAGTAGAAGAAGAAGAAAAAGAAGAAGAAGGAGACTACGAAGAAGAATCATCAGCTGCAATATCCGAGCTATTCCATGGTTTTCTGGCAATCGGTACCTTTGGTTCAGAGCCAGTCAACACTGACCCATCAACACCAACATTTCCCATCTCTGTCGAGAATATAACTGAGAAAGAGACTGAGGTGACAGAGAATGAACTGAAGCTCATTAATGATGAGTTGGAAAAGGTTCTGGCAGAAGATTGCTGCAATGACTCATCAGGAAGGAACAGTTATGTTAGTGCTGGAAGAAGCAGTCATGGCAGCACTATTACACTCAGTGGCAAGCCAATGGAAGGGCGAGATTCCAATGCAGTCTGTCCCCTGCAGGGATATCTCTTCGGATCATCAATTGAACTTTCAGAGACAACACCAGTGGCAAAGAAGGAACACAGGACATCACTTGGCGAGCTATTTCAGAAAACAAAAATAGCAGAGGAAAATTCTGGGATTAAATTTGAGAGAGAGGAGAAGCGCATGGAGAAGGAAGCTGATAAATCTGCCGTGAATCTCATGAAAAAGACTCTGAAGAAGAAAATGCTCAATGCTTCTTCTAGGAGCTCTACTTCAGCTGGAGGAGGAACTCTTGATTCTGCTTCAGCAGAAACAAAACTGAGCAAGGTATGTCTACAGGTATCATAACTTCTAAACTAAAATCATTATTGGAAGTATATATAATTAGTAGGCCAATTCGAGAATCCCAATTTCAAATCCCAATGGATTGCGATGGGAGGTTTGTAAGATGAGGGAATACAGATACTGTCCCTGTTGCTTTACTCGAGACCTGCTGACAATCTAATGAACTTGAAAATAAGAATTAGGCAAAAGTGACGCAATTCACCAACTCTAACAGTTTTTATCTCCCAGCCATATGTTCTTCAAAATGCTTAGAAAATTCTTGAAATGACCTCATTAAAAAAACAAACACGAAGACAGAAATACAGATCAAGTATTGCACATATAATCGTGCACCGAACATTTTATTGGACCCCGATAAAGTAGTGTGCATATTTTCAGTTTTACTGAATAAGTGCAATATCCTGAGTTGTGAAGTTCCGCTTGATGTGTGGTATGCAGATCCTACACATGTTCCACAGGAAAGTTCATCCTGAAAGCTCAACATCCACGAGGAAGGCCGGCAAGCCCCAAAAAAATGAGAATAAGAAGAGCAACAACAATGGGGGTCAGGTACTCCCGAATGAGGACATCACCATAGTTCCTCGAACCCTTTCAAGGAGGAGCACAAGACGCTTCAAGAGTCAATCTAACCCACCCCACTTCACGTTTACGGGCTGTGAATCTAACGAAAGCAGGGAATGCTGGATTAAAACAGATGCAGACTGTAAGTATCCCTGACAGAACTGCTCTTTTACAGGACCATAATTGGGTAATCAACCTTCAAGTTACATGTTCACTAAATTTATGGTCATCACAACTTGACTGTTTAGAACTCGAGTTCTGGAAAATATGGCTGGGATCAGTTTCTGACTCTTTATGATCAATGAAAACACAAACACATCTGTTCTTTGACATTACATGGGATATTCTTCTGTTTGAGATTCTACTCTAGATTCTTTTAAGTGTGACTTCTTCTATGGTCTCCATGTTCTTTTCAAGCATTGTGAAGATTGATTGTTCAGGGACATAGTGTGGATCAGCTAATTTTAGCATCAGAACGTGGCATCATATGTCTAATTTTGTGCTTGTTTTGGTGGAAACTGTAACTGTCCTAATTCAGTTTGTGTGTTTTGCTTTGCAGACCTGGTTTTGGAGCTGTGAAAGGCAAATGCAGCTGTCAAGTATGGTTTTAAAGTATCTCCTTCAATTGGAAAGAAGTAACGTTGGGTTTGAGAACATTTCCTTATAGGTGATTGTTGCTTGTAATATGTGAGTGAGATTATTATATTATGAAGAACTCGTGTGGGAAAAATAAATAAAAAGGGCAGTTCTCACAGTAACCTGCCTTTTGAGTGATTGTCATGTAATGTAAGGTATATCTGTTTGCGGTAAGCATATGGCAGTTATAATCCAAATGAATTTCGAATGTCAACCGTCATTTCTTGGGGTAAATGAGCTGCAAACGACAGATTGGCCCCAGACAAAGAGGTCACACACCAAACCGAGCCAGAAGGGTACAAGCAAGTTACACAGGAAAAGGTAGCTCAAGCTGCCAAAGCTTTTTTACACAGGAGTGACTAACAGTAACACTAAGGCTTCGTTTGGAAATGCAGCAAGTTATTCTAAGTGTGCAACAAATTAACCACTCATGTATGTTGAGATAGTGAAAGAAAACAAAACAATAAAACTGGATTTAAGCGCAGAACATATTAAACAGCACTAAATGACACGTTAAATTAACGATTGTTATTAAAAATGGCTCCATACGAAGCTTGTAAAAAAAGGCAGAAGAAGAAGAAGAAAGTCTTGCTATTGTGGGTCTAGGATATGGTCACGCAGCAGAAGAATTGAATCCACGCTAAGCTTAATCATTATTAAGACTATTCAAGGACTGTATTGCAGATGTGTTGCTTTTGGTACTGATACCAGCTATCATGTGTCTACTATTCTGTTTTGCTGTTGATAGCCTCCTGATTCGTGCACATATTTTGATTATAGATTTTTGTCTTGGAGCTCTAAGAGGCATTTGCAGCAGTCAAGCTGCTACATTTTGTCAAATCTTATCCATTTACGAGTAGTTCTACCTTTTCCAGTCTTTAATATGGGTAGTCTTCTGGGTCATTGTTGGCCGTATCCCTATAAACCAGATTGATACATAATTTAATGTGCTAAATCTGTTTCAAGGGGAGCACATTCATGGAGGTGTCTCTACCATCTAATTGTTAAAATCATCCTTGACTGTGACTGCACACATGAGCTGGGAATCATACAGGATGAAAAAGGGTAGCAGGTGAGCCTCATCCTCAACCTTGCAGACCCTTTATATACATGAATGACTACACAGGTGACCTATCCAAAACAATGAAGCGAATCACTCGCCAGAGTGACCAAGACAGACGATATTTGTTCTCTTTTATATAAAATACAGAAAGAATAATTGATGGCCAGGATACCGAAAGGCAAAGTATGGAGATCAGAGAAAGTTTCACAATGAGTAGAAAACATTATGCGGTGAAATTGCTTACATGTAAAACTTCGACAGAGACACCTTCATGCCCCAAGATTCGTCAGAGCACCGTAATTTTGTGAAAAACATTACCCCATGCATCATCCCAACACACACCCACGTAATAACCTTGTTATATAACGGAATACGGAGCACTACGTTGCTACTTTTCGGTGTTTTAATAATGTTATTGGCAATTCATAAAAATAAAAAGTTATATACCATTATTAGCTGTTATATTGATAAGAACAGTCTACTTACAGACTTTATTTTTTCTTATATTTCAAGTTCATTTTTTCCCCTTTCATTATAGTTATAATATGCTGTTTATATAATCTTTATCTGCTACAAATGCTATTATTATGTGTATTTAGAAAATCTATTAGCAAATCATGTGTTATTAAAGTTCATTACGACTTAAACATAAATTCACGTACAGCAACAATGCTTATAACCCATTATTCAACATCTATGAAGTCCGCAATCGCGACCACAACAATCGTAAGCTGAAACCGTGATTTGACATTATGGTGTGATGTGATACAGTATGTATTTAATAATATGGTGTAGAGATAAAAATATTTTCTTAGCTTGGCTGAATCCTTTTGGTTTCTTGTTTGTTTTTGTACTTTGTTGTGGGTAGTTTCAGAAAGCAAGTCTTCCATATTCTTTTGCGTATTGGCGGAAGTGAATCTCCAGTTTGCATTCTCTTCATTTACATAATCTATCTTCTGGATCAATTCCTATCTAGTATCACATCCTCATTCACATAATCTTTCTAGGTCAATTCCCATCTAGTATCAGATCCTCACTGAGAACCTTTAGTTTCTACATCAGCATGAAAATGGAATTTAACCATTTCAGTTACTCCCTAGTTAAGTTGGCAGTTGGCCCAAGCATCATAGGACTGAAAGGGGTTTAGGACAACAGGAAACGAGCAATTTCTTCCACTATATATTTCATAATTCAGAAAATACACAGAATGGCATAATTTTTTTTTATCCAACCATAAGCTGGGAAGGTTTTCAAGTAAAACCTAGATGAATTTGCCATATTTTTTCTAGTTAAATTAGGATACTCTTTTATTATTATTTTTTAAAAAAACTTTGTTAATAATGTTTTTAAGAGCTGAGTAATAAAATTCTAAATTGAATTTTTTGTATGGTAACCCATCAGGCATAATTTTGTGTTGTAATATTCAGTTTTGATCATAAAAAAAAAATTGAGTGATAAAATTCTGAATTGAAATTATTGTATGGTAACCATATTAGGCATAATTTCGTGTTACATGTGATTGCTCTATTTCTTGTGCTGTTTCAGTTTGCATCGCTTCACCAACACGTTCTAATACAAATCAATGGTGCAAAAAACAATGAAAGGAAAAAAGAACAGACACAAAACCATAGCATGGAAATGTCATTAGCATGTACTGTCCATGTAGTTCACGAGCAATTCCTGAACCATGCCTCTATCTGGTATCTTCCCAGCAGCACCATATATTGGAGCTAGGCCTCCATTTATTGGACCAGGATTCTCTTTCACCTGGAAGATTTCAGAAGAAAAAAAAAGGGACGAAAAATGAAAAATCAAACGAGTGAAACCATAACCGGAGGTCCTTCCCACTAGCAACTCCCAAAAGCAAACATAACAACCCTAACGATGAGTAAATTACAAGAGTTACTTTGATAACTCCTTTGGTGAATACAACTTACAGTTTGTACAGATTCCTTCAAATCCCGGAGGAAGTCCTCAACAACGGGTGCATGTTGAAGGGTAATGCAGATATGAATGCTGATTCAACCACATGAATAATTGTAATCAGTGCATACAAATATGCTCATAATTGCATGCTCAGAAGCAATTCATGAGACTGAAATACAACAGGGAATAAACTACTTATACCAGCCACTGCAAACAATTAGAATAATAATATTAAATCGAATGCCTCACATCAATGAACAATAGCTTGGCGCCAGAGGTGGCTATCTTCTAACAAGAATAATGAGGACATGGGAGAACCAAGCATAAATGCCCTATATAAACACAGTTCTCCTTCAAAAACAAAAACCTACCTGTTGGGTCTTTGCAATGCATTCAAATGCCAGCCTTTGGATGACATGATATCATTGACTTCAAATATGTCTAGATCATTAGATCCAAATGCCACAATTGTCATGTCTGGCCTTCCAATGATAAATAACTCTGGTATTTCTTTAATCCTGTAAAAAGAATGAATCATTCTCAATTGTTCAACGAATTTACAACCCAAGAAAATAGGAAAATGAAGTTAAAAACAACACAGACCCTTTCTGTATTCTCTTTGATACTTCCATTATTGCTTTAGTGTTTTCCAGGTACCCTACAGGATGTAATGAAACATCAGGTTAAACAGAAGCATTCAATGGAACATCTGGATAGGCAGTAGGGGAAAACAACATGATAGTACCTTCTAGCCCCAGAGCCATCAACGCCGCCCAAGCCCCAGCAATCAAACCTCCAGGCCTGCTTCCAGCAATAGTAGGAGAGACATAGAGCCCACCTGACCACTCAGTCACTGCAACAACAACACAATGAAAACACAATGAAAACACCAGAAGCACAGGCTTCAAACAGCCAACTAGAAAAGCCTAATGTATAAAACTTGTTATTAAGATAAACTGCCTCTTTTCCGTGTTGATAATGCTTATGAATGCCCAGGAAATTTACTAAAGTAGGTCTTGAAAATCATCCAAAAAATAAGGCCTCATTTGTTTGATAATCTATTTGATAAATAGTAAAACTTACCAGCAACAAATTGATGCTGTTGGGAAACAGCCAAGCGTACAAATTATCAGTCGCATGCCCCCCAAGATGTCATCACAAGAAACTCATATCAGAAAAAAAATCAAGAATTTAAAACAAAAGAACCACCAATAAAAAACATGAAATCCACAAGTCAAGTAACACATTTGATATGGATCTCGATTATTAACAATGTGAGTGATGCAAGATTTCTGCAATTTGAATCACTGATGATGAAAAAGGGAACAAATAATTAACTATGTGAGCTATACAAGAGATCCACAAGTCAAGGAACTGAACACTAGTTCTGAAATGCCAGGCAGCGTGGTGAGAACTAAAAGCACCAGTAAATTATCTTTCATCAACACTTGTACAGCCAGTTCAGGATCCAAATTTGAAATAGAGAGACATACATCACTCATGCCTACAGTCACAGATAAAACTATAGTTTTTACCTTTCTAATATCATGATTTCTGTATAGAGTTACAGATAAAACTATAGTTTTTACCTTTCTAATATCATGATTTCTGTATAGAACTACACTTGTTCCTTTTGGTGCCAGTCCATATTTATGCACATCCGCTGATATTGAGGTTACTCCTTTAACAGAAAAATCAAAAGGTGGAATCGGGTACCTGAAATGGGAAGAAAACCTGAACTTGCGGAAAAGCCAGAGCAAAAAAATGAGAGAGCAACTGACAGTCTGATATTTCATACCGTGTACCAAAATCTATAAAGCACACAACAGACAGATGTAGAATAATAACAGAGCCAGTTACAACTATCATTGAAGTTCAACAATGGTCATATGTTGTCCTGGTGGAAGCATAGTGGAACCTTGGACTGGACCCTTTGCATAGACCTAGAAAGAAAAGGAAGTTCAAGGTAGAATAAGGGCTCTAAACCCCTTAACCAAGACCCCATAGCGTTGCCCATGGTGATGGGGTCTCGCCATAGACATACATTCTTTGTTGAGCACCATCTACCATGAACAGAGTGCCTCATGGTCCCCTGAGTGTCAGATTTTGAGAAATGATTTAAACTAGGGCAACATTGTTCAATATACACCATTTATTGCATTTCCCTGTCCAATTTCCAACAGGAAAGATAACTCTTTTTTTCTTGCAGGAAACTAACATCCTTCTCGTGGACCTACATAACTTAGAGCTTAATTATGACCTCAATATAGACTAGTCTTCGATCAATTGCACTCTCTTGGATCAAGTAATTAGTGTTATGGGCATTAATATAAAACCATTCTTGGGAATTCACCTAAGCTTTTGAGTTGAAATGATTTTTCGACAACTAAGAGACAAGGCTACAATCTTCTTTCTTGCCAAACCAGTTAATTTTGTAAATTGTCTGCAATCTTATTTCTCTCTTATCAACTATGCCCCCACAGCCAAAATGCTATCCAAGAATTTCACAATCAAGCTTTAGCCCCAAATAGTTATTATTCAAGCATTAGAATAACTTCTGGTAGTGTACATTTCACAGAAATATAAAATGGGCCACAAATTTGTGATATTTGCAGACTCTATATAAACAAAGAGGCATGTGTAAGAGTTTCAGGGATAATGGCAAAAATGGCAAACAAACCAGTAATCACTGAGGAAAAAACAGTTGCTTGGGAAAAAGATATACCCTAGCTTACGAGCGAAAGGCAATACAAAGCCACCAAGACAAAGGTCAACATGGAAACATATTCCATAGCTATATGCCAATTCACCAAGCTCCTACAAAATCAATTTTGATATTTTGGGAATTAAATGATACTGAACATTGATAAATATGAATAAATTGAGAAATGAGAAGGTAGTGGGTGTGTAGATCACTCACCTCAATAGGATCAATGATGCCATGAGGAAACCCAGGTGCAGATCCAACAATCTGCAGTATCATGGTATCAATATTAGGCCTACTGGTAAGTAAATCTTATGTTAGAGCATTTAATATGATGACAACATCAACACTGGAGCTTTTTCTTAGGGCAAGAGCTCAAGGTGTTGAATGACAAAATGAAACAAAAGAAAATGAAACAAAAGGGTTTACAAATGTGTACCAAAACAGTGTTCTTGTTAATCTGCTGTCTTATTGCTTTGACATCAGCTTGAAAATTTTTATTTACTGGAACACGCCGCAGCTTGATGTTGAAATATTGTGCTGCCTTGTCATATGCTGAGTGTGCAGATTCAGGTATGATCCTGTGCTTGGGAAGAAAATCACTCACATTAACAACTTGCAGACCAGGAATTAATAAAAAAAAACAAGGTGTTTGAAATTGGCCTACATTTCTGGTCTTTTGATTCCCTTCTTAGCTTTCATATAGTCACGGGATGATTTCACGGCCAATAATATACTTTCAGTTCCTCCTGAAGTCATGTTACCGCATATTTCTCCTCCGGAAGATTTGTTTTTGCTGCCAAGTAGTGCTGCCGTCATAGCTACCACTTCTGCCTCACATTGTGCTATGGTTTGGAACACGTCCATATGCAGTGGATTAGTATGTGCAAACCTGAAAATGAATTCCAATTAAGCTTCACTAACACATTTATGAGGATGTGTACATGGGAGGAACAGGAAGACCTACACTAATCATCATATGGAAAACCAATATATGAGGGTAAAATCCTTTCTTGGACAGCACATAATGTCATAATCATGATGTTTTCAACAAATATTACAATCCCAACCAAATTTAGTGCGTCTAGGGATGTAATGCAAAGAACTAAGCTTATCATAGGAACCACATTAAAGCATATGACAAAACTGCGAGGATGAAATAATTTTCTTATGAAGGTGTCAGTGTTAACTACAAACCTGACTAAACTTGATGTCAAAAAAGTCATTTTTTGAAAGATCTCTCAAATGCCCGTCTTTCCTTTTTGACATTAACAAAAAAGAACCTGTTCAGTTTCTACACGCACAAATGACAGACATATTCCAGGTTCAACAAATAACATAGTTTTTGATAGTTCAGAGTAAATATGTGTAAGATCAAATTAATAACTACTAAAGATTCAATGTTTCTAAATAGTTTTTAGAAAATAAAATGATCCAAGCAATTATGACTACCTGTAATGCCCACTTCTGCAAGGACACATATCCACAGACAACACATAACAGATGTCTTCAAATGACCACCAGTGTTCTATGATTAACAGACGTGACAAGAATTTCTTTTCTGAATGAGTAAGCTTAACAATACTATAGAAGTTAGGTCCTCCATTAATTTCCGTGGTCATCATGAGTATGACAAGTACTGAAGGTAGCACTAAACATTCAATACAAACTTCAGGTTTATTAAAACACACAGCAGCCAAAATTTTAGTAAATACTATTCAAATTATACCTCAAAGAAAAGACATGTAACTTGTAATAAAACTTCACACTGACAATAAATAAATAACTAAATAGAGCACTACATGTTCCGTATCTTACTAACATTGAGCATGCCTCATTTATCAGAGAAAAATGTCCTTCAGATTCACTCCCTCCAATGTAGCTGGACAACAAAAAAACAGAAAAAAAAAAAAAAAAACACAG
>Ga0307512_10005954_pt1 | contig 12531 bp, 15 predicted proteins | sample 14_EM_MG_FD_200267 | JGI IMG/M metagenome (GOLD analysis project Ga0307512, IMG submission 200267) | Populus trichocarpa ectomycorrhiza microbial communities from riparian zone in the Pacific Northwest, United States - 14_EM | ecosystem: Host-associated > Plants > Roots > Unclassified | place... | reverse complement strand
CGGTCTCTCGGGATCGCGGCCTCCTTCTCTCTCACCCTCTTCCTCTCACCTCTGGGGAACCTTTCGAACTCAATCGCAGACGCCGACTCTGCCCTACAGGGGTGTAGGGTCGGAGCATGGGCAGATGTTGTTGTCATCAGCACCGTGACGGAAACGCTCCGAATACCATTTGTGGAATGCGTGGTAAGTCGCAAGTTGGATGGTGGAGGTGAATGTGCGTCTGTCTTTGCGAGACAAGGTGCCTAGGATAAAAGGGGGAGGGCGCCCATCGGGAAGAGTGATGGATTGCCAGATACGGCCGGCACGAATAGTTTGGATGTATTCCTCCTGGAGGTCCTGGAGAAGGACGTCTCTGGGGCGGAGGAGAGGGAGAGGGGGCAGAGGGAACATGGTTGGTTGGACCCACTCGGTGAGATCCTGAAAGACCATCTTGCCTGGTAGACCAGCCCACTTGACGGAGTATCTATGGAAACAAATATAATGAAGTGGATGTGCGGAGAGAAAAAAGATCATCTGATCAATGAGGGCACATGAGAGAAAGAGAAAAGGGTATTTAGAAGTAGAAAAAATAGACTCGCTAATGGAGCGGTCTGGGAGGAAGATATGGATCTCATTTGAGAAAGAAGCGTATGTAAGGCCCTGAAGGAGCGCTTGAAGAAGCACGCCTTTACGAGTGGGCGCTAGAGAAGAGCCGCTATGCACCAGGCTTTCGCCTCTGCAGACTATGAAGCCAGCTGCGAAAGGGGGAGAGGGAACGGTTAGTACGCGGATAAATATGGAATAAGAGTTAGGGTCTGGGAGTTGGATGAGGGAACGGGTATACTCTTTAGTCTCGGGATTTATTGGTAAGACGGTTTTATCCCGGACTTGGGGGTGAACCCATTTCGATTGGGAGGGGTGAGAAGGAAAGGTGAAGAAGGGAGGGTGTGGAGGGAGGAGGCAGGTGAGGGCAGTGTCGGGGTTAGTTGACAAGTGCCAATCAGCGGCTGGATTAAAGGTAGTAATGGTACGTAATAGGTGAGTCGGGGGTAAGTTAGCGACGCGGATTTTGAATTGTGAGGTAAGTTTTTTGATGGTGTGTTTGATGGGAGGGATGGTGATAAGGTAATGAAGGGGAATGATGGGGGTGGTTTTGAAGCAGCCGGCAATCTTCTGGACAGCGTCATTTTGGGCGACTTGGAGGATGTCAAGGACGCCCTTAATACGGCTCTGGGAGGAATAGAGGGGGAACCCGTATGTAAGGATGGGGAGGATGAGGGAGTGGAAGATACGATGCCAGTTTGCAAAGTCGAGGCCACAGACAGAGTTGCCAAGGATACCGAGGGCGCGGATGGTAGAGCGGGCGCAATTAGCCATGATTGTGACATGATGTTTCCATTGGAATTTGTGATGAATAAAAATCCCGAGGTAGCGGATCATGTTTGAGCGACGGACGCCATAATCGCCGAAGGTATCTGAGAGGCGTATGTCAGTGACTGTCCTGCCGATGCGATCTTGGGAGAGGTTAGGGGCGAAAGAAATGAATTCGGACTTTTCCGGATCAGCCTTGAGGCCGTTCCGGGCAAGCCAGCGCGTGATTTCTGCGAAGCCCTCTCTGGCAAGGTTGGCTGAATGTATGTGTGTAACTCCACAGCTGAAAATGGTGCTGTCGTCAACGTACATGTTGAGACCGCGTCGTTTCCAAGTAGCTACCACTCTCCCCATGATCCCTATGCCTCACCCCTCTGAGGAGGTGCCCCCTAATGCGGGAGAGTGGACTGACAAGGGATGCTGAGGACCGACCCTCCCTTTGCAGGGAAACCCCCACTGGGGTCCGTATACAGGGGCCGACTACCTTTCCAAGGCATGAGTGGCAGGAAACAACTTAAGCTATCAGGCATCTTAGTAGCCGGATAACCGACAGAGGATATGTCCTCTCAAGCCAGGTTGGGGAGACTGTCCCGCCTGCTACGGTCCGGACAGCGGGTGGTTATTGCCCCCACCGCTTTCCCGTTCCCTGGCACCTGCTTTGCTAATGCCCATGTGGGCGCAGATTCGCACAGTGTCCAGAGTCTCTGTCTTGCCAGGTTTGACCCAATTCTGGTACATGGTGCGGCACCTTTATCGGGAGTCTGCCTGACTAACTGCCCCCTGTGAAGAGGGTACCGGGTGACCTGTCCCCGAAGGGTCGGCTTGTTTTTAAATCCATTCCCAGTTTTATATAACCCTTATCTACCTATAAAGGCAGTCCCTTACAGGCCGGGAACCCCTAACCCCTGGCTTGGGGGGGAACCCATTAGGGTAAGTGGTGTGGGACGACTTTTAATGCCCTATGGGCGGGGATCGAACCCAGGGCCGCCAGATGCCAACTGACTGCCTGCCCGTCACCCCTTAGGTAGGCGGCACCACTGGGGCTGGGGCTGCCGCCGAAACAGCTACACCACCTGCCCCCCAAAACTTGGATGCTCGGCTGGCGTATCGATCGCGGAGAGCCAAGCACTCTGCGCTGAGATACGCCACCCAAAAGTACCTTCACATGATCATAAGAAGGAATATTTTGTGTATGGCCATCCCAAGTCACCATAAAATGAAGCAAATTAAGACCTCGGTATGTAGTACGATCAACAGTATGAACACCGAGTAGACTCTATCTAGCTCTACAACAGAATAGGACCAAAGAAATCGACAGGGCTACGGGTCGCCATGGCAAACTTCAGCCCGCCTTCGCTTTCTTCCTTGGCCGCTTGTCGTCGAGTGGAAAAGCCTTGCCCTGGCTTTTCTTGAGCACGCGCTGTAGCGCACGTTTCGTCTCACCTTCGACGAACGCTGGTACGTCGTAGTAGTTCGCGGCGAGCTCGAGCAGCCACTCTGGACGAATCTCCGTCACGGTACGGATGTAGGGCCGTGTCGTGAGCACGAATTCGTTGAAGAGGACCCACTCGGGTTGCGTGTCGAGACCGCATGAGGGGTGCAGATTGACCACCTGAACGGAGCGAGAATTTGAATGCGCGTCAGGGCAATGTCATCGTCATCACAGGGGAGTCACTCGCACCTGGTTGTCCTTGACGGTGAGGTAAGCACCCTTCTCGCCCTCCCTGTGTGCGACCTGCATAAAGTATCCACACACCAACGCCTTGCGGATGTTGACGAAGTGCCGAGTCTGGTCCTGGTACGACTTGGTTATAACGTCGATTTCGAGGCGCTCCATGACTCGGAGAAGTTGGGCGCGGACGTTGTCTGCTTGGGAAAGGGAACGGGCCGAGATATAGTTGTTCCAGGCCCAATTGCGCTCGTGTAGATCTGTATGACAACATTTTCGTCGATAACCGGGAGTATAAGGTCAGGGTAATACGCACTATTCTGATACTCGTTAAAGACATTAAGGAGAGTGAGATGGTCCCCATCAGGTACGCTGAGCAATTGCTTTGCAGCATCGGCTTCTTTCCGCATGTTGTTCGGTCGTAGCCAAATGTTGGGAACTGCAGGCGGGGGGGTATGGTCAGTCCCATCAACAACGCAATAAAATAAACGCACCAGAAAGCATCGCAACGATTGTCAGAACCTCTTGACTGCAACTGAACTCGGGGCTGACAATGAGCATCTTTGACATCTGCTCATATATATGAGTATCCGCAGTATGAGCAACATATTGAACAAGCTGACCTGGGGGTCCAACGGGAACTCTGACATCATGGCCCCCATGGCTGTCAGGTTGCCCTCGTCATCGAGCGCAGCAAGAAAATTCAAGAGTTCGAGAGCTCGCATCAATGTTTCGGGGGCTGGTGCGTCCACGTAATCGAATCGAACAAGATCTTTAACGCCCGCCTTTACGAGCTCAAGAACCGTGTTTGCCAAGTTACTCCTCAAAATCTCCGGATGCGTTTGCTCTTCGAGTTCCTTCATAAAGTCCTTTTCTGTGTACAACCGGAAGCACTTGCCGGGGCGGGTGCGACCAGCACGCCCTGCCCGTTGCTGTGCAGATGCTTTCGAGATGGGGGATACCAGGAGAGACTCGACGCGGATACGCGGGTTGTACAGCTTTTGTTTGGAGAAACCGGGATCGACAACGTACACAATGCCGTCTATAGTGAGGGACGTCTCCGCAACGTTCGTAGATACGATGACCTTCCGTCCTGCAGGGCCATTTGGGACACGCGGTGGAGGCGCAGGGTCGAATATACGCTGCTGTTGTTGAGGCGGCAAAGATGAGTAGAGGGGGATACATGTGAGGGGTCCAACAGAGTCTGGGTCTTGGTTGACTAGATCGTCAGCCTCGATCTTGATCTTACGACATGCATCCTCAATTTCTTCCTCTCCGGTGAGAAAGAGGAGGATGTCGCCGGGGTCTTCAGCGCGATGGATCATGAGGACCGTACGGATCGCAGCCTCTACGTAGTCTGGCTCAGGCTCTTGCGTATAGAAAATCTCCACAGGATGTGTGCGCCCTGGGACTTTAAAGAGTGGGGCAGGATCGTCGATAGTGAAGTACTTTTGAAATTTGAGCGCATCTAATGTCGCAGACATGACGATGAGCTTAAGGTCCTTGCGCTTCCTCACGAGATTCTTGAGGAGGCCCATAAGGATATCCGTCGCTAGTGTGCGCTCATGCGCTTCATCAAGGATGATCGTCGAGTACCGCTCTAGATCGGGGTCGTGCATGGCTTCACGCAGAAGCATACCGTCAGTCATGTATTTGAGAAAGGTCGTCCCTGGCTCCGTCATGTCCTCGAAACGAATGGAATATCCGACCTGCTTTCCGAGAGAGACTAGGATGAAATGAGACACGATACGACATACAATGTAAAGCACGTACCGTCCATCTCATCGGCGACACGCTTCGCGACGGACATCGCAGCCACACGGCGTGGCTGTGTACATGCAACAATTTTCTTCTTCGTCTGAGGCATATCGGAATAGACGACGAATTGCGGTATCCTAGAGAAAAACCAGTCAAGAAGTAGCCTCAATGGGATAAAATACGAGCGTACTGAGTTGTTTTCCCAGAGCCTGTTTCCCCAACCATGACGATAATCTGATGTTTAGTAAACTTTGCTGGGGAATTAGCGTCACACGGCCTCGATTCCAGGAGCGACCTGGGGCGCGGGTTCTATTGCCCCCTCACAAATAAAGGGCAAGGTGGTGCTCACCATCTGATAGAACTCGTTCATTTGCGTATACACTGGCAACTTTTTTCGAGCCTCGAGTATTTTGTGATATTGAGAGGAATGTGGCAAGCGGGTGAACGGATTTTCTTGGCCCTCCTGTGATTGTAACGATGTCATGAAGTGGATATGAATGGGAGTAAAAACATCACGCACTATGACACCATGAACTTGTTTTGCTGTTACCTGTCGCGGTAAGAAGCCGAATAACGGGTGTCTGCCTGAACTGGCCATGGTGTTATGTTGTGTTCAAGGGTTAGACACGCACGCGATACCTGCATCGAGTTCAACTCGATGGGCGACACGGAGGATGCCGAAGTGGCGGTGGCGTGACTCGGCGTGACTGTGCGATTCACGTGATACATACGCGCTAACGGTTCGCGCCGAGAGATCGGCCTACATCATCTAAGATGCCGCCTGACGCCAGGACAAGTTGCAAAGACAATAACACTGGCCCCGTTCATAACCAAGCCATCTGTAATCTGTCCCCACCGATGCCTCACCACCCTTTTCTTTCTCCTCTCTTTCATATCCTTTCCTTTTGGTCTTCCACCCCTTGTCTTATTCTTTCTTGCTTTTCCTTTCTTTTGTACGCGCTAACATCCCCCGCCTGTACCTGGCATGGCCTCCGCCGATTTGGAACGGGTCACGGTTGAGCCCCAGAACCTAAGACGAAAACATACGGCCGCAATCGAGTGGAGGACAATACCGCCCACTATCAAGGTCAGGCATAAGAAACGCCCACCACCCATCACGATTCAGTGCGCTCCACCTCCGCTCCGTGGTTGATTGTGCCTGATGTCTACCTCGTCAGTTCAAAGCGGTCGTTCGAGCAGCTCGTATGGACGCCAGGTCCGCTCAGTAGCTCAACCGTAGCAACGACGGCTACAAGCGCCTCTTCTACTACTACCATCTTCACACCTTTGACCTCCTCTGCTACCACGAGCTCCTTTTTCAGGGAATTTTCGAAGAGCGTCATCGCGGGGCAGGATTCCCGCACGCTGTACTATGCGACCCCTGGTTTTCAACATTCTCCCAATGGACTGGACGAAATCAAAGTCCCAGCCTGGCCCCTGCCTTTTAATAAACTCGTCCCGCAGGTCGGGAAGACCGCTCTAGAGGTAGTCAACGAACTCGAATATGCCCCCGTTGGAAAGGATGAATCGGAATTGCGCGAAGGTACGTCCATCACGCGCAGCTCCCACAAGGTCGGGCCAATATATCATTTTTTTCTTCTTTTCGCAGTTCCATCACCGCCTCTATCTCCTTCAGTATACCTGACATTGAACCCTTGGACATTACCGGAATACATGCTACTCCTATCGATCAAGCCTCTCAACAGTCAAAACGATGACATGAGCTGGGACGAGGTCGCAGCCAAACTCAACGCAAATACCAGACACCAGCCCCGGAGCGCTTGGGACTGCTGGCACCGCTGGATGGTCCCATGGTGCCGCCCCCAACACCCCCGGAAATTGAGACCGAATACGTACCCTCACGCGCCAGGCGTGCAGCACGAATATAAATCCGCAGATCTCAAAGGGCTCATCGAGCTGTGGACGCTCCTATTAAGCGCAATGGGGACCTCTGGGCACGAAGCTGTGTCTCCACTCGAACCCCCAGAGCCCAAGATAGCAGCGGTGGAGCCCCGCCGCGTGGAGGGGCGCGCGCACCATCCAGGTGCGCATATTGCCCGCCTTATCTTATGCGCAGGCCCCTGACGAGCCATGAAGCATACCCGCCACTATCTGCACCCCCGAATGTGCCCACGCGTACTCTGGGAGACGCCCATGAGCGCGGGCTAGCTCCGTGGTTCACCATGAGTGCCGTCAACACGCCTCTACTGCAGCGTGTACTCGACAGACAAACCGAGCGTGCGGACGATTGGCTCCCAATCCATTTACGTGGACGCACGGTCCCGCCTCCCCTTTCTCGACCGATAGCGGTAACCCCAGACCCTGGGTTGATCGAGAAGCAGCAAGCGCTTGCATCGTGAGATTGTAGGCGACACTGTACTTATTGTTATTTGAGTTTCGAGCGGGTCCAAGCTGGATGTGCGTGTAGAGTTAGCGCCTGGCCTTTTTGTCGATCTGAGTTTGTACTCCTTGCCCACGTGTCAGAATTGTAATTGTTGTCATGCAAAAGTCGGGAAGGAGTGAGCCGCGAGAAGCAAATGTCAGGAGAGAAAGATTGCATGACAACGACCAAACCCGAGAGGGCGATGGCGAGATAGGGCAACTGAGATGAATATGGTATCAAGCGTCAAAGCTGGTAAAGCTTTTCGAGAATTGAGAACTGTAATCGACGCCATAGTTGGACAAGCTCGGCATGCGGCATGCGGCAAGTGAGCTAAACCCAGGCTCTTGCGTGAGAGACAGCACCACCAAACCAAGGCAAATCTCCGTGTTCAGCGGTTCATCATGGACCACGACGTACAGTAAAGGCAATCAGGTGATGGTAAGGTTCTCCGGCTCGAAGTGCACGAACCTTGATAGACGGCATGGTAAGATCTCCATCTCTGATGGAAAGACATGTCATGGGACCCGACGCACGAAACGGTATAGACTGCATAAGGTCACGAGGTCGAGGGTGGAACCCCAGCTTTGCTTGGGCTCCGAAGCGAAACGGTTAAAGGCAGTAGGAGAGCCGAGTTCGAGAAGAGATCAGATTGCAGGTCCAGAAAGCACTGGCAGAATATCGGAGACAGCACGCTGAGAGAGATGTAAAAACAAACGACTGCAAAGAATTACCTGAAGCTGAAAATTGTACAAGGCATTCCCAGGCGAATTTAGTACCTAAGAGCTCCCTCTCTGCGCTCCTCTCTGCGCTCCTCTCTGCCCCCCTCCTCCCCGTGCTCCTCCCCGTGCTCCTCCTCCCCCCCGTGCTCCTCCTCCTCCCCGCGCTCCTCCTCCTCCCCGTGCTCCTCTTCCTCCCCGCGCTCCTCCTCCTCCCCGCGCTCCTCCTCTTCCCCGCGCTCCTCCTCCCCGTGCTCCTCCTCCCCGCACTCCTTCCTGCCCCTCTCCCTGCACTTCTCTCCTCTGGCTCCGTCTGGTTAGAGTGGCGGGTATCGGAATGAGGTTGTCCTGATGACTGGTTAGGAAGGCCAACATGGATAAAACTGACATCCACTTACTCTCCTTGTCTGTGCGTCTTTCACTGTATCAGCTGTTATGCCCAGCTGGGCAGGGTTAAGGACTGCAGAATATATGCAAATACTCTTTTCATTGAGGTCCGGGAATGCCTGGGTCCGCAGCCGTTGGGCATTCTCATCATGGTGTGTCAGGAAAATATGACACCATGTCTGGTCTTGGCGGTAGTGGCTGTATGGTTTAATCACCTTTTCAACTTGGTTGAATCCTTGGAGTTTCGCGTCATGCCTAGAGGCAATAGTTGCTTGAACTGTTATGATACGCTCGGGTGTAAATATGATCACATCGAAGCTCGGATAGTTCGGAGCAGCAGGGAGCCACCCAGATGTCCCATAATCTTTAGCTTTGAGAAGGGCACCTTCTCCATCAAACATAAAGAGTGTCTCTCCGACTGCGTGGAGTGAAAATGGCTCGGAATTTTCTGGGTCTGTGGGGGTACATTGCAGTCCTTCTGACTCTGGATTCGAGAACAGCCAAGTAATGACAAATTTTTGGAAAACATATCCAGATGATTGTCGAAACCATGGGTGCCCGCTGGTGAGGAAGTAAAAATCGACTTGTTTGGCGGAATCAGCCTCAGCGATTGCATTGGCGATTAGATCATGGAGAAACTTTGTCTTGATCTCAACAGTCTCAGACATCCTGTCCGGACTAGGTACAATCGTGAAAATGGAATGGGAAGCACAATGCGACACCGCCTTCACATCAACGGTGAAGTGGATGGGGGAACTGGCGAAGAACCTAGCAGCTTGTTGTGCGGCAGCTATAAAGGTAACTTCTTGGCTTGGTTCTTTGGCCAATGTTAGACAAGTGCGGGCATTAGAACCCCATTTATTGAAATACTGTAAGAGAACTTCAGTGTTGAGACCAAGTAGGATGCTATGACATTGAGTCAGAGAAAATAACAAAAATGCAACCAAGACGAACCCAAGGGCCCGGAGTTCATCCCAAGTTATGCAGTCCATTACAAAATAGTTTGCATTGAGTTCCTTTCCCCATTGGTACCACCGTTGTCGTGCTGGTGAGGTTGCCTGCACAACCCAAGCTTCCTTAATCTGGCCAGATCGATAGAATGCTCTGCATGGCTGCTCATCAGTGGCGCTTGAATCGGTGAGGGCCCATACACCCTTTTCAAGAACGAAATGTCCTTCAGGGCCAGCGCCATGGGCTTGGGCCCCAGTGTCATCGAAAAGCAGAAATATTTCTCCAAGCTGTTCCAGGGCGGTAGGTAGACCTTCACATAAACGACGCAGAAGGACATAAAAAATGAAGCAGGATTTGCCTTATTGGGTCCCGTGCTGATATGAGCAAGGTGAAGAAGGTATACAATAACAAGGTCTTACCTATTCCAGGCTGTCCTGTCACTACCACACCTCCGCCTATGCCTTTCTCTGACATTGAGACCAAGTTGTTGAATGCAGAAATATAGTCATTGCGGATGAGGAGGTTATGCCCGCTGTAACCCAGTAGTTGTATCCCTAACTCCTTCACCTTGGTCTCAGGTATATACCTGAGACCTTTGCAATCAGGCATGTCCATTACCATTTCTTCGAAGTTTCTTTTCCATGTCATTTGATGAAGCCGCTGGCCCACTTGTTGAAACCGCCCAGCTGGCTGAAGCCGAGTGGTTAAATTGGTTAAATGTGGCTGCACATATATGTGAAGATGGTTGAGTGGGGGCTGCTCTGGCCAAATTGACGTTACTGGCTGAGCGAGGCGTTTCAGTTTGTGACTCGTGTCAAATTCATAGTGACACAGCGAATCTCCGTCAATAGTGTCAAGGTTGACATCAACCTGAAGGGATTGTATCCGAATGTGCTGAAAGTCAATATCAGGCTACATGGACTGCATAGACAACACACTTGGAAAAGTATGATGCTATCCTCATCAACACCACCGAGCCGACCTTGTTGCTTGTTAAGAATCAGCTCTTTTATGTCACCCAAGTCCTTTGACGGTTTTATCTTGATGGAGAAGTGGTCAAGCCCGCCAGCTACATAGCACCGGAGTTTATGCGACATGTGGGAATATAATTTCAGCAGGTTGTGGAAGTTGCTGGTAGTTGGGTTTGGTTGGGTCTGGTTAATTAGCCTTTTTTTCACTCGCTTTCCTTAAACATTCCAGTTTATGCATACGGCAAGCTGGTTTCATCTGAATGTGGCAAGTGAAGTACCACAATGGTCACCAACCTGCATTGCTGTTATGAAATTTACGGACTGCTCGGACCGCAAGAGGCTGTACAGACTGATTACTGTAGTGTTGCCATCCTTCTCATCTCTCGTCTGACCAATTATCAATTCTGTGCTCTGCCATTCAATATTCAACTTTCCGACCACAAGCCTTTTTTTTGGGGGACCAAAGCTGCACATACTCCCTACTTTGTGGCACTGTGGAGTGGGCAGGGCCTGCTGCGCCGGCCTTGGCCCGGCGGCCCAGCCTGCTTTCTTACCATCCTTACCATCCTCATAACAGTTACCATTCAGCTCAGCATGCCCATGCTGCTGAAATTTTCAAGCCCTCAAATCGAGCAGCATTTGGTCCTCATCGTGGCATCTTGACTTGCCGCCAGGGTCCCCGTGGAAACCTAGTTCTTATTCTTGGTTTCATTTCATCACTTTTTCATCTTTCTGCTTTCAGCTGGAGCCAATACGAACCATGGCACTCCTTTAAATGCCTGATTGCGTTCTCTACTCTCTGATAATCACCATCACCATCTTGCCATCCCCTTGTGGAGCAGTCCGAGAGAGTCGAACGTTGGAACCTCCGAGCAACATAACATAGGTCTACTGTACTACCCCCGAAAAAAAGGGCAAGTGTCCACATGGCCCACGATGGGCGGGGCGATCCCGCCGGAACGTCGACAGCAACAGCAGGTTCGTCGTCACACGTTTTGAAAAAAAAAAAAGCATCAAACTTAAAAAAAATCATCTTTATGCGCAGGTGCTTCGCTGATCAGAAGACATGGGCGTCGCTCCCCTGCAAGCATGAGCGCCTTGTTGAATTCGACGCAGTGTACGTCAGCATGTGAGCAAGAACAGCTGTTTTGAATCGAGGATTTCCCCTGCGCCAAGACACATCGTTCTCCATCGCCGCCGCTGCCAGTGAAGCCACTTCCACCCCGTCGTCAACCTCATGTCGTGACACTCTGCTTGTCGACCAGTCCATCTTTGAGGAGGTCATGGCACAAGAAGGGCCGCCGCCAGCCCCGTTGTCGTTTCTGTCGCACCTGACTAACCGCGCAAGAAAGCCCATGCTCAATGGCCTTGGGAGCCCTCTGAAAACCCGTCTAAGCGTCTGCGCAAACCAAAACTCTCTGCCATGGTACCACCACCAGATGCTGCCCAGTTTACACAGCCCCCTATCGCCTCGCAAGACGAAGTTCTTTCTACCTTACAAGCCCAAAGCACAGGTCTGCCGCCTCCATGCCGTGCCTTCTCTGTGAGAGGTATCCACTGGCATGTAGCCGTTTTGTAATGTGGCCCACAAATTCCAGAAGGACGCATAACAATGCCCCCCCTTTGATTGCTGGAAGCTTCCAGTGCAGGACACATCATAATGTACCCTCTCCCTCTCTGGGAAATCCCATTATAATGTGCTCACCCAATTCTCCTGCTACATTATTATCCCCCCCCCTCGGAATCCCGGAGTTGGCAAGCAACCGCTCTCCTGGCTCCTGTGCGCCCCTCCCTTGGCAGCCGATGACTACGCGACTTCGTCATTGCTCGCTGTCAGTGACAGCAAGCACACCCTCCGTTGCCTTTCCCCGATACCAGATACATATATCATATTATTTGTATTACTTAGTACTACATGAATATAACATCGCGAATACAGTAAGGGTCATCCCCCGATCCCTTCCGCAATGAACCGCTTGGCGTCCCGTCCCCCCGGAACCTCCGGCAGCGCAATGGCGCTGTCCCGTGGGCTGCGTCCGTCGCTGCGTGGCACCCTGATGGTGGTGGCCACAGAGGCTATGGCGATGGCGATGGCGATGGCGATGGCGATAACGGTAGCGGCGGCGACAGCGACGCGAGAGGTCGCGTTGCCGAGGTGGGGCGATGAGATGGCGCTGTGCGATGGCAAAGCGAGGGCGTACGCGGCCGATAATGCTGGCGCCGGCGCAACCGCTGACCAGCTCACCTGCACTTGGGCTGCGTTGTGGAGCAAATGAGAACGCGCTGCGTGGCGCCATGGTGGTGGTGGCCACAGTGACGATGGCGGTGGCGATGGCGATAAAGGCG
>Ga0307512_10005952_pt1 | contig 12532 bp, 10 predicted proteins | sample 14_EM_MG_FD_200267 | JGI IMG/M metagenome (GOLD analysis project Ga0307512, IMG submission 200267) | Populus trichocarpa ectomycorrhiza microbial communities from riparian zone in the Pacific Northwest, United States - 14_EM | ecosystem: Host-associated > Plants > Roots > Unclassified | place... | reverse complement strand
GTGCACTTTCTCTTGTGACAACAGGAAAATATGTTACCCGTGACATGTTTTACGAGTAAGTTGTCAGGGTTTTGAATTTTCTGCTAGCAGAATGCTTTCTGTTTTTTCAGCTTCACAGAGTACTTATTTCCTTTGTGCTAGTGCTTCTACATGATGTTCTGTTGGGGATTTATGCTGATACTAGAAAGTTTGCCTTTTGACACATGGAGGAACTGGAGGTTTAGAGACTTTGAAAATGAATTTAGTATTTGTCACAATGGAATATGCTGTAGCCTTGAACTTCATTTACCTTTCATTAATTAGGAAATATTTTTGGTTTTTTTGTTGCAAATATAACTCTTTTGCACTTCCATTAAACATTTTGTAGTTGACTGACGTAGGTGGAAATGGAAATTATAACATGTTACTGGGAACTCCTGGAATTGAAAGACAACTGTTTGGTCAATGTATTCACGTGATGACTTTGAGATGCTCTTCAGTGAATGCTGATTACAAGTTTTTGCACCTCTTTTTGCAGTGGCAATGCAAAGGAAGAACCTGGTGCTATTGTTTGCCGAGTTGCACCATCCTTTCTTCGGTTTGGTTCGTACCAAATACATGCCTCTAGAGGGAAAGAGGACCTTGAAATTGTTCGTGCTTTGGCAGATTATGCCATCAGACATCATTTTCCTCATATTGAGAACATGAATAAAAGCGAGAGCTTATCTTTTAGTACAGGTGATGAAGATCATTCAGTTGTGGATCTGACCTCAAACAAGTATGCAGGTAAATATAGAGCTTCCATTAGATTATAGTAAGAGTTAGGTATGTAGAAGAATTGTAATAGTGGTATGTGGCTTGCCTAAGAAGACTGCAAAGTAAAGGAAGTACTGTGTGAGCTTCATGAAGAGTTCAACCTATAGTCAGAAATGATTAAATATGAAAATTATTTTACATTGTGGTTTAAGCACTTTGAATCCATGATACTTGAGATTGAATTAATTTACTTTTATTGATTAGGGCACCCTTGTCGTCCCATATTTAATCTGGACCATCTTCCAGAGTCCTCAATTGTATTCTACTCATTTTGCTTTATCTTGTGAACTTTTTCAGCTTGGACAGTGGAGATTGCTGAACGGACTGCTTCTATGATCGCAAGCTGGCAAGGGGTTGGCTTTACACATGGAGTAATGAACACTGACAACATGAGTATACTGGGTCTCACCATTGATTATGGTCCCTTTGGATTCCTGGATGCCTTTGATCCTAGTTTCACTCCAAACACCACGGATCTTCCAGGAAGAAGATACTGTTTTGCAAATCAGCCTGATATTGGTTTATGGAATATTGCACAGTTCACAGCTACCCTTTCAACTGCCAAGTTGATTAGCGATAAGGAGGCAGATTATGCCATGGAAAGGTACTTGTATTTTGTAATTGTTAGATTTAATGGAAGCATATTTGCCAATGGCAGTTGCTTATAGGGTATTTGCAATGACTTGTTACAGATATGGAAACAAATTCATGGATGAGTATCAAGCTATGATGACTAGAAAACTTGGCCTTCCAAAGTACAATAAACAATTGATCAGCAAACTCCTTAATAATATGGCTGTGGATAAAGTTGATTACACAAATTTCTTCCGGTTGCTTTCCAATGTTAAAGCAGACCCAAAAATTCCAGAAGATGAGTTGTTAGTTCCCCTGAAGGCTGTTCTTTTAGATATTGGACAGGAGCGTAAAGAGGCATGGATGAGCTGGGTGCAATCCTATGTGCATGAGGTAAAATATACAGGCATTATATCTTCGGTGTGGATTACTATATTTACTATGCTTCCTCTTTTGTTTTCAAAACTTGTTACTGTTTTTGCCCCTGGTTACATATGGTTAATTGTTTCCTTTGCTATCATGGCATGTAGCCATTTTCCTTTTCTTCTCTTTCTTGTGCCTATGCACAAAGCACACTTGATGGCTTTGTGGAAACTTTTAGCTATCCACACTTGTGTTTTGTATATAATTCTTACAACCAACAATGTTTCAGACAATGGTACTCTTATGAAGTTGGGGAGAAGGCAGCGGGTCTCGAGCTTAAGTCCTACCCTTTTCACCTAAATAAACTAAAATAAATGAACAGTTTAATTTTAAACTTAGACATTATAATAGTTAGAGGAAATTCATTTGATCCGTGGCGAGCAGTTATTACTCTTTCATGGCACTACTATGCCATGCACGTTCCATGTGATTCTTTTTTATATCCCTAAATAGTTGTTAGGTGCCTCCCTTGCATTCATAATCAGGTATGGTCATACAATGCTTTCGGTGCATGTGTGCGTGCTTGCCTGGTTTTTATTTTTATGAACTATCTGATGGAACAAACAGATCAGATGAGGCGTGATGTGTTTTATGCAGTTTCAGTTTTCAGTTGTATCATAAGATCTCCTTTCTACTTCTGCAGCTGGCTGCTAGTGGGATCTCAGATGAGCAGAGGAAGGCCCAAATGAATTCAGTAAACCCCAAGTATGTTCTCCGAAACTACTTGTGCCAGACTGCCATTGATGCAGCTGAACAAGGTGATTACACAGAGGTCAGGAGGCTCCTTAAATTAATGGAGCGGCCGTATGATGAGCAGCCTGGAATGGAAAAATATGCTCGCCTTCCACCAGCCTGGGCGTATCGGCCTGGTGTTTGCATGCTTTCATGCTCTTCATGAGTTGCTTGATCTTATTGAAAGTAGTCTTAAGACATGTATGTAATAGTAGAATCAAGCTCCTGTCCTCACAATAAACTGCAGTAACATGGAAACCTTGTTTGTCTATGCTGTTATAACAGGTCAAGTTGGAAAGGTATTATTTATTTATTTATTTTTATTTTTTCTTATCACAATGGTTGTAATCTTGTTCTTGGATAATATGGAGACTGCTTGAGTTTCTTCAATGTTATAGACACGTGAGTATATATGCATGGTGTTATTACTGAAATATGCCTTTTTTATGGACGTGTAAAAAAAACAAAAACTTTTCTGAAGGTTATTTGTTCTTCGAGTGGGTTAATATAGGAACTTGAAATACAGAGCCTAATTGGAGTTAAGTTTTTAATTAAATTAGTTAAGATATAGATTTGAGATATGAGAGCTTGCAATGTTATGTATAGTATTTTTTTTATATATATACCTAAATATTGAAAATTTCATGATTATTTAAAAAGTGATTTTCTAAAGGAGAAAATATACTATTTATTTTGTAACAAAATATCATTATAAGTGGTAATAAACTTTGAAGTATACCATTATCCTTTTTTTTATTCAATTTAATTAATTCATCCATAATTATTTAAATTTTAATAATTAATATTTATATTCAATTTCATGCATGTAAATCTTTTCTCATTATATTTTAAATTTGAAAGCAATATGATTAAAATATCTTTAAATAATTTCAGTAAACATCCAAACTTTTGATCATAAAAGAAGATAGATTGAGCTTAACTGACAGTCCATTTATAACGACAAATACAGACAGTCAGAGACCATTTGTTTTCTCAAACGACATGTCAATCCAAAAACCTTATGCCTTCCCTTAAAAACTCAAACCGGTGCGTTTTCTCTATTGTGCTCTCTCTGTCTCTCTCAAAATCTTCTTCCTACGTGAAATTGACTTTTGTGGCTAAGCAGAAGCTGTTTCTCTGTTACAGGTGAGCCTTTATTGAATCTCGATTCATCTGCATTGTTCAAAATTACAGTGTATTTGTTTTTTTTTTATTCCCTGATTGTTAATTGCGTGCATTGAATCTCATAATCTTGGTTTGAAAATGGATAATGAAAACATTTAGCTTGCTGAAACCATTACATTTTTTTTATGCACTGACTGTTTGATGAAATGCCTCAATGAAACTTTTCAGATTTTGCTAAATTACTAAAAATAAATCCCACGAAGAAATTTAGTTTTTTTTTAGCTTTTGGAGTGAAAAAATCAGCCACAATAAGGTCTGGTGCGGGTTGAAATTACATGAAGGACATGCAATGGATAGGGTTTTTTTTGTTTTGTTTAATTTTAAGTGAGATTTTTTGACTGAAGGTCACATTTTGGATGAGAAATCTAGTAAGCGATGATAACCCTTTTTTAGTACATTGTTTCTGCTACAACCCATGTTTTTGTTCTTAATGTTGGGCTTCCTTCATTGAGGAATTGATGCATTTCTTTTCAAATAAGCTTTTTCTTTTTTGGTGGTTTTGTTATAGCATAAAAAGGAGGAGTACTTATATATGAAGATTTGTTGTTTATTTGTACTATTTGTTATTGTAACGTTGATATCCCTTCCTTTTGATCTTTTAGATTCTGTGAGTTAATTGATGGTCTCATTCACTAGCAAACAAAAATTGGTGCTGCCGTCTTTGGCTTGCCGTTGACAGTTAAAATTCTTACTGTTTTACATCATACTGAAAGCGTTGATTTTTCTACCCAGAATTATGAATTTAGCTAAAGTTGCATGTGCATGTGCATGGGAATTTTTGCTTTTTTAATTTTTAAATCTAATTCTAATATTTGGGGTGCAATAGTACCATGTGATTATAACACAATGATGCCGTGAGAATAAGATAAGAATAGGGATTAATTATTTCTCGGTTTGCAGAGAATGATATTTCCACGAAGTCTTGAGGTTTGGAAATTAGGTAAAGTCAACTACTTGGAAGCACTTAAGCTGCAGGAAAAGCTGGTGTGTGATAGAAAAGCTCATAAGATTCCAGATACGCTGTTGTCCCTGCAACATCCTCCTACATATACTCTTGGCAAACGGCGCACTGATCATAATTTGTTGATCCCTGTGCCTGAACTTGAAAAGATAGGAGCTGAACTTCACTATACACAAAGAGGAGGTGACATTACATATCACGGTCCTCATCAAGCCATCTTATACCCCATCATTTCTCTTCGTGACATTGGACTTGGTGCTCGGAAGTATGTGGAAAAACTTGAGTTAACAATGATTGATATGGCGTCACAATATGGTGTGAAAGCTTGTGCTGGAAAAAAGTGTGAGACCGGTGTTTGGGTTGGAGATAGAAAGATTGGTGCAATTGGAGTTCGCATATCATCTGGAATCACTTCTCATGGATTGGCGTTCAACGTTGATCCTGATTTAGACTATTTTAAGCACATTGTGCCTTGTGGGATTGCTGATAAAGAAGTTACATCTTTGAGAAGGGAGACAGGTACTGTGCTTCCTTCTGAAGAAGTAATTCATGAGCAGTTGATTTCTTGTTTTGCAAGAATATTTGGTTTCAATAATCTTATTTGGAAGGAAAACGAGCCAACATTGCTAGATAATGGGAAACCTGAAAGACACGTGGATTGATAATGCTTCAGTATTTTGTATGTAATGAGAACTGAATGACATGTGGCTATTATATGCCTAAAAAATAAATTATGTAAACCTTTTTCTGTATGATTGATTATTCATGAAATGAATCAATATGAGATTTTTCCAGTGACATATCGTGTCTATATCAAGAGAGTGACAAACAGAATAGTCTTGCAATACCTGAGGATATTTTATTGTTTTTTCACAATGCATTAAGAACTGCGGACACAGTGAATTATTTTTAGGAATGGGGAATAGGGAAAGTAGAATCATCAATAGAAAGTTCTTATTATGTTTTGAGGTTGTCAGTGTGATTGTAGGCAATATAGGGTACAAGGCATTTGAGAACTCAGGTCCTGTGGTGATCATGCTGGGGGAGTTCTAGAAGCAACCTTAATACTGTTAGATCCAGGATCAGCATCTTCAATCAGTGAGATCTTGTTGGTGCTTTTTTCTTGTGTGAAAACAGCATATGATCCTGGTAATTCTGATGCTGTATGATCCAGTATTATATGAGTTCAGAATGCATATGATCATGTCAGTAATGAGTTGGAAATCAGTAATGTTTCTATTTTATTCCTGTTTTGCATGAATGTGTTTGCCCTTACATATACTCAGGATTCCCAGCCCATGAAACCACCTAACGGCTTCACCAAAACCTGTATTCTAATACCTCTCCCAAGAGTTCCTTGACTAGATCTCCCAAATTCTCCATATAATGTTCTTGTTTAACATCTGTGATCATTTTTCTTCTACCCTATGAGACGAGATTGCAGTTTCCAAGGATAAAAAACTTCCACCATCTGCCGAATAATGTGAAGTGACTGAGGAGTGATACACCATCACATGGCTAAATGGAAGGGAGTTTACCAAATTTAGAGGAGTATCTTTATGATAATGCTTCAAAGGTTGCTGCTTGGGTTTGGGCTGGTGGATACCTTTTCAGCATGTCTTCAGGTTCTTAAATCCAGACTCTATATTCAATCCACTCTGAATCTTGGGAGAACCATTGGCCATGAGGTGAATAGTGAAATAAAAATACATACATAAATTGAAAAGAGTTCTGCAAGGCTGTCAAGATGACTAAATTTGGTTGAGGCAAAAGATTAACTGTATTAGACATGCAAAAATAATCCTCAAGGCTCAGACTTTAACTACACCGACTTGAGGTTTATATGAATGCAGCACTAGGATTAGGTTGGAGAAGATTAGGACGGAACCCAAGTCACATTAGTCTAAGTTCCGCATGGTAAAGTCGTGGAAGAGGAGCATGGCATTTTTTAGAAGAAGATGGTTGATTTTGTTGTGTAAAGCAGACTTTCCCAGCTAACTATAGCTGTATCTGTTAGTCTTAAAAGTAGTACAAAACTGTTTTGTGACTAGTAAAAAAGGGCAGAAGATGGGGTTGGTCTCATGTGATAAGTCACATGAGTCATATTTGGAAGACTGCACAGAAGTCAGAAGTATAATATTCAATTCAGAATCACATGGTCAGCTGCTTCCAAGTTCCAACCTATTCAAGAACAAAAGTCCTATCATTAAACTACCGATAAAAATAAAGAAGCAAATCACCTAAAGTATAGTTTATATGGAAATGTTACTGGGAAATTGGCCAGTCAAATTATGCTTCTACAAGATTCTAACATGCATTATAATTGGAATCCTGTCATGCCTTATGCTGATGTGGATCATCGAGCTGCTTTGTCATTATTAGTTTTCTAACTGATTTCTCTCTCTCCATAAGCAGATATTTCATTATATATGAGTTTGGGAAATCCTTATTTCAATTAATGCTTGCCCTGTTTGGAAATGGTCTAGATCTACCCCTTTTAACCATGAAAGCTTAAACATAGCCTGGTTATTCTGAATGGTCTGTCCATTAGCTTCTTGTTTATCTGTAGTTCCTAGGGGCAGGAGAACACCTTGTACCTGGTTAAGATATTATTGGGGTTTAACTACCAAACAGGCCTAGGCTTTTTATTAATGTTGTCTATATATTACTCCCAGCCAGAGTTGAGCACAAACTATATGTAACATTATGCACTGCCTCCTTGAGAAGACACCACCATTTCCTTAGCTCCGAAAACACCAGGAATTTCATTGTCTTTGCAAAAGTATGGGAAATGGTAACAGAGCTTTGTTTGTTCTATTTTCCTTGATTCTTATTCATGTTCTCATGTCCTCTCTACCGTGTCTTCACCATGAGAGAAAGGTTCTATTATTATACAGAAATCAAGGAAGGAGATTGCTAGTTTCTGTCACTTCTCTTTTGTCAAAAATGCTAACAAGTCAAATGAAGCCAATAAAGACCCTCAGAAAGCTGTGGAGACAAGTCTCAGGAAGGCTCCACCAAGTCTTTCAAACCCTACTCAGAACAAGTAGCCTTAACAGTATTTGTGTAGAGATCTCTGAAAGGAAGAGAAACTCATTCTCTTTCAGCATTTTTGCTGTTTTTCCCACTTTGGATAGGTAGAACAATTGGATCTCTATACAGGTCTTGGTCTTTCTTTAGGCCTATGGATCTGTAACTCAATTCATTTTTCCCCTCCAAGTACCTGATTTTTCAGTAAATTTAGAAAGACATGAGGTGAATGTATTTACAGGAACTTTGTAAGTTTATATAAAAAACAGTAGCAACTCTTTTCAGGAAGATTGCAATTTGTCATTGGTTATTAATGTACACTTATCCCAAGTTCGATCATCTTTCCTATGATAGTTATGTTTATGTTCCTCTTTCTGGTTACTACTGCATATTGTTTTCTTGTCTTCTATTTAATTTTAATTTCTCAGCAGATGCATAATGATGAAATATCCACATCAGCTATGTTCTTACTTGGTTTTCTAATGCGATCCCATGTGATGGGCAATGTAGGGATGGGCGCTTTGATTTTCCATGGGAACAAGGCTTACAAAAAGGAGCTGCACATGTTAAACAGTAAGGCTATTAGAATTCTCACCTCTTTGTACAGAACCTTTACAGCCTTGAGAGGGTATGTTCTCCCTCCCTCCCTCTCTATTGGTGTCTAATATTCATTAGCATTCTTACATCCATGCAACAGGCATCTGCATAAGAATTTTTGATACATTCTTGTTTAATAGAACTGAACCGCACATAGTATGGATATCATCTTATATGCATTCAGCCAATATATCTAAACCGTAGAGCTCTAATTTTATGCTTCTAATATATTTAGACTGGTGTTTTTAACTGGTTGAAGTGTTCCATCTCTAAATTGAAATTTGAAAGTCTTCTTTCAATGAATAATTACATTATGGGACCTTCCAAATTGAAAATGATAAAAGTTTTAACTCAACTGGGAAGGAAGAGAAGTTTGTTACACAGCATAGCATACAGATTTATTTTCCACCGAACCAGTAGAATTCCCATCTCCTTCCTTTTTTATTTGTTTAATTTTTTTGCTTTGCTCCTCCATCTGGATCTTAATTTAATACTAAAAAACAAAATCTAAGTTGGACTGTTGGACTTACTTTTTTATTTTTTCTTTCTCACCCATTTTAAATATGTTTGTCACTAGATATGGAATCATTATTGATAATGATGAATTATTGCTAGTCCATATGCAGTATACTTCCTATATATATATATATATATATCAGTAATTTCCTTATCTCCTTTAATAGTTATATACGAGGTCATTATTTTTCTTTTATTTTCATATACATCCCAATATTCTAGACTTGTTTCCAATTGAAACATAATTTCCAAACTCAGTATTCAATGCATTGAAAGAAAAGTTTTGCAAAGAATCAACGGGCACTAGGGAGTAATGCTATAAAGAAGTGGCTGTCCATTTTGCTAATAGACATGGCAGTACACGTAATATCATGCATGCTGTCATCTGCTCTGGCAAATCCCAAACTGAAAATGAAGTAATACTACACGTGTGGAAAATGCAATGGTACATGCTCCACGTAGTTGATGACCAGAAGATTTCTATGTAACGGACAGATTAGCATTCTTTTCCTCATGGCATTATGCACATATTCTTATATCTTAAGTTTTCTCTCGTCGTTGTAACGAGTGCTACGGTAGACCTCAATTTCACCATCCAATCTATTAAGAGTCTCTCTTTTCCTCTTCACTTAATTCCTCCCATTCTAAATATGAGAATTCGAAATAGCCGGCCTTCTTTTCCTATTCCACAGGCGCCGCAAGCTGTTTTAAGGTCTAACCATCTTCGTCCACAGTTTCGGCACTTTGATGAGCGATTCTTGGTTGAAGAAGAGAACCGGCGCATTGGATGGCCGTATTATCCTTTAAGAAAACATTCAAGTCCGGATGTACAAAAGGTGCGGCCACATGATGGGCTCCAATCAGCAATTGCTAGCGAAATCAAATCTTCAGATTTTGTAGAAAAGAAAACTGGAAAAGAGAATTGCATGCCTGCGATGCAAAGCCATGTAATTAATCTTCCATTTTTACCTGCTATTTTCCCTTTTAGGGATTTGGTATTATCTATTTGTTAAAGCCGCTGTCAGTCTCATTTTTGTTTCTCTTTTCATCGGTATTTCTTTCTTCAAATTAATTGTGTGCTTGATTGAAGGATGTTCAATTGAAAAATATAGCATCATGTTACAAAAAAAATGTTATTAGAGCTTATAAATCTATTTCAGGTGTCACAAAAACTTGAAGAACCTGACAAGGAAGGAAGAACATCAAATTCTTCTGCATCTTCTAAAAGGTAAATTTGTTCTACCATTTTTGCCTCTTCTATCCCTGTCATATTATGTAGAGATTAATTATTTTAATCATTTCAGGAAATATGCGTATCTTTTAGTTATTAACCATCTGCCTGCCTTTAACATCTTTGAATTTTCATTTTGTTTCATTTATGGGGATACTCTTTTAATCTGTATCATTATGGAATTTCGTTCTCAATCAGACAGATTTGAAAATTAATTGTCATTCTTCATTTTGTCATATAGATTTGCCTTTTGATATACACTTATGATATCCCTGTTAGGCTGAATTAGTTTTTCATTCTATTGTGAAATAACAGGAATGTAAAAGGTCCCAGGTTTTCAGCCAGTGTTGTCCTTGCCCTTCCAGCACCCTGCACTCAACCAGGTGAACTACAACTTCCTTTGTAATTAGAGCAATGCCACACAGTTAGTCCTCATTCTGATTGATGTGGACTTCAATGTTCATATCCAACCTTGTCTACTGATTTGACAAATGCAACTGTATGTCTGCAATAATTGAAATGAATAGAGGAGTCCTTTGGAGTCACGCTTCAGGATAGGGAGCCTGCTTCAAAGATACTGAGGGCATTGGTGCAATCAAAGGATCCGTTGGTTTCAACATATCTACTATGCTAATTCCATGATACAAATGCTGTTGGCTAGACTCATATGGGTGTCAATCCGTGCTAATTAATCACCGTATAAAACCATTTCTAAATTGCCATTATTTCATCAAAATTAATGCTTTGGAATCGATCAGTGTAAAAATTGTAAAGTGAACAAGACACTTAGAAATACATGACCTTTGTTCAGAAACACAGATTAGAGAAAAATCTTTTGGGTCCTACATTGTTTCTCGAACAGAATTGGTTGAGTCGCAATCCACCTGTAAGTATTGAAGGCTCCTTAAAAAAATTCTTTAGGTTGATTTTTTTCCATTACAATATTTGTTGTGATTCTGCTTTGATACTTTGAGCCTCTGTTTTCTTCTCAAGCAGTAGTTTTATTCCTCGTATTTCCTTGTAGCTCGTGGCAAAAAAGTTTATCGTACACAAAAGGAACTTCCCTTGAAGAAAAGGAAGAAGTCCCGGAAATTGGAAATTGAAAGAACGCAGGCAGAAAAGGAAGAAGCTGCTACTGTAAAGCCGGCCAGAACAAAAGAAGCTTTCAACAAGCATGACACCAGTCAGGTGAGGACCTGCATCAATTGTTTGTTGAATTGTGAATCATCGCCCCCTCATTCAAGCACTTATGATTCACATGGGCTTCAAAATGAAGAAGATAAGTTGGTGGAAACAGCTACTCTGTAAGTATTCCTTATACCTCTATAACTAGTCTTTTGTTCCTTCTGCACCGAGTACTCTTTTGCAAAACTTTTTAAGACTGATGTTGGGTGTTACATGAAAATTGGCCTTCTGCATTTTGGTTTCTCAAATCATTCGGAGAAACAGTTTCCCTTCATAATGAAGGCACTATATAAATACAACATGCTTTCTCATTGTTTCTTGGCATATTTATAAAATGTTTTGTTATGGTGTGCCCATGTAAGCGGATGCAGATGCGGAGTATGCACATACACATGCTTTTTAGCTTTTTCCCTTCTAATTCAGCTATAGATAACAGTAGCTTTGATTGTGAAGGCATGGCGAAAAGCCAAACAGAAAGAGGGGAAGGCCAAGGAAGGATTCAGTGCATCAGTCAATGGCAACTTTAGGTACTTCTCCCTTTTAGGTGGGTTTTCACATGGATGCTTGTGTGTTTACCGTCTCCATAGAGATATAGTGTTCAGTAATAAACAATTTGTAATTTGTTTTTGTAGGCATGGATCAAAGCTAATGCAGAGGAGTGCAAGGCCACACATGAAATAATTACTCATTAATTAAGACATCACCATTATTTCTTTCCCCTCACTTTGCAGTATAATTCCTGTTATGTATTGCTGGGAACTGAACCTAAAACTTTGTAGTTGGAATGCTTAGTTCAAAACTACGGGGTATTTAGTCCCTTGGAGAATTGTTACTGTATGTGTTGTTGTGGTATGAAGTTACAGTTACTAGTTACTGTTTAGAATAATAACTCAGCATAAATATGGTATGCCTATGCTGATTTTAACCGTTATCTACTAAGAGCATAGGCTCACCACTTGATTAACCTAAATTTAAATTTAATGGGCTTAGAAAATCCTAAAAAAAACCCAAAACCCTCTAATGGCTCGAAAAAATTTTTATGGGCTTGGGCTACCACGCCCGAGTCTAACTATTATCAAGGTACATGGCAGCTCAAGTCCATGTTGGGTGTGTTGTCATGCTTTGGATAGCATGTACTCTAGCATCTACTTGGGCTCGAGCACATGCTTGGTTCTAGGTAACATGTTTAAATTTATTTTTTCACCTTTAGGACTTATACACCTTATCCAAGCTCAACTTTCTATTGAAAATTTTTTCAGGATGTTATACAAGTCTCTTAATATTATATAACGACCTAATATGTA
>Ga0307512_10005951_pt1 | contig 12532 bp, 13 predicted proteins | sample 14_EM_MG_FD_200267 | JGI IMG/M metagenome (GOLD analysis project Ga0307512, IMG submission 200267) | Populus trichocarpa ectomycorrhiza microbial communities from riparian zone in the Pacific Northwest, United States - 14_EM | ecosystem: Host-associated > Plants > Roots > Unclassified | place... | reverse complement strand
CTTGAACGACCGGCTCGCCCGCACCCGCTGGCCCAACGAGGTCGCCGGCGCCGGGTGGGACTACGGCTTCCCGCTGGCGCGGCTCAAGGAACTGGCCGAGTACTGGCGCACCGGCTACGACTGGCGCGAGCACGAGGCCAAGCTCAACGAGCTGGCGCACTTCACCACCGAGATCGACGGCCAGAACATCCACTTCGTGCACGTCCGGTCCGCGAAGCCGGACGCGCTCGCGCTGATCCTCACCCACGGCTGGCCCGGTTCGTTCCTGGAGTTCCTCGACGTGATCGAGCCGCTGTCGCGCGACTTCCACCTGGTGATTCCGTCCATCCCGGGGTTCGGCTTCTCCGGGCCGACCCACGAGCGCGGCTGGGACATCGCCCGGGTCGCGCGGGCCTGGGCCGAGCTGATGCGCCGCCTCGGGTACGAACGCTATGGCGCGCAGGGCGGCGACTTCGGCTCGGGCATCTCGACGGCGCTGGGCGCGGTGGCCCCCGAGCAGGTCGTCGGGGTGCACGTCAACTACCTGCCGACCCGCCCGGACCCGGACGCCGGCGTCGAACTGTCCGAGGCGGATGAGGCCCGGCTGGTCAAGGTCCGGCAGCTGATGGCGAATCGTCCGCCGTACCAGGCCCTGCAGGCCACCACCCCGCAGACCATCGGCTACGCGCTGACCGACTCACCGGTCGGCCAGCTGGCCTGGATCGCCGAGCGCTTCGCGCAGTGGACGGACCCGCGCTCGCCGATCAGCGACGACCGGATGCTCACCGACATCTCGCTGTACTGGCTGACCGCCACCGCGGCCTCCTCGGCGCGGTTGACCCGCGAGACGCCACGGCGGATCGAGCCGTGCCCGGTGCCGGTCGGCGTGGCGGTGTTCGCGCACGACATCACACAGTCGGTGCGGCCACTGGCCGAGCGGTTGTACGACATCAGGCACTGGTCGGAGTTCGACCGCGGCGGCCACTTCGCGGCGATGGAGGTGCCGGAGCTGCTCGCCGAGGACGTCCGGGACTTCTTCCTCACCCGCTGATCAGGCGGGCTGCCACAGCTCGATCCGATTGCCCTCGGGATCGGTGACCCAGCCGAACCGCCCGACGCCCTCCATGTCCTGCGCCTCGGCAGCCACCTCCACGCCCTTGGCGCGCAGCTGGGCGAGCATCGCGTCCAGATCCCGGACCCGGAAGTTGATCATCACCTGCTGCACACGGGACCCGAAGTAGTCGGTCTCGGAGTCGAACGTCGCGAAGACCGTCGGCCCGGCCTCCGGACGCCACAGCCCGTGCTCATCGGCGTCCAGGCCCAGGCAGTCGCGATACCACGCACCCAGGGCAACCGGGTCGGCGGCCCGGATGAAATACCCACCGATTCCAAGCACACGTTCCATGCCGCCATCTTGCCAGGACGGCCTCTACAGACCATCCAGTCGCTTGTTCATCGCGTCGAGTGTCGGCCAAGGAGGACCCTCGCGCAGCGCGCGCAGGAGTTCGTCTCCGAATCGCCTCCCGTTCGGAAACTGGTCGCCAAGCTCCCAACGCCACGCTGCGACCATCGCGAGAACGAGCTGCCGGCACTCGTCCAGCAGCCCTTGGTCGACGTCCGGGTAGTGCTCGCAGACCGGCTCGGGAACATGGGCGAGATCGAACTCGACCGGTCCACGGCAGCACGTCTCAAGGTCGATGAACAACGGGCCGCTCTTCGTGCTGAGCAGATTGCCCGGATGCGGCTCGCCGTGCAGCAACTGCTCCACGGCGCCGCGCTCCTCGATCGCTCGTCGCAGGCTTGCCAGTCGGCCGCCGAGGAACACGCGGTCCGCGCCGGCGAGCTCCGGCGAGCGATCCGGGTCGGCAACAACTTCTTGCGCCTCCGCGATCCGGTCCGTGAACCGCGGGCTCGGCATATCGACCTTGCGCATGCCTAGGTGCAGCAGCTCCAGCGCCTTGGCGTAGTCGACCGGTGAGACGTGCGGGGTCACGGCCTCGTAGTAGGTCCAGAGCGTCACCGCGAAGCCGTCGCGCGTGTACACACGCGGGTCCGCCCGAGGCTCCAAGGGACACACCGGGCTTCCGACCTCGTCGAGCCGCTGAGCGAGCTCGACCTCGAACTGTGCGACCTCTTGTCCCACAGGGGCGATCCGGGCAAACACGTCGCACGGCGTCAGCCGCAGTGCGAGCTTGTTCGAGTTGTGAAGAATGATCGCGTCGCTGGCCGCCAGGTCGAGCGACGCGGCGACCGAAGTCGCGGCCGTGATCGCACGCGTAACGTCGGACATCTCCATGTGCTTACCGCACCCCGACGCTTGTCAGAGCCACTTGCAGGCGTATGCGGCTCTGCGCCGCAGCGGTACGTCGACTGAGCCGAAGCAGGTTGGGGAACACGGCCCGAACCCTATCGCCCGCCTCACTCACCGAGCGAAGGGTTTAGCTCGGTGAGGTCGGCTCTCGCCTTCAGTCACGCGGACTCGCAGATGCAGAGTTGAAGCGGCGCATCCACGGCAAATGGTCGACCGGACCAGTCGCCGAAGCGCTCGACGAGCCGAAGGCCGCCGAGCGAGACGAGCAGCGGCAGCTCCTGCGGGAAGATGCTCCTGATTTCGAGCGGTGCGACGACGAAGTCGGGCTCGGAGTTGGTCGAGAGGTGCCACGTCCCGCGGGTGACTTGCGCGGGCGCATCGTAGATCTCCGCGACATCGACGCTGACGTTGCCACGCTCAGGATCCACGAACGACAACGACTCCCGCGTACGCCGCACGCCATCGGCTTCGGCAAGTAGGCGCAAGCTCGGGTTGAATACATCGAAGACGAACCGCGCTCCAGGCGCCAGGTGGCTTCGAACCGACCGGAAGCAGCTCACCAGATCCTCAGCCTCATGCAGATGCAGCAGGGAATTGGCTGTGATGAACACGAAGTCGAATGTGCGGCCCAGATCGAAGGCCCGCATGTCTCCCTGCATCCATTCCACCGCTACACCACGCTCGTCCGCTTTACGCTGAGCCTCCGCCAGCATGCCTGACGAGAAGTCCAGGCCGACACAGGGATGCCCGTCGGCCGCGATGGGGATCAGCTTCTGCCCGGTGCCGCACCCGAGTTCCAATACGCGCCCGCCTCGCCGCTTGGCGTCGGCCCGGTAGAAGTCGACCGCGGCCCCGCCGCCGGGGAACATCAGGTCGTACAGCCTCGCGTGCGAGTAGAACGCTTCACTCATCAAGCACCTCCTCGTGTCGAATGCCATCCCGACGGATGGCCCGCGTTGCCGGGGTCGACGTAGGAAGGAGTGCATGGACACGCCGCGTCGTACCCGCACCTACCGCAGCCATCACCTCGACAGCGAGCGGTGGGATCATGTCACGCTGTGGCCGGGCGACGTCGTCATCTCGACCTCGATGAAGGCGGGCACCACCTGGATGCAACGCATCATGAGCCTGCTGGTCTTCGGCACGGGCCCCTTGCCTGCACCGCTCGTCGCGTTGTCTCCGTGGATCGACGCGGCCTTCCTCGGCGACGTGGATGGCGTCGTGGCGAGCATCGAGGCCCAGGAGCACCAGCGGTTCTTGAAGAGCCATTTGCCATTCGACGCTCTGCCGTACGACCCGGCGGTCCGTTACGTGTACGTCGGCCGCGACACGCGGGACGTGTTCATGTCGGCCTTCAACCACTACAGCGCCTACACCGAGTTCACCTACTCGCTGCTGGACGCCGCGGGTGGCGCGGCCGGCCCGATGCCCCGGTGCCCGGCCACTGAACGAGAGCTGTGGGCCGATTGGATGACCCGCAGCCTGTTCGATTGGGAGGCGGACGGCTGGCCGTTCTGGTCTCACCATCACCACGCCGCGACCTTCTGGCCGCATCGGGACCTGTCCAACGTGCTGATGGTCCACTACGCCGATCTGCTCGCCGACCTCGAAGCGCAGATACGCCGCGTCGCCGCCTTCACCCACATCGAGGTGGCCGAGGATGCTTGGCCCGAGCTCGTGGCGGCCGCCCGGTTCGACGCCATGAAGCAGGACGCGATCCGCAACGAGGAGTCCATCAGGCCGCTCTTCTTCGAGGGCGGCGCCCGTCGCTTTTTCTACAAGGGCACCAACGGACGTTGGCGCCATGTCCTCACCGAGGAAGACCTGGCCCTCTACGAGACAGCAGCCGCTCAGCTCGACCCAGAGCTGCGCTCATGGCTCGAAGCCGATTCAGCGCCAACGCTTGACTCCGGCGTTTGATGCGAACGGCCCTCGCACACCCTGACATCTAGCCGAGAGATCTCAGCAGCGGCAACGCCATGACCGGCGGGCGCCAGGCGACCGCCGGTACACCATAACTGTCATTATGGTGTACCGGCGTTTTGTCCGTTTCTCCCTCGCACTCAGATTATCGGATTACCAATAATCGCAATCCGGTAATTAACGCGAACGGGCGAGCCGACGTGGGGCGGCTCTGGCCTTAAGGTGTGGCGCTGTGGAAGATGTGGCTCTCGGCCCGGGAAACCTCGCCGGCCGGGGCGTTTACGCTGCGCGGGACTTCGCCGTTGGTGAGGTGGTTCTCTCTTATCGGCTTCAGCCGCTGGACGAGGCCGACTACTTGGCATTGCCGGCTGGTGAGGGTCTTTTCGTGCACAGCTACGGAGGGCGCCGCTACCTCTACCCGGCACCGGCGCGCTTCGTGAACCACTCCGACGATCCGTCCTGCTATCAGGACTTCGATCGAGGGTGCGATGTCGCGTTGCGGCCCATCGCGCGGGGTGAGGCGGTCACCATCGACGCCACCGAGGAAACCGCCCGCGAGCTCGACACCTTTCTCCAGGCGTACCAGAGCGCGCTCCGCGAAGGATCGGAGGAACTCCTCGGATCCCTGATCGACCGCGATGCCACGCTGTGGGTGGCGGGACGTGCGGTCCGTGGGCGGGATGCGTTCGTCGCCGCGTTGTCCGAGGCCGGATTGGTTTCGCTGTCCGAGGTCGAGTGGGTCATCGGCACCGGACGCTGGGAGGCGCTCTGCTCAACCGAAGCCGCGACCGCGAGGGGACTGCGGCACCAGACCATGCTTCTCAAGGTTGTCGCGGGCAACTGGCAGATCGTCTACCACCATGCCGGATGAGTCGAAATTGGATAGGCCGATCCGCATGTCGCCGATACGGTCGCGGGGTGGCATACCAGCACCCGCTCGCCTACACACTGGGGCTGGAGGGCGTGGCGCTGCTGCGTGCCTTCGCCGGCGACTACGACCGAGACTTCATCGAGGCGCGCATCGGCGAGGTCCGGCGCCTTCTGGACAGCCCAGCATTGAACGGCCACGGGGTCACCGCGGCGCCGGTCGACACCGTGAACGGCTACAAGGTGTGGTCCGCGACCTACGATCAGCCAGGCAACGGGCTGTTCGAGATCGAAGAACCCATCGTGTACGAGATCCTCGGCTCCCTGCCACCCGGCGTGGCCTTGGACGCGGCTTGCGGCACCGGCAGATACACCGAATACCTCGCCAAACAGGGCCACCGGGTCATCGGCGTCGACAGCTCCCCGGAAATGCTGGCTCACGCCCGTACGCGCGTTCCGGACGCCGAATTTCGGCACGGCAACCTGCACGAGCTTCCCATCCCCGACGACCACGTCGACGTCATCGTGTGTGCGTTGGCGCTGACCCACCTTCCCGACGTCGGCCCGGCGATCACCGAGTTCGCCCGGGTCCTGCGTCCCGGCGGCCATCTGGTGATCACGGACGTGCACCACGAGCTCGTGGCATTGGGGTCAGTGCCGCGAGTACGTTCCGCCGAAGGCGATCCCGGGCTGCTGCCTGCGTTCCGCCATCGGGCCAGTGACTATCTCCGCGTCGCCTTGCCGTTGGGCCTGCAACCACGGCGTTGCGAGGAGCCTCGGATGTCCGGCGACGCCGGCGGGGACATGCCCGGGGAGATCGCGACCGGACCGTGGGACCTCTGGCCCTGGTCGCTGCTGGGCATCGTCCCGGCGGCAGCCGGCGCCGCCTGGGACGGAACACCGAGCCAGATCATCTGGCACTTTCAACTGGCGCCGAGCGCAACCACGCCGGCAGCCCCTGCGTCCACTGCGAGCTGACCCGGTCCTGACGTGATGCCGCTGTGGAAAGGTCCGGCCGAGTGAAGGAGTGGACGCGGTGACGACGGCGAGCGAGTTCGTCCAGACGCTTCCCGGTCCTCCAGCCGGACTACGAAGATCATCTGGAGGAGACGGGCGAGCTTCTGCCGCACGTGATCTTCGGGATCGGGAAGGCTTCACCGACCGCATCGTCGAGGCATACCTGCGGTCACGGATTTCCTGCTCAGGTTGCCTTGGCGGGCGCAGCCGGGATACGGCCTGATCGACCAACTCCCTGAACGCCAGGACCTGCAGACAAGTTACTCGATCGCCGCCTTCAGGACCCATGAGGTGACCCGGGAACGGTCGGGGAGGTCCGCCCGCCCGGTGGACCAGAGCAGTACCTGCACCGGATCACCGGCCGGAGCCTCAGGGAACAGGCGGGCGAGCACGGCCCTGCAGGCAGACGCCGGAGGATGCCAGCCGATTCCGAGTCCCTGGGTGATGTCGTAGGTGTGCATGAGCGTCTCGTTGACGCCCAGCGCCGCGAAGCCGCTTGGGTCGCTCAGCCCCCAGTGCCAGGCACGGAGTGTGGGCTCCGATGCGGCCAAAACGCCGCTCAGGAGCCGCCCGCAGGCCGTGACTGTCCGCAGCAGGTCACGCGGTGACGCGTCGTCGCGGACTTTGAGGTCGAACGGCAGGTAGGCGTCGTCCGGTCGAGCTGCGAGTTGCCCGGCATACGCCAGCAGGTCGTGCGCGACATGGGCGGCCGTCGTCCAGCAACTCCATTCCAGCGGGCCGGCCCGGCATCGCCAATCCGCCGACTCGTGCGGCGTGAGGACTCGGACCAGCTCGGCTACTGCTTGTTCAACGTCCTTGCCGTCCATCGACCGCATAGCGTGCAGCCTTCCAGACCTCGAATGTCTACTCCGACGCCAGCTGCCGCGTCAGCCGGTCCAGGCCGTCCTTGATCAGCCGTGCGTACTCGCCGTCGCCGAGCGCGCCGATCCCCGCCCGCGCCCGCTGGAGGCACTCGCGGGCCTGGCCGAGATCGCCGAGCTTGCGGTAGCACTCGGTCAGGTTGAGGTGCAACGACGGATACAAACCGGCCACCGGCAATGTCACCCCAGCCTCGGCAACGCGGGCGTCGGTGAGCAGGTCGGCCGCCGCCAGCGCTCGCTGATCCCAGAGCAATTCCTCGTGTACGTCGTCCTGCACGTCGGCCATCGCGTGCGCGAGGACGCAAACGTGCAAGGGATCGCCTCGTTCCCCGCCGATCTCGTCCCAGATCTGCGCGAACAGGTCCCGAGCGGCCGCGCGCCGGCCCTGATGATGATGCAGCTCCACCCCTTGGCCGATGCGGGCGAGCGTCGCATCGGTGATCATCGGCTGCTCCTGCGCGGGCTCATCTCGCGACGAGGACATGGAACGTATTCTGCCCGGGGCCGTGGGGCTCGGCGAAAGGCCGAGCCGCTACGCATCCGGGTCCCAGGCCAGCAGCAGGTCGAAGATGCGTCGGTCGCCGGCCAGCTCCAGGGAGTCCACCGGGATTCGGCCGTACAGGGCCAGGACCAGGTCGCTGGCCGTGCCCCGCAGGGAGGCGTCGGCAGCAGTGCCGGGCGTGGAGAGACGGGCCGCCCGTGCGCCGTCGGCGGAGAGCGAAAGGCGCCACGAGCGGCCCTCGGTTGCGTGGTAGTCGACGGCAGCGGGCTGGTGCGGCCAGGGGGCCGTCCCTGCGCAGCAGGTGAACAGGAACTCGTCGACACCGTCGAGTGCCGACTCGTCCGGCAGCGGCTGTGCGGCACCCAGGGTGATCTGGGCGTCGTAGGTGTGCACCGCGACCTGCTGGAGCTGGTGCCGGGCGACGGCATCGCAGGTCTGCGGCGACTGCGACGTGTCCCACCAGGTCCAGCAGCCGCGATCCGGGCCGGCCTCCCGCAGTGCGTCCAGTAGCTCCCGCGTCGCCGCCGCCAACCAGGCCACCAGGGCCTCGCGCTCCCGAGGTGCAGCCGCGGCGCCCTCCGATGCGGACTTGGCCGGCGGAGCGTCGGCAGGCCCGGCCGCGACGATGGTGGCCCAGAAGCGGCGCCCGTCCCCGATGTGCTGCACCAGATCGAACAGCGTCCACTCGGGGCAGGTCGGCACCTGCACGTCGAGGCTGGGCGCTGAGGCGACCGCGGCGCGGAAGGCGGTCGATCGTTCGTCGATCAGCCGCAGCAGATCGGGAAACTCCAAAGTCTTGTCCACTTCGGCTGTCTATCACCGTGCTAGGTCAACCGGACAGCGATTTCATAGCCGACGCCGTGTCGGGGCGGTCATGAATGCGGCTGATCCGGCGGTCATGACGAGAAGTACAGCTCCGACCCAGAACGCGTGTTGCACAGCGTGAACTGCTCCGGTGCGGGCGCCGTTGAGGTACACGCTGCCGAGGATGGCGACGCCGAGTGTCGCCCCGAGCTGTTGCACGGCGTTGAGCAGGCCGGCGGCCGACCCGGTCTCCTGTGGGCCGACCGCGGCCAGCGCGATGGTGAAGAACGGTGTGGTGAACAGGCCCACGCCCAGACCCGCGACGGCGAGCGCGCCGAGCAGTGGCACGGGATGAGTGCCCTGGTAGGCGGCGATCGCCGCGACGGTTCCGGTCAGCAGCACGGCGAGTCCGGCGTACAAGATCCGCGGTCCGAAGCGCGGAACCAGGTGCGCGCCGGCGATCCAGGAGGATGCTGCCAGGCCGATCGACCAGGGCAGCAGGGTCAGTCCGGCGGTGCGGGTGTCCTCGCCGAGGCCGATCTCCACGTGCAGGACGACGGCGAGCATCAGGCCGTTCATGGCGGCGAAGAACAATGTCGAGGTGATCAGGGCGGCCGGGAACCTGCGCTGGGTGAACAGGGACGGTTCCACCAGCGGTCGCCGTCCGGACCGGGCCCGGTGGCGTTGCTGTAGCGCGAATCCGGCCAGGACGGCCAGGCCCGCGGCGATCGCGATCCAGTTCCAGCTCGGCCGGTGGGTGGGGTCGGACTCGATCAGCGGGTACACGATCAGGGCGGCGCCGAGCATGGCCAGGGCGGTGCCGGTCGGGTCCAGACCGGGTCGTTGCGGTGCCCGGTCCTCGGTCAGCTTCGGCGCGATGGCCAGGACGGCGGCGGCGAGCGGGACGTTGACCAGGAACACCGCGCGCCAGGAGGAGCCGAACAGGTCGGCGTGGGTGAGCACGCCGCCGAGCACGGGTCCGCAGACCGCGGCCAGGCCCATCACCGGGCCGATGCTGCCCAGCGCTTTGGCCGTCTCGGTGCCGGTGAACATCGCGCGGATCAGGCCGAACGTCTGCGGGATGATGACCGCGGCCGCGGCGCCCTGCACCGCCCGTACTCCGATCAGCGTTTCGGCCGAGGGCGCCAGGGCGCAGGCCAGCGAGGCGAGCAGGAAGCCCGTGACGCCGAGCTGGAACACCCGTTTGCGGCCGAAGATGTCGCCGAGGCGGCCGCCCGTGATCAGCAGCACGGCGAAGGCGAGGGTGTACGCCGCGCTGAACCACTGGATGCCGGACACCGCTCCGCCGAGGTCGGCGTGGATCACCGGCCCGGCGACCTGCACGATCGTCGCATCCAGCAGGTTCATCGCCTCGGCGACCAGCAGGGCCACCAGTCCCAGCCACCGCCACCGGTGCCCCGTGGGGGCGGATGCCACTTCGGTCAACATCGGGTTTCCTTCCTCGATCCGGTTGCTGACCAGGAGCGTGGATCTTTCCGCCGGCCGGATCCACGTTCGCGGCCTGGATTGTGGATAACGTCCATTCGGAGGCGTTAGATTGACGGATATGCTCGTGCCGGACGACATCGATCGTGGTCTGATCCACGCCCTGCACCTCGACGCGCGCGCCCCGTTCACCAGGATCGCCGCCGTGCTGGGCACTTCGACGCAGACCGTGGTGCGGCGCTACGCCCGGCTGCGCGCCGAGGCGGGCCTGCGCGTGGTCGCGTTGCCCGATCCGGCCAGCGCCCGCCGTCAGCAATGGATCGTCCGGCTGACCGCGACCGCCCGCACCGCGCAGGAGATCGCGTCCGCGCTGGCCCGGCGCCCGGACACGGCCTGGGTGCGGCTCACCTCCGGCGGCACCGAGATCGTCGCGATCATCCAGACCACGGCGGGCAGCCCGGACTCGCACGCCCTGCTCCTGCGTGACATCCCCCGGACCACCAGCGTCACCGCGGTCTCCGCGCACTACCTGCTGCACACCTACCTGGGCGGCCCCACCGCCTGGCGCGGCCGCGTCAACGCGCTATCCCAGCCGCAACGCGAGCAGCTGCTGCCAGCTGTGTCCGCCGACGCGGGCGCATCTGCGATCAACTTCACCGACCGTGACCACCTGCTGCTGGCCGCGCTGCTGAACGACGGCCGCGCGAGCCTCACCGACCTCGCCGCCCGCACCGGCTGGTCGGCGGCGACTGTCACCCGCAGGCTCGACGAGTTGCGCCGCAGCGGTGGGCTGTTCTTCGACGTCGAGATCGATGATGCGCTGTTCGGGATCACCGCCAGCGCGGTGCTGTGGATGTCGGTCGCGCCGGCGCATCTCGACCACGTCGCCACCGTGCTGGCCAGCCACGAGGAACTCGCGGTCGTCGCCGCCACCACCGGGCCCACCAACTTGTTGGCGCACGCGCTGTGCCGTGACTCGGAGGCGTTGCACCAATATCTGACCACTCGGCTCGCCCTCGACGCCATCACGCGCATCGAGACGGCACCCGTCCTGCGTACGCTCAAAGGCGTCGCACCGATCTAAAAAGCCGGACCTGCGTAGCGCCCGGCGAGCTCCGCGCCGATCCGGGCCAGTTCGTTGCGTACGGTGTCCGGCTCGAGCACTTCGACCAGCGCGCCCCAGCCGGCCAGGTTGCGGGCGATGTCGCGCGGTGTGGGTGCCGCGATGCGGACCCGGGTCCGTCCGTCGTCGCGTTCGCCCTCGGTGTGGCAGTGCCGGCCGAAGTGGTCGCGCAGCACCGGCACGAACCGGGCCTCGATGAGCACGGTCGCCCAGGTGCGCGATCGGCGCTGCTCGACCTCGCCGACGACTTGCTGCCAGGCGGTGTCGAGCGTGAAGTCGTCCGGGCGGTCGGCGTTCTGCTCGGTCGCCTCGGCGGCGGCGATCCGGTCCACCCGGAACGTGCGCTGGCCGCGGTCGGTTCCGGCGAGCAGGTACCAGATGTCGTCCTTGTCGATCAGCCCCCAGGGGTCGACCAGCCGTTCGGTGCGTTCCCGGGCGCTGTTGACGTAGGTCAGGTGGACCTTGCGCCGGCGGACCACGGCGTCCTGCAGCAGGTCGACGATCTCGGGCCGGTGCCGCTCGCGTTCGCCCCACCGGATGGGGTCGATCATGGTGGCGCCGGCGGCGGCCTCGGCGTCCGCCCGGAAGGTCTGCGGCAGTGCCCGCACCAGCTTGCGCAGCGCCGCCTTGGCCTCGCCGGAGACCGCGGCGGCCGGGCCGACCAGCAGAAACAGCGCTCGTGCCTCGGGTGCCGACAACCCGCTGAGATCGGTACGGGCACCGCCGACGAGCATCCAGCCGCCACCGCGCCCGGGCTGCGGGTAGACCGGGATGCCGGCCGCGGACATGGCCTCCAGATCCCGGCGCGCGGTGGCGACCGACACCTCCAGCTCGCCGGCCAGCTCGGCGGCGGTCACCCGGCCCCGGGTCTGCAGGTGCAGCAGGGCGGCGACGAGTCGGTCGGCGCGCATGACCCAGAGCCTCCCCGGCAAAGTGCTCAGTTGGTGAGCACTTTACGGCCGAGGATGGGAACTGTCACCGATCGAGGGAGAAACCAAAATGCTGCGAGGACTGGCCACCGTGAACTTCTGGGCCGACGACATGGCGGCGGCGAAGAAGTGGTACGTCGAACTGCTGGGCATCGAGCCGTATTTCGAGCGCGGGGGCGCCTACTTCGAGTTCCGGATCGGCGACGATCAGGACGAGCTGGGCCTGATCGACCGCCGTTATGCCCCGCCGGCAGCGGCGGCCGTGGCCGGGGGCGCGATCGTGCATTGGCACGTCGACGATGTGCAGGCCGCCTTGGACCGGCTGCTGGCGCTGGGTGCGACGCCGTATCTGCCGCTCACCGAGCACGGCCCCGGGTTCGTCACCGCGTCGGTGCTCGACCCGTTCGGCAACGTGCTCGGCGTCATGTACAACCAGCACTACCTGGAGATGCTGGGCCGATGATGGATTTCGCGGACGTCTCGGGCTGGGAGTCGTGGCTGGCCGGGCATCATGATGCCGAGGGCGGGGTCTGGCTGCGGATCGCCAAGAAGTCCTCGGGCGTCGTCTCGGTCACGGCCGGGCAGGCGCTGGAGGTGGCGCTCTGCTACGGCTGGATCGACAGTCACCGCAAGTCCTACGACGAGAGCTACTTCCTGCAGCGGTATTCGCGCCGCAGCCGGCGCAGCCCGTGGTCGCAGGTGAACGTCGAGCGGGTGGCGGCGCTGACCGCCGCCGGGCGGATGCGGCCG
>Ga0307512_10005949_pt1 | contig 12533 bp, 10 predicted proteins | sample 14_EM_MG_FD_200267 | JGI IMG/M metagenome (GOLD analysis project Ga0307512, IMG submission 200267) | Populus trichocarpa ectomycorrhiza microbial communities from riparian zone in the Pacific Northwest, United States - 14_EM | ecosystem: Host-associated > Plants > Roots > Unclassified | place... | reverse complement strand
CGAGTGCCCGCAAGGTGTAAATTCCCCGAACTTCACTGACGACGAAACGCCTCTGCATCTGACTTCCAGAGATGGTCATGTGGATGTGGCCCGGCTCCTCATCGAGCACGGCGCCGACTTGGCAGCCCAGAGCAGGGACGGGGCGACCCCGCTGCATTGGGCGTCCACATACGGCCATGTGGATGTGGCCCGGCTCCTCGTCGAGCAGGGCGCCGACTTGGCAGCCCAGCGCGAGGACGGGGCGACCCCGCTGCATTGGGCGTCTGAACGGGGTCATGTGGATCTGGCCCGGCTCCTCATCGAGCACGGCGCCGACGTGGCAGCCCAGAGCGAGGACGGGGCGACCCCGCTGCATTGGGCGTCCTTTCAAGGTCATGTGGATCTGGCCCGGCTCCTCATCGAGCACGGCGCCGACTTGGCAGCCCAGCGCGAGGACGGGACGACCCCGCTGCATCGGGCGTCCGAATGCGGTCATGTGGATTTGGCCCGGCTCCTCATCGAGCACGGCGCTGACTTGGCAGCCCAGCGCGGGGACGGGGCGACCCCGCTGCATCGGGCGTCCCAATACGGTCATGTGGATCTGGCCCGGCTCCTCATCAAGCACGGTGCCGACTTGGTAGCCCAGAGCAAGGACGGGACAACCCCGCTGCATGAGGCGTCCAAACAGGGTCATGTGGATCTGGCCCAACTCCTCATCGAGCACGGCGCCAACTTGGCAGCCCATGACGAGCACGGGGCGAAGGGTCATGTGGATCTAGCCCTCCCCATCGAGCTCGACACCGAGGCGGCAGCTCAGAGCAAGGACAGGACGACTCCGTTGCATTGGGCGCCTTTCCGATGTACCATGTTTGTAGCAGTGGTTCTTTGTTTAGTTTCAGTCGGGGTCATGTGGGGGCACCAACGTGGTAGCCACTAAACCCATAGATTTGGCAGCATAACACCCTTCGATGGGGTTTGAACACACGATCTGGTTAAGTCGAGCATTGCATTGACCATTAATCTACTGGGTCCCCCCTTGATGCATCCACCCGAATCTATTACTTATAGCGTATGCCATGAATACCAACAAAATTTACAAGGACGACGCAAATCGATGCAAGTCGGCACGTGACATGAGAGCAAAAGTAGCATAGACGAAGACACCGGATGATCATCGGGGGACAAATGAACATGGGAAGGAGATCTGAATGAGAGGATTTAGCGCTTTAGCTTCAGCACTCGTAGACGTTTATGGCGAGAAAATTTTGATTCGCCAGTCCAGCTGGGTAGTTCCGTTTCAGGGTTGAGAGTGCAGTGGGGGGTCGACTTGAAAAGGAAAGCGTCGATTGAAGACCAGCAGGGACCGAATGATAATTCGTCGAATCCAGGTACGATCTATGGCAGTGTTCTGAGGATGGTGAGGGGAGTTCCCCCATTCCTATACCCAGGTTTCTATTCTACACTCGCGCAGGTGTGTCTAGGAGGCGAGTTTGGCTCCTGTGCGAGGTCTCAACTCCTCTTGCGTGGCGGGGAGCGTCCAATTCGATTTGGATGGAAACTGGTGCTGTGTCTATGACGAGTATGATCTGGGCTCCGACCATCCGTACGGCGGCATGCGATTGAGCCGATCGGTCGGCGAGCGCTGATGGACTGCGGCTATCGCGCCTTCTTTCCCTACGATGAACCGCTTAACTACGGTCTAAGCACGATGACTAGGAGTAATGCCGGTGTTGTGCTGAAGACGACGGGTTCGTCGGTGTGGGTGATTGACGTCGCGGACGCGGAGTGAGCGGCGGCGCAGGAAGGGGGCCGCAAATGAGAGCGACAGGAGGGCGGCATGAGCGGAAATAGATCACTGGAAAGTATTCTTCCGCATCTCAGAGTCGATTCAGAGCGAGTGGGAGTAGGAGATATCGAGGATGCCGGAACAGAGATGAGAGGTTTGGCACTGAGAAGGATTGAAAGGTCACGTACAGTCCCTCAGCCGCCCCAAAATTTATCCCTCGTTCCGCTGTATGGTCTAGCCTTGCTTCCGACTTGTGGTAGAGAGAGGAGATGGAGCGGCAAAGTAGAGAAAGAGATGACTCGGGGGAGACAAGTCACTAGTGGCTGAGCGCTGAGCGATTCGATGCATCTAACTTAGCTTTACGGACCAGCCCACCAGCCACCGACGCCCCTACTTGAACTCGAACTCGCCGCTCGCCACTCGCCACTCACTGACGCGGGCTTTACGTAACTTTGCTGAGTCCCTCGTCGACGTTTCCTGTACGATCGTATGTGCGCGGCACTGTAAGGTCCCTAATGCATATTACAAGCATGGGTGGGGGTGGGAACGCCTCTACTACAGTACTATAGTATTCGGGAAAAAAAAATTGTTCACCTTGGGGGGCTACGGTAATTCTGATCTATCGTGGACTGTGAGGGAAGGCAATCGAATTCAACCGGTTCCCGCGCATGTGAAACACTCGACATTTTCTGTTTATTTCTCACGGGCCATGGACATGGTGCTGGAAGGGTTCGTCGTGTGCTTGTAGATACTTTCAAGCTGTCGGACCACACTATACGGTTGATTCTCAAAGAAGCTCTCCCATCCTGTGGGCCGTGGCCCCGCGTGAATTCATCAGTCTGTCAGGGCCACCGTCACAGATCATGTAGGGTGTGTATACTGGACTGGGGCGGTGATGGACGAACCTGTAGTAAAGTATGGCACCGAGTGAGAGTTATTCAGCATCCGGCCGATGTACCTTACTTTACTCCATGTTTTCTTGACCTTAGGTACGACTATAGTACAATCACTGACTTCGCATCCTTGTCGAAATATGATTTTCTCTGCTTCCCTAGCTCCTGTCTGACATCTCTATAAGCTGTGAGCTGTTCGGACTCGGAACGCGTCGACGCATTCTCCATCCATCAGGCCTTCGCCGCTGATCATCTCACTCTGTCATTGTCTCGTCCTAGGGATGACAGACGTCTTCACCCTCGCTCACCAAATACCATCCATGCAAGACATGGTCTGGCAATTCGACTCCGACTTCGCGCCAGACCATTTCAAGCAATCCCTTTGCGTCCAGTATTGGGCGGTTGTGTAAGACATCGATGAGGCGCCGAGGCGCGTGCAGTTGACCTTCACCATAAACCCCAACGCACGTCCCACTCTCTCGCCATCAGTTCCTCGAAGCTAACTCATCCCCCCCTTTCAAGGCCCCATTTCTTCCCTAGCCGTGATATGGCTCACCAATCGGAATCTGCTCGCTTTCAAACCCTTTTCGGGCCTGCCTTGCAGGCGTATGAGAAAAAGGCGGGCGTCTCTTTGGCACAACATCCGCTCGCCATAAAACTCCAGAATTGCGATGCTGTCGAGGCCATTACTGGCCTTTTCCAAGATCAAGCACAGGCATTCGGGCATCTTCAAGGAAGTGATAAAATCATGAAGTCCATCAGGATGACTGTACCAATCTTATCCAAAATTTCATCCGCCGCTTCTCTTGCTGATGCCTTTGGCGTGGTACGACAGAAGCTCATGGCATGTGTTACATCTCTGACTTTTATTTACAGGCATTCCCACCTGCGAAGGCGATACAGACTTGTCTCGCTATCCTACTTGACGTACGTGCCGTTCTCCAGCTCATATGTAGATGGTCTGGTGACGTCCATGTGATTCAGTCGGCCAAGGGCATAATATCCAACTGCGACGCACTTGTCAACTTGCTCGAGTCGATCGAACACTTCCTAAACAGGCTCAATATCTATACACGAATCCCTCCTACGCCCGCAATCGACGAGATAGTGGTCAAGATTTTGGTGGAGCTCATCTCCACGCTCGCTCTGGTGACAGAAGAACTCAAGCAGCGACGATCAAGTGAGTCCGTTCTCGCCGACGTTTTACTTTGCTCAGCATCACGCAGTTAAATTTGTCAAGAAATTTTTCAAGGAGAAGGACATCGAGGCAGTCCTCGAAAGGCTTGACCGACTGACGCGAGACGAGGCCCAGAATACTGCAGCTCATACTCTCACTATTGTCCACGGACTCGCCCAGAACATGAGGGGGTTCATGGATGGTGAGCAAAGAACTCCCTTATAGTAATCTGGCGTCTCTTGAATACATTTTACTCTAGACGGCAAAGCGTCCATTGACGGTGTCCGGGAAGACCTCAGTGCGTTTTATTTGCGACGATGAGCTAGATCCGGGTCTGACTGAGCGCTAGAAATCCTTCATCAAATTGCGAGCGACATGAACCAGTCGAGACGTCAGTTATCGCCATCATTGACATCACTGCTCGGAAGTGCTGAGATTATCTGGCAGGTGACGAGTTGCTGAGTAAGATTCGAAGTTGGCTGGCTCCCCCAGATCCTTGGAAAAATTACACCATCGGTCGAGAATCGCGGCACAGCGAGACTGGGGCGTGGTTCATTAACAGCAGCACGCTCTCCGAATGGAAAGCATCTGGAGCGAGTTCGCTACTCTGGATACACGGGAAACGTTGGTTTACCGCCCATCGCTTGGTCATTCGCAAAAACTGATAGATGATTTGTTTCATAGCTGGCGCTGGCAAGAGTGTCCTTTGGTACGTTTTACCATCGGTATTTCGTCTTGATAACTTATCTTGGTGACCAGTTCCACAATCATCGAGGGGATCGAGGACATGCAGAAGTCCGGGCTGGCATCACTCGCCATGTTCTACTACGACTTCAGGGAAAAAGAAAAGAAGGATCTTCGCGGGCTACTCTCATCAGTTCTCTTTCAGCTTTGCAATCAATCCTATTCCTATTATGCTACCCTTTCCACATTTTATTCGACACACCACGACGATGCTCGAATCCCCAGCAACGACGAACTTACTCGGTGTTTAAAGGATTTATTGAACCTTCCAGGACAAGCTCCCGTTTATCTGATTGTAGATGCCTTGGACGAATGTCCGAACACATCTCTGCCGTCCCACCGCGACCAAGTCTTAGTGTTCCTGGAGGACCTCGTTGACTCGAAACTCCCAAACCTCCGCATCTGCGTCACCAGCAGACCCGAGACCGATATCAAGCCTATTCTGGAACCCTTAACATTCCGTTCTGTTTCTTTACACGACGAGAGCGGACAGAAGGAAGACATCGAGAACTATATCAAGTCGATCGTAAACACGGACAGAAGGATGCGAAGATGGACATCGGTTCACAAGCAACTTGTTATTGATGTTCTGACAGAAAGAGCAGACGGAATGTAAGGCATTTATACTGGATTTCATCACGGCACTCATCCACGTCTCGTAGGTTCCGTTGGGTGCATTGCCAGCTAGAGTACCTTGCTGGGTGCCTCCCGGGGCGTATCCGGCATGCCCTTGACGAATTACCATCAACGCTCGATGGGACATATGAACGCACGTTGCGGGAGATCAAAGACACAAACTGGGAATTTGCTCGACGACTGCTCCTATGCGTCGCTGTTGTTTCCCGTCCGCTCCGAGTCGAAGAACTGGCAGAACTACTTGCATTTGATTTTGAGGCGGGTCAGATTCCGACATTTCACGAGGATTGGCGACTCGAAGATCCATTAGAAGCGGTGCTGTCAACGTGCTCCACACTGCTTTCCTATGTCAATTCCCGAAAATACCAAGTAATACAATTTTCACATTTCTCGGTCAAGGAGTTCTTGACCTCTTCCCGCTTTGCCGAAAACCACGACACGATTTCCAATCGCTATCATGTTTCTGCGACACCCGCACACACCCTTGTCGCTCAAGCATGTCTTGGTATTCTATTGCACCTGGACAGAGATGTCACCAGAACTACCCTGCCGGACTTTCCTCTTGCCGAATATGCTGCCGAACATTGGTTTGAACATGCCCGTTTTGAGGGTGTGTCACAAAATGTATTTGGAGGGATGAAACAGCTGTTTGACAGGAGGAAACCACACCTAGCCGTTTGGCTCTGGATATGTGACCCGAGTGTTCCTTGGTGGGAACGAGACAAGTTAGAAAAACCACCGTTGACACCTCGTGGAACACCGTTGCACTATGCCGCTTGTTGCGGTGTATATGACGTTGTGAAATTCCTAACCATCGAGCACCCACAAGATGTAAATTCCCGGGACTTCACTGGCGAGGAAGGCAAGGAAACGCCTTTGCACCTCACTTCACGAGAGGGTCATGTGGATGTGGCCCGACTCCTCATCGAGCACGGCGCCGACGCGGCAGCCCAGAGCAAGGACGGGACGACACCGCTGCATCGGGCATCTGAACATGGTCATGTAGATGTAGCCCGGCTCCTCATCGAGCACGGCGCCGATGTGGCAGCCCAGAGGGAGGATGGGTCGATTCCGCTGCATTGGGCATCCGGACAGGGTCATGTAGATGTTGCCCGGCTCCTCATCGAGCACGGCGCCGACCCGGCAGCCCAGAGCGAGGACGGGACGACTCCGTTGCATGTGGCGGCCATGGAGAGTCACGTGGATGTGGCCCGGCTCCTCATTGAACACGGCGCCGACGCGGGAACCCAGAGCAAGGACGGGACGACCCCGCTGCATGAGGCGTCCTTACGGGGTTATGTGGATGTGGCTCGGCTCCTCATTGAGCACGGCGCCGATACGGCAGCCCGGGGAAAGGACGGGGCGACTCCGCTGCATCGGGTGTCCGAACAGGGTCATGTGGATATGATCCGGCTCCTCATCGAGCACGGCGCCGACCCGGCGGCCCAGAGCGAGGACGGGACGACTCCGCTGCATATAGCGTCCGAATGGCGCCATGTGGATGTGGCTCGGCTCCTCGTTGAGCACGGCGCTGACGCGGGAGCCCACAGCAAGGACGGAACCACTCCGCTGCATGTGGTGGTCAAACAGAGTAGCGTGGATCTGGCCCGGCTCCTCATCGAGCACGGCGCCGACGTGGGAGCCCAGAGCGAGGACGGGACAACTCCGCTACATCAGGCATCCGGATGGGGTCAGATGGATATGGCCCGGATCCTCATCGAGCACGGCGCCGATGCGGCAGCTCAGAGCGAGGACGGGACGACACCGCTACATCAGGCTTCCGAATGGGGTCAGGTGGATATGGCCCGGCTCCTCATCGAGCACGGCGCTGATGCGGCAGCCCAGAGAAAGGACGGGATGACCCCGCTGCATTCGGCGTCCGGAGGGGGTGTTATGGATCTGACACGGCTCCTCATCGAGCACGGCGCCAACGCCGCAGCCCAGATGGAGGACGGGACCACCCCGCTGCATTGGGCGTCCGTCGGGTGTCATATGGATCTGGCCCAGCTCCTCATCGAGTGCGGCGCCGACGCAGCAGCCCAGACCGAGGACGGGACAACACCGCTGAGTCGGGTGTCCTCTCGGGATCATGTGGGTGTGGCCCGGCTCCTCATCGAGCACGGCGCCAACGCGGCCGCCCCTAATGCTGCAGCAGATTCAGCAGCCAAACCAAATCAACGTGACACTTTCGATGGAGTTTGAACACACAATCTGGCCAAGTTGGGCATCGCGTTCACCAGAAGATAAGATTTGATGTACGATTAAGTTAGATGAACATGTCATATATAGCTACGCTACTCGCAGACCGCAGACTGCAGTAAAACGTACGTGAGGAAGTGGTCTTCCGGTAGCCTGTCATACTATATTTCCTCTCTCTGGGACGTCTCTGGATGGCCCCGAGGGATGGGACAGGCAGCGAAAAGGAGAGGTAGAGAGGGCAATTCGGTGGAGGTGATACGGGCAAAGACGCTTTGCGCGGAGAACGTCTAATGATCCTATCATCCTTACCTTTCTCGAAGAAAAGCAAATTAAATCATTGTCTCATATTGTAGACACCATTGGTCTCAGCCCCACAGGTGCAACCATCAGCTCTTCAAGAAGCATATCTCATAAGGGTTGCGGCCAGAGGCAACTGCGACTCCTGCGTCATCATCGCACCAATCAACGCCTACGGTGTGAGGCGTGGGCGCTCGCTGCTATAATAATACAATTGCTAGAGAGGATGCGAACAGGCAGATCGATTTCGGTTTTGGCATATGCATCGCCAGAAATTTCTCGCCGGAAACCTGTCTTATCCGAGCAGGCTCTGGATTGGGTTGGGAAGGAGGCGTAATAGAAATCACGGTCACACCCTTATCGCCAGCTGAGCGCGGGAACTGGCCCGAATTCTTGCGTTCGATGGTGATGCCAGAACGAGTGAAACCGACGAAGGGGTCCTTCAACGGTCCAGGAACCGCCGTGCTAGAAACAGGCTTGGCCGAACTGAAGGGAAGGACGTTGCGAAGGACACGTAAAGAAGGTAATGATGTACCGCCTGACGCGTGGGCCGAAGATGGGGAAGGTGGAGGGTTACCTGCCGCTTTTTGAGGTGGCTCGCTTCCCGAGGGCGTCATATTTGGGGGCACCAGACCCAAGTGGGGAACGGAAAGCGAACCCGGGAGGGTGCTGCTGATGGCAGGATTTCGCGTTGTTTTTGCAGAAAAGAGGGGGATATAAGAAGGCGATTGGGGTGTCCCTGCCTGGTCTGTGAATCTGCAGTTCTTGAGCCGCTGGGTGGCAGTCGAGGTCCAATCGCTTTGATCTCCATGGCGCTCAAGCTTGAAATTGAGCGTCCGAAACTAACCAGTCACGATGTGTTGTTGGTTTTTGTCCAAGAGTCGCCGGACTGCTACGAAGCAAACGACGGCAGCGACGAAACGTTTGAGACGATGGGAAACGACGAGGACAGTGGTACTGGGGGACAGACCCGTGTTGGCAATGGTAGGCCTTCCCGAAACGGACGGTGCCGACTCCGAGTCGGTGGACCCGTCCTGTCGCGGCCTCGCCCTCATTGCCAAACGAGTGCTAAAACATTCACGTATGGGAGATATCTTATCGATCCGCTCCGCGCGCCGTTTGCTACAATCGCGGATGCCGGAACAGAGATGAGAGCTTTGGCACTGAGAAGGATTGAAAGGTCACGTACGGTCCCTTAGCCGCCACAAAAATTATCCCTCGTTCCGCTGTCTGGTCTAGACTTGCTTCCGACTTGTGGTAGAGAGAGAAGGCGGAGCGGCAAAGTAGAGAAAGAGATGAGACTGGGCAGACGAGTCACTAGTGGCTGAGGATTCGATGCATCAAAAGTTACACCAACTTTACGGCCACCGACGCCACACACCTGAACTTGCCGCTCGCTGACGCGTGCTTTACGTAATTCGCTGCTCTGAGTAAGGCGATCGAGTTCACCCTGTTCCCGCGCTGTGGAACACTGTTTATTTATTACTCACGCGTACTCACGGGCCATGAACATGGTGCCGGAAACATGGTACTGGAAAGGTTCGTCGTGCGCCTGTAGCCACTTTCAAGCTGTCGGGCCACTATACTGTCGATTCTCAAAGAAGCTCTCCCATCCCGTGGCCCCGCGTGATATCATCAGTCTGTCAGGGCCACAGACCATGTAAGGAGTATATACTGGACCAGGACGGTGATGGACAAACCTGTAGGATATGGCGCCGAGTGAGTTACTCAGCATCCGGCCGGTGGTCCGTGTCAGGAAATCGACAATTGCCAGTGGGTGTGGCTGTGATGTAAAACCTGCTTGGTACATCCCTCCGTACGCTAGCAAATCAGGTTCACAAATGCGGAGTAGCTTGTAGGTGACCCCGGCTCGATGTCCAAATCAACCTAACACAGTGACAGCAAGAAACAAATATAAAATAGAGAATGTGGGCCAGACCGACGTAATTCCAAATAGAGAAGACACCAAGAACAGTTGATGTCCATTGCAGTCCAGGATGGCTTCGTCAGAAGCCCACGGCCGCGCCAAACCGGAGGCACAGAGGAATGAGTCCCACGTCTTGTATGCGATCTCCCTGTGTGTGTCCGCGATTTGGGCGCAGACTCAGCAAAACTCATTCGGCGCTCATTCGTCCAAGTCCCCGTTCTGCTAAACCCTGACCAAACATTATCAAATATGGTTTTCGCGTGTACCCGCGTATCCTGTCACAAGCTTGATCATGCACGCACCAGTCCTATTTTACTAAGTTACATGTCCATGTTAATCCTCCTCCTCGACATCACTGTAGCCAGTCGTTTTGACCATTGGATCGTCGGCCCTGAAATAATCGGCCATTATACAGACTAACAGTATCAGGGGGCTTTAGCCGGACCAGGCCATTGGTACCTTACTTTACTTCCACACTCCACGTTTTCTTGACCTTGTGTACAATTACTTCGTATCCTTGTCGAAAATATGATTTTCTCCGCTCCCCTGGTTCCTGTCTGACATCTCTATTGAGCTATAAGCTGCTCGGACTCGGAACACGTCGATTCATTCTCTCCCCCTCCAGGCCTTCGCCCCTGATCATCTCACCGTCATCGTCTCGTCCTAGGGATGACCCACGTCTTCACCCTCGCTCACCAAATACGTTGTTCAACCAATAACTCCATGCAAGACATAGTCCGACAATTCGACACCGACTTCGCGCAGGAACATTTCAAGCAATCACCTTGCGGCTAGTATTGGGCCGCGGATATGTAAGACGTCAATAAGGCGGCGCAACTGACCTTCTTCACCATAAACTCCAACGCACGTCCCACTCTTTCGCCATCACTTCACCGCAGCTAACTCATCCCCCCCTTCAAGGCCCCATCTCCTCCCTAGTTGTAATATGGCTCAGCAATCAGAATCTGCTCGCTTTCAAGCCCTTTTCGAGGCCGCCTTGCAGGCGTATGAGAAAAAGGCGGGCGTCTCTTTGGCACAACATCCACTCGCCATAAAACTCCAGAGTTGCGACACTGTCGAGGCCATCACTGGCCTTCTGCAAGATCAAGCACAGGCATTCAGGCATTTTCAAGGAAGCGATAAAATCATGAAGTCCATCAGGATGACTGTATCAATCTTATCCAAAATTTCATCCGTCGCCTCTCTTGCTGACGCCTTCGGTGTGGTACGACAGAAGGAGCTCATGGCATGTGTTACATCTCTGACTTTTATTTACAGACATTCCCACCTGCGAAGGCGATACAGGCTTGTCTCGCTATCTTACTTGACGTACGTGCTGTTCACCAGTTCATTTGTAGATGTTCTGGTGACGTCCATGTGATTCAGTCGGCCAAGGGCATAATATCCAACTGCGACGCACTCGTCGACTTGCTCGAATCGATCGAACACTTCCTAAGCCGGCTCAATATCTATGCACGAATCCCTCCTACGCCCGCAATCGACGAGATCGTGGTCAAGATTTTGGTGGAGCTCATCTCCACGCTCGCTCTGGTGACAGAAGAACTCAAGCAGCGACGATCAAGTGAGCCCGTTCTCACCGACATTTTTCTTTGCTCAGCACCACGCAGTCAAATTTGTGAAGAAATTTTTCAAGGAGAGGGACATCGAGGCAGTCCTCGAGAGGCTTGACCGACTGACTCGAGACGAGGCCCAGAATACTGCAGCTCATACGCTCGCTATTGTCCACGGACTCGCCCAGAACATGAGGGGGTTCATGGATGGTGAGCAATGAACTCGCCTTGTAATCTGGCGTCTCTTGAATACTCCTTTCTCTAGACGGCAAAGCATCCATTGACGGTGTCCGAGAAGACCTCAGTGCGTTTTATTTGCGTCGATGTGCTAGCTCCGGGTCTGATTGGGTGTTAGAAATCCTTCATCAAATTGCGAGCGACATGAACCAGTCGAGACGTCAGTTATCGCCATCGTTTGCATTATTTCTCGGAAGTGCTGAGAGTTCTTGCAGGTGACGAATTGCTGAGTAAAATTCGAAATTGGCTGGCTCCCCCAGATCCTTGGAAAAATTACAACATCGGTCGCAAATCACGGTACAGCGAGACTGGGGCGTGGTTTGTTAACAGCAGCACGCTCTCCGAATGGAAAGCATCTGGAGCGAGTTCGCTACTCTGGATACACGGGAAACGTTGGTTTACCGCCCATCGCTTGATCTTTCGCAAAAATTGATAGATTATTCCTTTCATAGCTGGCGCCGGCAAGAGTGTACTTTGGTACGTTATCCCTTCGGTATTTCGTCTTGGTGACTTACGGTGGCGACCAGTTCCACAATCATCGAGGAGATCGGTGACATGCAAAAGTCCGGGCTGGCGTCACTCGCCATGTTCTACTACGACTTCAGGGAGAAAGAGAAGAAGGACCTTCGCGGGCTACTCTCATCGGTTCTCTTCCAGCTTTGCAATCAATCCTATTCCTATTATGCTATCCTTTCCACATTTTATTCGGCATACCACGATGGTGCTCAAAGCCCCAGCGACGACGAACTTATTCGGTGTTTAAAGGACTTATTGAACCTTCCAGGACAAGCTCCCGTTTATCTGATTGTAGATGCCTTGGACGAATGTCCGAACACATCTCTGCCGTCCCACCGCGAACAAGTCTTGGTGCTCCTGAATGACCTCGTTGACTCAAAACTCCCAAACCTCCGCATCTGCGTCACCAGCAGACCCGAGACCGATATCAAGCCTATTCTTGAGCCCTTAACATTCCGTTCTGTTTCTTTACACGACGAGAGCGGACAGAAGGAAGACATCGAGAACTATATCAAGTCGATCGTAAACACGGACAGAAGGATGCGAAGATGGACATCGGTTCACAAGCAAC
>Ga0307512_10005948_pt1 | contig 12535 bp, 11 predicted proteins | sample 14_EM_MG_FD_200267 | JGI IMG/M metagenome (GOLD analysis project Ga0307512, IMG submission 200267) | Populus trichocarpa ectomycorrhiza microbial communities from riparian zone in the Pacific Northwest, United States - 14_EM | ecosystem: Host-associated > Plants > Roots > Unclassified | place... | reverse complement strand
GTGGACATGTCCCGAGCAGCCTGGACGCCGTGATGGAGACCGGAAAACCAAGCAGGACAGCGTACGCGGCGGCCGTGCACCGGGCCGCGCACCAGCTCGCCGACGGCGGCCGGATCCTCACCGACCCGATCGCGGTGCCGATCGTCGGCCGGCAGCAGCACGAAATCCTGCGCGACCACGATGCGCCAGGCCGACGGCTGATGCGACACTTCATCGCAGCCCGCTCGCGTTTCGCCGAGGACCACCTGGCCCGCGCCTACCGCAACGGCATCCGGCAGCTCGTGGTGCTCGGCGCCGGGCTGGACACCTTCGCCTACCGAAATCCGTATCCCGATCTGCGGGTCTTCGAGGTCGACATGCCGAGCACCCAGCGCTGGAAACGCGAGCGCCTGACCGAGGCAAAGATCAAAATCCCCCCGACCGTGACGTACGTGCCCATCGACTTCGAGCACCAGACCCTCGCGTCGCAACTGGTCCTCGAGCCGGGCCCGGCGTTCTTCGCCTGGCTGGGCGTCGTGCCCTACCTGACCCGGGCGGCAATCGACGCGACGATCGACTACGTGGCGGCCCGCAGCGGCAACGAGATCGTCTTCGACTACCCGGACCCGCCCGAGTCGATGACCGAGGAACAGCGGAAACGGCACGAGGAACGGGCGGCCCGGGTACGCAGCCTCGGCGAGCCCTGGCGCACGTACTTCACCGCGCCGGAACTGGCCGCAGACCTCCGCGCGAAGGGCCTGACGGAGATCGAAGACCTAGGCCCAGCCCAGCTGGCGGCAAGGTACCTCAACCGCCCCGACCTACCGCCCAACCTGACCGGCGGCCACCTCATCTGGGCAGCAGCCCACCGATCTGTCGCCAGCTAGATCGCATACAGCGGAGACAAGGACGCGTTACGAAGCCGTCCCGAAGCTGGCGCACAGCGGAGGCATTAGAGCAGCAGGCCGGCGCCGCCGCGGCGGGGGTCGCCCGCTGCGCCGCCTAGGCCTACCCCGGTCACTCCGCCGAAGTAGTGGTCCATTTCGGTCCACTGGTTGATCTGCCAGCCCGCCGCTGCCAATGCCTCCAGCGAGTCCGCCGGCACCCCCGGCTCGGCGTGCACCGTGTCGTCGACGACGTGGAATCGGGGGCGGGCGATCGCCGTCGGCATGTCCAGGCCGTCGACTAGCAGGCCGAGCAGCGTGTCGACCAGGGCGGTGCGGATCCGGGAGGCTCCGGCTGAGCCCGCCGCCACGGCGAGCCGGCCGGACTTGTCGATCACTACGAGCGGGCACATGTTCGACGACATTCGCCGGCCCGGAGCCAGGTCGTCGGTGATCAGCTCGCCTTCGCCCAGCATCGAGTTCATGTTTACCCCCAGGCCGGGCAGCCAGACCGCCGCGCCCAGCCCCAGCGTCGTGGTGATCACGCAGGCGTTGCCGTCGGCGTCGACCACGGAGACGTTCGTGGTGTCGCCCTTTTTCTGCTGCCCGCGATCCCGGAGCGCGGCAGCCACGGCCACCGCGCGGGCCGACGGCGACAGATCGGGCAGCGAAGGCGGCAGCGAGGCGATCGTGTCGACGGTCCGGTTCAGGTCGTGGCGGGCCCGCACCCGATATCCGGCCAGTGAGGCGTGGTCGACCGGGGTTTCGAGGACCCGATAGGCGGAAAGATCCGCGGGACCTAGCGCGCCGCCGCCCGCCCGCACCGCGTCGACCAGCACACTCGCGAACGCCCCGGTGTAGAAGACCGACGGGCCCTCGCTGGCCAGGCCGTCCATCGCGGTTGCGAGACCAGGGTGGAAGAGCAGATCGCCACCCTGCAGCAGGCGGCCATTCGGGGTGTAGCAGGCCGCGCCCTCACCGTAGGCGAGCGCCGGCGCGCACGAGATCAACGTCCGGGCCTGTGCGGCCGGTAGCACCACTCCGCTCTTGGCCAGCGCCGCGGCCTGCGCGACGACCTCGGCCCAGGGCAGCCGCCCCCATCGCCGATGCACCTCGCCGAGCCCGGCCGGCACACCGGGCACGGCCACGCTGGCTCCGCCGATCGAGTACACCTGCGGCATCCCGCCGAAGAAAACGTCCACGGCGATCATCGGCCCGCTCTGCACGTCGCCGTCCGTCCCCGGCACGGACACGAAGAAGTCCAGGCAGGTCACCTCGCCGGTGGCCGCGTCGAAGTAGGTGGCGAACCCGCCGCCACCCAACCCCGTGTAGATCGTCTCGGCGACGCAGCACACCAGGACCGCGGCGACCGCGGCGTCCGCCGCCGTTCCGCCCGCCTGGAGGATCGCCAACCCGGCCTCGGCGGTTGCGGGATGGCTCGCGGCGACCCCCGCCGCAACGGTTTCCATCGGCGAAGCGTAGGCGTCACACGCGAGGGATGGTTAGCACCCGGGCCCGGGGCGGCCGGTGGTCCCTCCGTGGATGTACGGCTGCGCGAGGCGCGCGGACCCGCACGGGGTAGGTTGACGAGCATGGCCGGTCTGCCAGGAGTGCTCGGGGAACCCATCAGGTTCGTGCTGAATTGGGGTCGCCGCTACTCGCTGTGGGTCTTCAACTTTGGCCTGGCCTGCTGCGCGATCGAGTTCATCGCGACCAGCATGAGCCGGCACGACTTCATGCGGCTCGGCGTGATCCCGTTTGCGCACGGCCCGCGCCAGGCCGACCTGATGGTCGTCTCGGGCACGGTCACCGACAAGATGGCGCCCGCGATCAAGCGGCTCTACGACCAGATGCCCGAGCCCAAGTACGTGATCTCGTTCGGCTCCTGCTCCAACTGCGGCGGCCCGTATTGGGACTCCTACTCGGTCACCAAGGGCGTTGACCAGCTGATCCCGGTCGACGTCTACGTGCCCGGCTGCCCGCCCCGGCCGGAGGCGCTGCTGCACGGCATCCTGCAGTTGCAGGCGAAGATCGCTGCGGAGCAGTCCGGCCCGGGCGGCGTGTCGCGCCCCGATCCGCTGCGCCGTGACGCGGCCGCGCTGGCCGCCCCGATGGTGCGGCCTCCGGCGTAGGACCGCCCGCCCCTGGCACTTGCTGTCTACGCTGATCTGCCATGAGCTCCGAAGCACGCGCCGACTTCATCATCGACGTCCTGTCCCGCGAGTTTGGGGACCTGATGGCGCAGGACCCAGCGGCCTTCCGGCGTAAGTTCCGCAAGATGGCGGCATCGCCGTTCGCCTTCTACCGGGGCAGCGCGTCGCTGTTCTACGCGGATCTGACCGGCGCGTACGCCGACGACAGCTTCCTCGACGAGCGGACCAGCCGGGTCTGGATCCACGGCGACCTGCACGCCGAAAACTTCGGCACGTACATGAACTCGGACGGCCGGCTGGTCTTCAACGTCAACGACTTCGACGAGGCGTACGTCGGGCCGTTCTCGTGGGACCTCAAGCGGTTCGCGGCCAGCGTCGCCCTGATCGGCTACGGCAAGGCGCTCTCCGACGACGTGATCACGGCGCTGGTCACGGCGTTCGCGCGGGCCTACCTGACCGAGTTGCGGGCCATCGCGGCCGGCGGGGACGACGCGATCGGCTCGATCACCCTGGAGAACGCGGACGGTGTGCTGCGCCGGGTGCTCCAGCAGGCCCGGCTGAACACCCGGGTCGACCTGCTAGCCGGCCAGACCACGATCGACGAGTACGAGCGCCGGTTCTCCCTCGGCGACGGCGTCTACGACGTTGATCCCGCGACCGTCTCGCTGGTCGAGGCGGCGTTCGAGGACTATCTTGACACGCTGCCGGCGACCCGGCCGGTGTCGACGAACATCAAGGACATCAAGCTGCGCAAGGGCGTGGGCATCGGCTCGGCCGGGCTGCCGTCGTACAACCTGCTGCTCGAGGGGCACACCGAGGCGCTCGAAAACGACGTGATCATCTACATGAAACAGGCTCAGGTGCCGGCCGTCGCGCGCTGGATCGACGACCCGCGGGTCAAAGGCTATTTCAAACACCAAGGCCACCGTACGGCGGAATCGCAGCGGGCGTTGCAGGCGCACGCCGACCCGTGGCTCGGCTACACCACCCTCGGCGGCGTGGGGCAACTGGTCGCCGAGGTCTCCCCGTACGCGGCCGACCTGGACTGGTCGGACGTCAACGAGCCGGACGAGGTGGCCGGTGTGATCGCCGACCTGGGCCGCGCGGTGGCCCGGATGCACTCGGTCGCCGACGACGAGTCCAGCCATGACCTGGTCGACTTCTCCACCGAGGAGGCGATCGCGGCCGAGGTCGACAAGGACGAGGCCGGCTTCGTCGCGCACCTGGTCGACTTCGCGCACCGCTACGGCGACCAGGCCCGTGAAGATCACCAGGACTTCGTCGACGTCTTCCGCAACGACCGCCTCCCCGGCCTGCGGTAGCGCGCTGGCGGTGGCCCGGCCGCCACCATCGGGCCCGGCCGGATCATAGGATGACCGGTATGACGCCCGAAGAGATCGGCGAGCGGATGACCGCGCTGCTGGCGACGGATCACCCGGTCCACGGCGAGGTGACCGCCAGCGTCTCCGGCGCCGTGACCGCCGACGTCCCGGGCGAGGCGCCTGCGGCAGTCTCGGGCGACGCGCCTGCTGGTGTCTCGGGTGGGGTGCCAGCGGCGGTGTCCGGTGCGGTGCCCGCTGGGGTGTCTGGTGGGGTGCCAGCGGCGGTGTCCGGTGAGGTGCCTGCTGGGGCGCCGGGTGGGGTGCCTGCGGAGGCGTCTGGTGGGGTGCCTGCTGGTGTCGCGGGTGAGGTGCCAGCGGCGGTCTCGGGTGGGGTGCCTGCTGGGGCGTCGGGTGGGGTGCCTGCGGAGGCTTCCGGCGAGGTCCTCGCTGGGGTCTCGGGTGAGGATCCCGACGAGGTGACCATCGGTGTCTCCGGTGGCGGGCCCGGCCATCAGCGCGCCGTTGTGGACGTGCCGGTTGCCCGCTGGTGGGAGGCGGTCGGCGCGGCGCGTGACCCCGCCGTGCTCGGCTGCGACTTCTTCGACTGGCTGTCGGCCGTCGACGAACTCGAGGACGGCTTCACGATCGTCGCGCACCTGTGGTCCTCGCGACGCCGGCACGGGCTGCTGCTGCGCGCCCGGGTCCCGCGGGAGAACCCGATCGTCGAGTCGGTCGTCGACATCTTCCCCGGTGCCGCCTGGCACGAGCGCGAGACGTACGAGATGTTCGGGATCGCCTTCGCCCGGCATCCCGACCTGAGGCCGTTGCTGTTGCCGCCCGGGTTTGAGGGCCATCCGCTGCGCAAAGAGTTCGTGTTGGCGTCCCGGGTCGCGAAGGCCTGGCCGGGCGCGAAGGAGCCGGGGGAGTCCGAGCAGCCCGGGGCGGCCAAGCGTGCCCCGATGCGCCCGCCGGGCGTGCCCGACCCGAACGAGTGGGGACCGCTGAAGGGCAAGGTGCCACCGCCGGAAACCCCGGCCCGCCGAGCCCCGGGCGAGCGCCCAACCCGCCCGGCCGGCGAGCGTCCGGTTCGCGGGGCTGCCGACCGTCCGGCCCGCCCAGTTGGTGACCGTCCGGCCCGCCCGGCTGGCGACCGTCCGACGCGTCCCGTAGGCGAGCGCCCGGCGCACCCCGCGAGGCCGGCGCCTGAAGACACCGGACCGGCAGCGACCGGACCGGCAGCGACAGAGCCGAAGGCGACCGAGTCGGGATCGACCAGGCCGAAAACGACTGAGCCGGGACCGACCGAGCCGGAAGCGATCAGGCCCGCGGAGAAGACCGACGGAGAGGCCGGCTGATGCCGCTCTGGCTTGATCTGGCCATCCGGGTGCTCGCGGTCGTCGCGGCCTTCCTCGTCCTGCCGCTGGTCGTCGGCCAGGCCGAGCACAAGGTGATGGCCCACATGCAGAGCCGACTCGGCCCGATGTACGCGGGCGCCTTCCACGGCTGGGCGCAACTCGTCGCCGACGGCGTGAAGTTCGTGCAGAAGGAAGACATCACGCCCCGCGACGCCGACCGGCGGGTTTTTCAACTGGCCCCGATCGTGGCCCTCTTTCCGTACCTGCTGGTGTTGCTTGCCATCCCGCTCGGGCCCGGCGGCCTGGTCGCCCAGAGCATGGACATCGGGCTGTTCTTCGTCTTGGCCGTGCTGGGCGTGGGCGTGGTCGCCGTGCTGATGTCGGCGTGGGCCTCGGCGAACAAGTACAGCCTGCTCGGCGGCCTGCGCGGGGCGGCCCAGCTGCTCGGCTACGAGTTGCCGCTGGTGCTGGCCGCCGCCAGCGTCGCGATGGCCGCGGGCACGTTGAGTCTGCCGGGCATTGTCGAGGCTTGGCGGCCGTGGTGGCTGATCTGGCAGTTGCCGGCCCTGGTTGTCTTCTTTGTCGCGGGACTGGCCGAGATCCGCCGGCCCCCGTTCGACATGCCGATCGCCGATTCCGAGCTGGTCTTCGGCTACATGACCGAGTACACGGGCCTGCGTTTCGCGTTCTTCCTGCTCGCCGAGTACGTCGGCATCGTGGTGATCGCCGGGCTGACCACGGTGCTGTTCCTGGGCGGCTGGCACGGCCCGTACGCGGATCAGTTGGGTTGGCTCTGGACCCTGGCGAAGGTCTTCGCGCTCTCGTTCGTGATCATCTGGTTTCGGGTGACCTTTCCGCGGCTGCGCGAGGACCAGCTGCAACGGCTCTGCTGGCTGGTCCTCGTGCCGCTGGCGCTGGCTCAGCTGGTGCTGACCGCCGTGGTCAAGGTCATCATGTGAGGATTAGATCGTTTCCTTGCGGCGATGCTGGACGTTGAAGACCTCGCCCGGCACGCGCAGCCGGTCGTCGGTCATCAGCCGGCGAACCTCGGCCATGGACGGCTCGGCGGTCGCGGCCGCTAACTCGTCGAACAAGGCCACGTCAACGGTGTCGGTGGGCTCGGGCATTACGCCCCAAATGTCCCACGGCAGCAGTTCGACGTTCTCCAGCGCGGCGGCGTCCCGCATCAGGTTCGCGGCGATCCACCAGTCGCCGAACTCCTTGATCGCGGTCAGCCCGAACCGGTTCGGATCGGCCTGCCCGGCCCGGACCCGCCGCCACGCGTCCCCGGCGATGACGAACTGGTCACGGGGAACGTCCGTCAGGTCGAAGCCGAGTTTCAACTGTTCGCGCTGCAACTCGTCGATCTGGGCGTCGAGCAGCCGCCACCGCTCGCCGTCGCGATACTCAACCACCCAGTGGTCCTCGAAGTAGCCGGGCGTGAAGTAGGCCCCGAAGCCACACCGGGCGCGAGCCGGCACACCCTGCGCCCGGAGCATCGCGACGGCCAGCACGGTGAAACCCCGGCAGTTGGTGGCGATCCGCTCGGCCGGCGCCCTGGGCACGTCGAGCGGCCGGTCGTCGCGGCTCACGATGGCGTCCAGCACCTGCTCGACCCGCCGCAGGTTGACCCGGTCGCGGTCCTCCTCGCCCAGGGTCACCTCGTAGGCGCCGGCCCAGAACTCATGGATCATCAGCCCCTGCACGACCCGAGCCACCCCGCCCGGCCCCGCCGGCAACCCGTCAAACAGCCCCGCATACTTCCCGGCGGCCGTCATAATCCCCGCCTCGACCCACTCCAACCCCATGGCCCCTCCTCCCGTGTGACAACACGGCCAAGGAGACCCCATGACACAGGGGCAGAGTCAAGCGCCAATCAAAGGTGCCGTGGCCGCAACCGGGCCATCGGAATCTCGATCCGCCAGGGTCGGTCGATCTTGATCGCGTCGGTGAAGGTCCCAGACGGCTGGTAGACCTCGTCCTCGAACTCGAGTTTGTAGGTGTGCACGGTAAGTCCGCCCTCGATCTCCACCAGCCAGTAGAACGGAATGCCGGCCTTGGCGTAGAGCGCGGGCTTCATCACTCGGTCCATGCTCTGTGAACTGGGCGAGACAATCTCGACCGCGAGCACGACTTCCTGAGGCGCGTAGAACCTGGCTCGGCGGCTGGCCGCATCGTCGGTGGCGACGAGGACGTCCGGAATGAAGGACCGGCGAGGGCTGATTCGTACCTCGACGGCCTGCGTGACCTGGAGGTCACCTGGGCAGGTCTCTTCGAGGGCCACCATGAGCCGCGCAGCGATGATTTGGTGAATGTCCGTGGGGGAGGGGGACACGAGAAGCACTCCATCGAGCAATTCACGGCGGACGCCGTCTTCGGGCAGAGCATCAAGATCATCCGTGGTCCAGCCCCCAGCGGGCGGCAGATCGCTCAGCGCAGCGGTCATCACGGGCCTCCAAGAATAGGGTCGGTCACCCCTTAGCCGATCGTATCGGAAGATCTCGTGGGGGTGTGCTCGCGTCGCACCCGGTGACGGGGCAGGATATGCGTTTGTGACTGACGACGGGGATCGGAGCGTGCCCGGCAAGGGCCTGATCAATGGGCTCGCCGTCACGTTCAAGACGATGACCAGGCGCTCGACCACCCAGCAGTATCCGGATGTCGAGCCCGACCTGCCGCCGCGCAGCCGGGGCGTGATCGCCCTGCTCGAGGAGAACTGCACGGTTTGCATGCTGTGCGCCCGCGAGTGCCCCGACTGGTGCATCTACATCGACTCGCACAAGGAAGAGGTCATCGTTCCGGGTGCGGCCCGCCCCCGGCAGCGCAACGTGCTCGACAAGTTCGACATCGACTTCTCCCTGTGCATGTACTGCGGGATCTGCATCGAGGTCTGCCCGTTCGACGCGCTGCACTGGACCCCCGAGTTCGAGTATTCCGAGACCGACGTCCTCAACCTGCTGCACGACAAGAACAGGCTTGGCGACTGGATGCAGACCGTCCCGCCGCCGCCCGCGCACGACGTTCTCGGCGAGCCTTCGAAGGAGGAGGCCACCGCGGCGCGCAAGGCGGCGGGCCCGGGCGCGGCCACGCCGGCCAAGACCGCAAGACCGGCAGCAGCGGTACGCCAGACACCCGCCCCAACCGCGACACCGGACGAGCCCAATGCCACGGAGGGCACACCGTGACCGTTGCGGACGCCCTCCTGCTCGCCCTGGGTGCTGTCGCGGTCGGCTCGGGCTTTCTCGTCGTGACCAGCGTCCACCTGGTCCGGGCCGGCCTGTACCTGGTGATCAGCCTGGGCGCGATCGCGGGCCTCTACCTGGTGCTCGGCGCCGAGTTGGTCGCCTGGGTGCAGGTCCTGGTCTACGTCGGCGCGGTGGTCGTGCTGTTGCTTTTCGCCGTGATGCTGACTCGGGCCCCGATCGGCGCGTCCAAGGATCTTGACCGCCCGGCGACCCCGGCGCTGCTGATCGGTGGCGGTGTGGGCCTGGGCCTGGCCGTCCTGCTCGTGGACGCGTTCCGCTGGACGATCTACCCGCAGGCCGAGACGGGCACGGCGGAGCGGATGGGCGAGCAGATCTTCGGCGCCTGGGTGTTGCCGTTCGAGGTGCTCTCGATTCTGCTGCTCGCGGCCCTGGTCGGCGCGATCGTGCTGTCCCGTCCCGACCTCGGCGCGCGCCGCCCGGCCCCCGTGACCGCCGACGTGTCGTCCGAGGCCAGCGTGCCCGAAACCGCGGAGGGCTGATGCACGCCGTCATCCCGTACGTCACCGCCGCGCTGCTTTTCGGGCTCGGCGTCTACGGCGTGCTGCGCCGGCGTAACGCGATCCTGGTGCTGATGGCCGTCGAGCTGATGCTCAACGGGGTCAACCTGATCTTCGTGACCGCCGACGCGACGATCCGGTCGGCGCTGGTCGGCGTGCAGGTCGAGGCGTGGGCCTATCCGAACGGCGAGCCGCACGCGGGCGCGGTCTTCGCGCTCTTCGTGATCGTGCTGGCCGCCGCCGAGGTGGGCGTCGGCCTGGCGATTGTGCTCCAGTACTACCGGTTGCGTCAGGCGGTGGTCGTCGACGAGGTGGCGTTGCATCACGAGCCGCACCCGGCCGATGAGCAGGTGGCCAGTTGAGCATCGCGGTGATCTTCGGAACGCTGTTGGTGGGCGTACCACTGGCGGTTGGTTTGGTGGGTTTGCTGTTGCCGCCCGGCGACGGCGACCGCAGTCGGCGCCGGGCGGCCGCCGCGTTGGGTATCGCCGGCGCTGCGATTTCGCTGGCCGTGACGGTCTTCCTGGTGCTGGTCGCGACCGTGTTCCCGCGGCATTCCGCGAACGATCCGATCGAGTTCAGCCACCGCTGGGTGCGGATCGGCGACCTGGATATCACCTTCGGCTTCTCGGCCGGGGCTGCCGCGCTTTACGTCGCGCTCGCCGTGACGATCGTCGCGCTGGCGGTGCAGGTCTACTCGGTGGCCTACCTGCACGACGACCCCCGCTACGCCCCGTACGCGGCCCAGGTCAGCCTGTTCACCGGGGCGATGCTGCTGGTCGTCACGGCCAACGACCTGGTGCTGCTGCTGGTCGGCTGGGAAGTCATGGGCGCCTGCTCGTACCTGCTGATCGGCCACGACCGGCGGCTTCCCGAGGCGCCCCGGGCGGCGGTGAAGGCGTTCCTGGTCACCCGGGTCGGCGATGTCGGCTTCCTGCTGGGCATCGCGATCCTCGGCGTTTCCGCGGGAACGTTCCAGATCTCCGAGGTGCTCGCCCACGACTACAGCCCGGGCACGCTGACCGCCGCGCTGGTGTTGCTGCTGGCCGGGGTCGCGGGCAAGAGCGCCCAGTTCCCGTTGCACACCTGGCTGCCCGACGCGATGGCCGGCCCGACCCCGATCTCCGCCCTGATCCACGCCGCGACAATGGTGGCCGCGGGCGTGTATGTGGTCTTCCGGCTTTACCCGCTGTTCGATCGTTCGCCCGCGGCGCTGGCCGTGCTCGGCGTCATGGCCGCGATCACGTTGCTGCTCGGCGCGCTGTCGGCCACCGCCCAGGACGACATCAAGCGGGTGCTGGCCTGGTCGACCGTGTCGCAGATCGGCTACATGACCGGGGCGCTGGCCGTCGGCTCGCCGGGCGCCGCACTATTTCACCTGCTCACCCACGCCGCGTTCAAGGCGTTGCTGTTCCTTGCCGCCGGCGCGGTCATTCACGCGGTCGGCACCAACCTGATGTCCCGGATGGGCGGCCTGCGGCGGCACATGCCGGTCACGTTCTGGTCGACCGCGATCGGGCTGGGCGCGCTCGCCGGGCTGCCGCCGCTGGCCGGCTTCTGGTCCAAGGAGAACGTGCTGGTCGCCGCCGCCCACGCGACCGACGGCGGCGGCGCCACCCCGGTCTGGGTCGCCTGGCTGGTCTGGATCGCCGCGCTGATCGGCGTGGCGGTCACGGCCTGGTACGCGACCCGGCTGCTGCTGCGCACGTTCTTCGGGGTGGCCCGGGCCGGGGAGGACGACTGGTCGATCGGCTTCGACGACGCCCGCTACGACCGCGGCTCGGCCCGCCCGCACGATCCGCCCCGGGCGATGCGCTGGCCGGTGATCCTGCTGGCGGTCCCCGCGGCGCTGCTCGGGCTGGTGGCGTACCTGCCGGCCTTCCGCAGCGCGCTCGAGTTGGCGGGTCCGCATCTCGATGTCGCCGTCCTGCTGCCGCTGGCGCTGCTTGTGCTCGGTGCCGGCAGTTCGTGGTGGCTGTGGCACGCGGCACCGGGTACGGATCCGGCCGTCGTGTTCGGCCGGGCACGTCCGGTGTTCGCGGCCGGCTTCCACCTGGACGCGGTGCAGGAAAGGCTGGTGGTGCGGCCGGTCCGCGCCCTCGCCGGCCTGCTGAAGACGGTGGACGAGCGGGTTGTCGACGCGGCTGTCGAGGGCACCGGGACGACGACCACCCGGCTCGGCACGCTGGCGGCTGCGGCGCATCGGGCCGCGCTGCCCCGGGCGGCGGTCGCCGTCTTCGCGGGCGCGCTGCTCCTTGGCGTCGTGGCGGCTTGGTGGGGGGCGGCGTCATGAACGAACGAAGCGAGCCGACGGTGAACATATGAGCTGGCAGCAGGCTTTGTTGATCTCCATGGTGGCCGTGCCGGCCGTCGGCGCGCTGGTGGTTGCCCTGCTCCCGGCCCGCCTCGACCGGCCGGCCAGGGTCGTCGCCACGGTTTTCGCCGGGGTGACGCTGCTGCCTGCCGCGCTGCTCGGTTTCCAGCGCCCGCCGCTGCGGCACCCGTTCACCAACGGCAGCACGCCGGTCCGGCCCTGGGTCGATTTCAGTGTCAGCTGGGTCCGTGCCCTGCACATCGACTTCCACCTGGGCGTGGACGGCGTTTCGTACCCGCTGGTCCTGCTGACCGCGCTGCTGACGCTGCTCTGCTGTGCGTACACGATCTGGAAGGTCCCGGCGGGCGGCTCCGGCCGTACCCTCGCTGCTCTGCTGTTGGTCCTCGAGGTCGGGATCCTCGGCACGTTCCTCGCGCTTGACCTGGTGTTGTTCTTCGTCTTCTTCGAGGTCGTGCTGTTGCCGATGTACGCGGTGATCGCCGGCTGGGGCGGCGAGCGGCGCCGAGCGGCGGCCCGCAAGTTCGTGCTGTTCACCCTGTTCGGCTCGGTGCTCCTGCTGCTGGGCGTCTTCACGGTTGTGGTCGCGGCCGGCACCGGCGACCTGCTGGCCCTGGCCGGCGGCCTCGGCCTGTCCCGCAACACCCAGTACGCGGCCTTCGCGCTGTTCGCGGTCGCGTTCGCGGTGAAGGCACCGCTTTGGCCGCTGCACACCTGGCTGCCCGACGCGCACACCGAGGCCCCGAC
>Ga0307512_10005946_pt1 | contig 12537 bp, 4 predicted proteins | sample 14_EM_MG_FD_200267 | JGI IMG/M metagenome (GOLD analysis project Ga0307512, IMG submission 200267) | Populus trichocarpa ectomycorrhiza microbial communities from riparian zone in the Pacific Northwest, United States - 14_EM | ecosystem: Host-associated > Plants > Roots > Unclassified | place... | reverse complement strand
AAAATCTTTGGTTTTTTTTTTTTTAATCCAAGCATAAACCAACATGTAACCCTCCCAATCCATAAATATATGTGTGTGTGTAGACGCACACACCCATTCATTTCTTTTCATGGTTATAAAAGAGAGGATGGTAAAGAGAAAACTTAAGAGAAGGACTGCCTAGTGGTGCGGAGGTCGAAGATTATAGAAAACTAGGCAAAGGAGAAACTAAGAAAGAGATTGTGGAATGCAGCAACTGCAAAGTTAGGCTTGTATAGATTTTTATCGGTTAATTTACAGGGAGGACGATTATCTATTGTTTAATTTACAGGGACTTAGGGACTGGTTTTTAACGGGCAGTCGGTTTATATAATTCCTTCCAAATTATCATCGGAATCCAACCATACATGCCGGAGGCTGGATTTGCTCGAGTTTCAAGTCAGGTGCGGTATGGAATGATTAAGGGCCTAATATCGAAGCCCATTTAACAAATAAAAAGACGTGCCTAGTCTCATGCTTGTTTAGGCCATTTTCTAATTATCGTTGTTTGGGCCATTTTGTTTAATGTAGGTGTTGAAAACTTGAGTCCAAATAAGATGCTCTAATGAAATAAGGAGATTATAATCACAAGGTCAACTACAGCTCTGCTTTCAGACAAGCCGACCAAGGCTTATTAACCATCCCTATTGTTTAATGAACGATCAATAGGAGAGCTACCAAATTACCAATATACAATAAGAATATATAGTAAACAACTAAGTGGGAAATTTATATTTTAAATTTTTGGAAGTATTATGAATCATGATCAATGGGATCCTGGGTCTTGCTCCCTGCCAGAGATGCACGACGCATCCTCTGCAGCAAGATTTGTTAAGGCGAATCGACAATTTCCAACATGAAATTGCCCTAGTTTGACTTAATAAAACAAATCCCTTGTATCTCTAGCTGCCTCTAGATAATGGCTCTAGTTCTGAATAAATGATCATGACTTGGCCTCCATGGAAATGGACTTAATCCTATCCAGAGACTCCATAACAACTCCAGTTAAAAAAAAAAAAAAAACAGCAGAGCAGCAGTTTTTCCAGCATATTCGTCATGCTAGCTCTGACCCAGACGGCAATTGCATATTCGTCATGCTAGCTCTGACCCAGACGGCAATTGCATATCCTAATGTTAAAAAGGGAAACACACAACTCGATTAGAGTTCCAATTAACCAGATGAACATACCACAGTAATCAACTAATGCGATGCATGAGTTATTTTCAAGAAATAAGGTTTGCTAGCTAATCACAGGTGAGTTAAGAGCACCGCTTCATCTTCCATTCAGAACTGTGAAAAAAGAGAAATGCCAAAAGCGTATGGGATAATTAGTACTGCCTGTATAAGCCGTGTAACCATCAAATCAAAAAGTGATCAATTTCTGTTCTGATACCCTCAAATTTGTCTTTACACTTGTGATTGTAAGAAACTCCAGATCAATATTGATGGTATCTCATATTTCATTTAGCAGAACAATCCCACGCCTACAAAATAATAAGAACCAAGAACTTCTTAAATCCAATAAGATGAGACATAAGAACCAATAATCAGTCATCGTTTTAATTAATGTCTTGCCTTTGTTAAAACTCAACCTTATAATTACCGGCCCGGGTAATCTAGCTCAGAATCTTTTCATCCCGAAGCCTTGACACCTTGCTAGCAAGCAATATACGGTGCAGTCGTACAGCTCAAGATGACAACCAGAAATATGGTGATTGCTCAGAATATAGTTAAAAACAGAGCTTTTTATTTGACAAACTATACAATACATGCTATACAAGGTAAGCATTCAGTACAAATTGATCAGAACCAAAAGCTACCATCTTCTATCAATCTGTTCAACATCCATAAGCACATCCCTGTCCCGAAACAATGGCAGAGTCACGCTCCTCGGTTTCGATGGTGGTAGTATAATCCCAAACCGAATAGTAGCCCAAAATTTTTGAGATTGAGAACAGACCATTTTCATCTCATCTTAAGGCTTAAATCTTTTGAAATTAAAACTTCAAACTCAATTAACAAATTCAATTGTTCCGGGACCTAATAACCTTTATTCTTGATCCAAGTGTACGGAAGAAAGGAGTTGAGGTTCAAACCCAACAACCTCTTCAATAAGGAAAAAAACTTGCTACCACGCACTAGGACGAAAGCTTAATCCTAATGAACTTTGTATTTCAAAGCACAACAGGAAAACCATTTTCTCCGTTGGGTGTCACAGGTAACCCATCGTAAATCTCATTCTTCTGCAGCTTTGGTAAAGCAAGACTCCGTAGCTTCCTTACATATAATAGCTTCTTCCTTGCTTGTTCCATTACCATCCTTGCATGTCTCTTTAAGCGTATCTCTTCGAATCTAAAATTAAAGCTCTTCCCCTTTTTCTTCGGCTACACTAAGTGCCTCTGATAACTAGTTAAAGTCAAAGGATGCTTTGTCTGTGTCTTCTGAAACATCAAGTGCATTTCTTTAGGTTGTGATCAGATCATGAACTGGGTCCTTTTTCGGATTCTGGCTACGATGTGACAGGTAGCGATGGATCACTTGTTAATCTATATATCAAATAAAATCAATTACAAAAAGATTGAATTGTTAATGCAACAATTATAGTATTGATTTACTGGATGGGCTGTATGGCCTGGTATAGCCTGTCAATGCAACAAATAACGCGGAAGCCCTTAGTCCCATAGTACTTCTTTGGGCCGAAACATTTTTATGCCATTTTTTTTTCCTATCGTCGTTGTCTTGCTGATGTTTTCCTATTAAAGAAAAAAATAGATTTTGGTTTTCAACAAGAGAGACAAAATTGATTAACGAAGTGGTTATTATTGTATTCTTACGGTCAGCTACAGTCGCATTCAGACAAGGTGACAATGACATATAACCCACATCTTACTCACAGGATAAATTATATAATGCACTTCATAGTTTTTTTTTAATCTAAATGGATGGCGAGAAAGAAGGTAGAATTACACACAAATTTAAAATGACCTCCTCACTGCATTTATATATATATATATTAGGCCGAAACTGCAAAAAGAGGTGTCGTTGTCATAAAATAGTCTAATTCTTTTTGCTTTTAAACTGTCACAACTCACAATATATGTTGATCTTTTCCACTTCTTTCTGGGGTCTCCTTTTGACTCCATAAAATTAACTAACCTCTAACCTAGCAACCTGCTCTCAAGGAGTTGAATGGCCCCAGTCTGGCTAATATACATGCCATGACTTGCCGCACCAGCCAGAGTCTAAACGGGTGTTTGGTGCAAGGTTCAATCATCTTTTCGCTAAATAATATTTATTTTAACATATTTTTAATCTAAAAAATAATCGTTACCGCATCATAAACTCCCCAGATAAATCCTACCTACTAACACCAACCACCCCGAAAGAATACAACCTAGCTACTAGGCTAATACTATAAAGTGTTTTCTTGGTTGGTTCTTGTAATTATAATCAACCAACTCCCATGGGATTCGTTTATATTTTGAAGGGCTAGCCCTAAAGCTATAATATAGATTGCCACGTCTAAATATTGCATTTATCATATCGTTCACATCTATCTGCCCACTCACCCTTGTTCTTTAAGAGCATCGAAGATTTCCCTATAATATTTTTGTTGTCTTACGAATGCAATAATTGAGTTTCTGATTTATTTGGAAAGGCTAAAAAGAAGGCACGGGCTCTCAGTTTGTGAAGGCTTACCACTAAAATGTGTCGGCTAAAAGCATCACAAACAATTTAATTAAAAGGGTGCGTAAAGGCAGCATGATACATAGGAGATTACTTTATAAGAATTTAATTGGAGTAGGAATTAGGAAAGTTTGGAAGACATGTCGTAAAGTTACTTTGAAGCACATATTGCTGCTGCAGCAGCAGCTGATCTCAGGAAATAGGACTAATTCATGCAATGATTGTGCCCATAAGAAAAACAATATTGCGGTAGAAACAAGACATCACTGTGAACTCTTTGAGTGGAAGCATTCTCTGTGGAGAAAGATCAGTGGCAGTGAACTTGTTGGCAATATATCTAAAGTGACCAGACAACGGTGAGATACAAAATTAAAGTCTAAAATTAATCATTCCGAAACGCCAAAAGAAAAGACACATCACCTTTGAGTATAATAATTTTTAAAAAGGAAAAGGAAAAAGGAAAAGGAGAGACACCTGATATCTTATTCTTTTAAATATATTATGTTAATAAAGGGAAAGGAAGATATCTTTATTGAAATTTAAAAATAAAAATAAAGAAAGCAGACCATATGCGTTATTCAGTCTGAACCTAACGAGTTAATTAGCTATTTTAAATATTTACAAACACAACATATTAATCCATTTTTATCTCACAGAGAATAACACAACAAAAACATCATATCGGTATCAAAGTTTGTGAAGCTTGGATAGCTCCCAAGTAATCAGCGAAAAAGAAGTGGCATCCAACTTCATTTCTTCTGTGCTACTACTTTCATCACTGCATTTTCTGTAGGTTTCTAATAATTTCAAGGTGTGCTCCGAATGCGGTTTTTTTTTTTAAAGGATGTTTTTTAAAAATATTTTTAGTATAAAAAATATTAAATTATTATTTTGTTTTAGTATTTTTTGATGTGTAAATGTAAAAAAATAAAAAATTATTTTGATATATTTATAAGCGAAAAGTTATTTTGAGAAATAATTTCAAGCACACATTAGAAGGTGTTTGAGATAGTATTAGAAGTTGTTTTTCAAAGTATTTTTTCTTTTGGAGATATATTAAAATAATATTTTATTTTATTTTTATATCAGCACATTAAAATAATCTAAAAATATAAAAAATAATTTAATAAAACTTCAAAAAATGATGAAATGATAGTTCTCACTTCACCAAACAATCCCTAAGGTAGTGAAAGTGCCACAGTGATTCAAGTTTATATTTTTGTTATTTTTATGGATTTAACTACATTTAATGTTTTTAGAATTGTGTTCAAACGACATTTCATAAAAATTTAATTTTTTTATATTTTTAAATTATTTTAATATATTGATATTAAAAATAATTTTTTAAAAATAAAAATTTATTATATTTTTAAATAAAAAATATTTTATACACGCAGTATTATTTTGTCTTAAATTTTCTGCTTCGCTAAGCTTTGACAAATTTAAACAAATTACAAACATAGAATAACTGCACAAGTGAAGAGTCATCTTCTCTGTATCAATCACTGATAATAATTACATCCTACCTAACAATTTCCAATCTTCTTGTAAAATTTGTGATACTTAAAACTCGTATGGCAGCCACATATTTGCTAAAAGTTTAATTGTTTTTTAGTATTTTTAGATTATTTTAATGTTATATATTAAAAATAATTTTAAAAAATAAAATAAATATTATTTTAATAAATATAAAAAAAACATTTAGAAAACAATTACTATTACTGCACCAAATACTAACTTAGCATCGACTGACTAATAAATACTTCATGCTTGCTAACGATGCGTCTTGGCTTCTTACGTTGTAATGAAAAGACTTTAAATGGGTCATGTTTTTTGGACTCTATCACCATCATGGATTCGTGACTGTATTTTTTTAATACCATCTCTTTTAAACAAAATGGAAAGACGAACTGCTCTAATTATCTTGGATTTTTCTTTTCAGGGATCATTTGCTATTATTTGTGTTTTCTGTATTTTTAATTTGATGTTTTTAATTTATTGAATAACAATTTGTTTTTTTGTTTTCCCAATGCTCGAATCACTTGGATCACAATTTAGCAAGTTGAACTCGACCCATTTGAACCCATCGTGACCTTGGTTTGACTCTCACACCCTCTATGGCCAGGGCATCCAACTTCAGCCTGAACCCTAGGTCCTCCCGACCGTGGCCCAACCCGTGCTCCATTCCCGTTTAACCATTGGCAGTCTCATGTTGCCCTATCTTTCTCATGTTACCGTTGAAGCACACAGGAGTCCAAAAAGCTAAGCAATCAAAGAGTAGAGAAAATTCATCCTCCGTCAGAGTAATATAAAAAAAAAGCAAGTGAAAACAGCAGAAAAGTGCAGCAAACCAAACTCAGCCATTACCTTACTCCACACCCACAAAATACCTTCCTCCCAAGACAACCAAGGCACAATCCTCCCTCCCAAGAAAACAAAAGCACTAAAATAGCCGTATTACCATTAGTACACCTCAGAATTTTCAATCTTTTCCTCTCTGTTTTTCTTTCCTCGAGAAAGTTAGAAGGGAATTCAATTCCATTCCCTTCTTACAAACAAACCCATAAACAAAAGAAAGAAATAATTCAATTCTATTGTTTACAATTTTCCCATTTTGTCATGACTGAAACCATGGACACTACAACCTCAACAACATCAAAACAACCACAAATTTCTGAAATGTTTTCAAAATTTGCACTTGCTTTCAAGACCAAAACTTTCGAATTCTTCGCCGATGAAATTTCTGACGCCGACGAAGGCTTCTCCCTCCTTGACTCTGCCGAGGATTTTATCCCTGACCAGAAAGTCATAATCTTGAAACCTGACCAACCCTTGAATCAAAATCAAGAATTTTTGTCACAGCAAGAGTTGACAGTGAAAAAGAGTGAGACCCAGATCAAGCATTTAAATACCCAGCTGGCTAATACTTTGATTTCTTCAGTTTTTGCTAAAGTTTCTTCATTTGAAGCTTCTTATTTGCAGTTACAAATTGCACACGTTCCTTTTAATGAAGAGAACATTAAAGTAGCTGATAAGGCTTCAGTTTCAGTTCTTCAAAGGTTGTCTGATTTGAAGCAAGTTTATAGGGATATGTGTAAGAATCCTGATTCTGGTGATGATTTGCCAATTGGATCTTGCTTGGAAGCTCAAGTAGAAGAGAATCAAAGCAAGTTGAGAATTATGGGGACTGTTTCTAATAGTTTGCAAGCAGAGATTGATAAAAAAGATTGCGAGGTTTCGGCTTTGAAGAAGAAATTGATTGAGGTACAAAAGTCCAATTCTTTATTGTCTAAGAGGTTGCTCAGTAGTTTGAATTTGAATTCTGAGGTCTTGTTGACTGTTAAGGTTTTTGATTCTGTGCTAAATGATGCTTGTAGAACAATGCATAAGTTTACAAAGATATTGGTTGATTTGATGAGAAAAGCTGGGTGGGATTTGGATTTGGCGGCCAATTCTGTTCATTCTGATGTTGGTTATGTGAAAAGAGGGCATAATCGTTACGCATTTTTGTCTTATGTTTGTTTGGGGATGTTTAAAGGTTTTGATTTAGAAGGGTTTGGTTTGAAGAGTGACGGTGAGATTTTATGCAACGGGCATGACTCTGTTTCGGTTAAGAGTAATAGCGCGTTGAAGCAATTACTTGAGCATGTATCTAGCAATCCTATGGAGTTGCTAAGTATGAATCCTACGTGTGAGTTTTTGAGATTTTGTGAAAAGAAGTATCAAGAGCTTATACACCCAACAATGGAATCCTCGATTTTCAGCAATTTCGATCAAAATGAATTTGTGTTGAATTCATGGAGGTCACTTGGGATGTTCTATGAGTCATTTGTTAACATGGCTAGTTCTGTATGGACACTTCATAAGCTGGCGTTTTCTTTTGATCCCGTGGTTGATATTTTTCAAGTGGAAAGAGGGGTTGATTTTTCAATGGTGTATATGGAAGATGTCACGGGGAGATGCACCATGCCAGGTAAAACCAGGCTGAAGGTTGGGTTCACAGTGGTTCCAGGATTTAAAATCGGAAGAACAGCTATCCAATCTCAGGTTTATTTATGTGGCTCAACATGTACAGAATAATTGTTTATGTTTTCTGCCAAAGCAAAGCAATTTATGTTTTGCTTGGAATCTCTGCACTAAATTTGAACATCAAGGGTTTGGACTGTGGCCAAACTACAGGGGCACAAGAATCCGAAGGTAACAGGTCAGGGTTTTAATGCATACACCAGTTAAATATGCTCAAGGAGGAATTGGAAATATATATGCTCAGACAAACCAGCTATTTATTGTGCTGTTTCACCTGGCATTAAGAGCAACTATGGCATGCAGCTCTTGGCTATCTTTTGATGTGCAGTTATAGGATTATACTTACAGTTAGGTTGTGAATTTACACACACCTCCTTTCATCTTTCTTTCCTTGCTCCAAGTCCCGTGTAAAAATGGCTGTAAATGCATGTTTTTAACTTCTCTGTTTTGGTATTGATTGCAAGCTCTCTTCTAACTCACACTACACATAGTGCATTTGACCTTAGCCTCTTTAGATACATACAAATTTACTTGGAATGGAAAGTTGAGCAATAACATGGTTCTGTTCATCATAAATTGTGTGTTGAAGCTATTTTTGTTAAGTGCCTGAGAGCGCACTTCTTGGATATTAAGCCAATGGAGTGGGCAATATTCCATTTCCTTTTTATCCAAGTACTTTGGAGTTCTTTTAGGTTTTGGATGGATAACTTTCATCCATTTTGTCTTCCTTTTGGCTGTTTAGAATATCTGCATTATATATTATGTGAAGCAATTAGATTGAGAATCCATCTGTCCGTAACACATCTTCTGACTTGACCAATTGCATTTTAGCTTTTGCCAATGTTTTGGTTTTTTGATTTTATGCTTAGTTTGATGTGTCTGAACTTAAAGATTTTTCCCTCTTAACTCCACGTTGTATGTCAAAAAGAATGTTTTAGATAGAGTATCTTACAGATTTGGCTTCTTATTAGTTGCTGCACTGATTTAGCTGTTCCTTGGCTAGCTTGTTAATGTACTACATCTATTGGGTTTTTATGTTGCCATATGGGGTGATGGCTGAAATTATGAGTTCTTCTCTGCTGAATAATGTGTTAATGATTGTCTTTTTTGGGAATATAGACGTCCAGTTAGGCAATTGCATTGTTCAATGAATTATCTCATTACTGATAAAGGCATCGGGAATGTGGGAGCTGTCATCATTTGTTTACTCTGTTTTGTTGCTTATATGCACAAGTTTGTATCAGTGCTCAAGTTTGTTTTGCTCATCTCTGTAAAGCTGGTTTTGTGATGGGTTCTTCACTAATGAATGTTATAAAAACATATTCATGGTTGCTTTTTTCTTCTAGTCTTTTGTATTGAAATGAACAGTGGTGCTTAGGCCTTCTAATTAGGTCAATCAATTATTCATTCAATGATTTATTGCTCAAACTATCAGTAATTGCTTATCTGTTTTGTTTGCTTACATGCACAAGTTTATTTAGTGCAGATGACATGTTATCACACAGCATCCCCCTCCCCCTCCCTGCGTTCCCTTCTATGCTGTTTCTCCACCTGTTCTTGTTTCGTAACTATTCCTATACTGTTGTTTGTTCGAATGGATTAGGAGCAGGGTTTATGTTTCTGTAAAATAGTAGGTAATGAATCATTGTGGAATATCTAGTTTACTCTTCCATGGTTCTGCACTTCCATTAGGGTTCAACATAATATACCATAAAAGTCTGTTGGTTAATAATCAACTATCCCAGGCACCCCATGAGGAGCGTAGTTCTCTGGGCATCCTTTCTCTTTGAACATTAGTTCAGGTTACTGCTTTTATACAGCTGGTTGAACAGATATACTCCCAGTAATCTGTAATGTTTTAGTTGTTGGGTGTCCACTTTTAGTGCACATTTAAAACTGGAAAAATTAATCAGTATTCATTATATAGTTGACACCAGACACCATTAACTGGAAACCTGGTTTGGCTTTTGTTACATGCTTAGATTGTGCCCTATTTAATTACTCCTTTTTTTGCTCCTTGATCCTGTTCTACTTGCTATGGATGCTTCATTTTAGAAATCCAGTTATGAAATCTGTATCAGCAACAAGGACAAGCAACGAAGTACAAATTGTTTTCACTAAAATAAAGCTCAGCTGTGTGGATCATGTGCCTTAAACATGTCTTATTTCGTTCGGAAGAAGGATTCACACATCTCTACCTTTAGTTTTTCAAAACCTTTCTGTTTATGGAATGCTGATGTAGTTTATCAGGACTAAACTCCATTCTTTTTGCTGCTTGCGTCCTTCCATTGGTGATGAAGCATTGAAAAATATTTCAGATAGAAATTCAGCTTTGCATGACTGCCATCTAGATTAATGGAGTGATAGGCTGACCTTTGGTTGATGGATCTGACCTGATGGATGAATGTTCGCCTCAAAAGCAAGTCCCCTGAAAAATATGGGATTCTTTTAATACTTTAAGTTGATAAATATAGGAAGATAAAATAATATATAAAAAGAAAAATAAATTGAAGTTGTAAGGATTTTGATAGACAGGGTTGTGTGTATCAGGTTTAAATTCCAATCCAGCCCAAATGGCCGGAAAAAATCCGTTGTTACAGCCGTTTGGGCCTGAATTTTATTTTATTTAGTGTGTGTTATCAATTGGGTTTCTCTAATGAATGCAATGTGTTGGGGTTCTTCTGGAATGATAAACAACAATGATTTTATTTATTACTGCTAAAGGGATCTGGATATCTTCTGGGAACAATCAGTATTTGCTTTTTTAATATCAGTTTCTGCAAACCACCATCGCTGTTTTTGTTCGTTTCTGGAACAGAGATCTCCTTATCGGTCACGTTTTTATTGGTCCAGCCTTCATGTGAGTTTAATTATTAATACAAAGGTGGTCTTTGTTAGCCTTTTCATAAGATTCGGTTTACAAGTCAACTTGGTAACCCGTTGAAAAAAAACCTGAACCTGAAAGCTACAGGGAAAAAAAACTATATATATATATATTATCAACGAAGCTATTTGCATCTCTTGTTGTGGCTACACTATCTGCTAAACGAGACAGAACGTTGTTGATATATAGCGTTGGCCCAACCTTGTTCCACAAGAAGGCCCTGATTTTCCAGGCCAAGACCAAGCCCAATTAGTGCTTTTAAAGAAAAAGATAGCCCCAAACTCGTCCCACGTCAAGGCTCTGATTTCTAGGCAAGGCCCTGGCCCAGTATAGATAAGTAAATAAATTGATAATAAAAAATTTCTAAGAAAATGTGAACGATCAAATTCTACTAACAATGAATGTAATTCCTATAAATGCTTCTAGAGGATGTATTTGTGTTTGAGTAATCAGTCCGATCTAGAACCACGGGCAGATTCTTCTGATCTGAACGTCAACAATATCTTGAGAAAATAAAATACCAAATACGCTGTTGTTTTTAGGGGAAAAGACGAAATATTTCATTATCATGGGAGTAAAGCGTTGAGGAAACACCATTTAGGGGAAAAAAATTAGAATCAAGTTTTAATTCTCAGGGATCAAGCTGAAAATGTTAACAAAGGTGGACCAAAGTGAATATATTTTAAGTGATGGGGGTTAAAGTTTTTATCCCTAGGCTCCCATAGCCCTACTGCATGCTCCCTTGATTCGTGGTGGCGTGGTTGGATCTAGAATGTTTGGAATTGTTATAGCGTAGTTTAAAATGTTTTTTATTTAAAAATGTATTAATTTTTTTTAAAAAAATTAATTTTAATCTCAGCATATTAAAAATATCCGAAAAAACTAAAAAATTATTCATTTTAAGCACAAAAAAATCAAATTTTAAAGGAACGTGATTTGCCCTGCATTCCCAATCACTCCTTTGTAACTTGTTTTGCCCTAACCCTAATTCTTCTTTGCTGTAGTTTTATTGATTCAACATGGTTTGCCCTAACCCCTCTCATAATCAGGGAAATATTATCTATCTTTATCATTTTTATATATAATCGTTGATTTTTTATGCTTTATTATGTATAATATTTTGTACAATTAGATCTATAAAATAATTAATTTAAAAATAAAAAATCTTGACCCTAATCCTGGCACAATATTGATAAAAATTAAACTGTGATTCGATTCTAACTCGTTCAATTAGGACATCTAAGGCAATGCTTGTGAAACAGGACATTGATGGGTAGACAACACACAAAATAGAAGCAGAAAGTGATATTCATGCATCAATAGGGAGAGTAGCATGCACACGCGATAGGGTAAATATCTTAGTTTGTAATATATTATTGTTTTTAGACAATATAGAATTGAATTTTTACAATATATTTTAGCCCAAATGCAATATGTTCTTCCGATACAATCTTATTTTATTAAGTTATGACAAATATTCATTCCAATCTCTAATATTTTGAACATTTATCTTAAGACACATAAAAATACACATTTTCTTCCTCTTTTTAACAATCTATTTCACGAATATTCTTATTAACAAGAACTAATTAAAAAGGCAAATCATTGCCTACAAAGGAACACTATATATACTCAGCCTCGTTTGGTATTAATCCAAGTAATTATTCTTCTTCTTCATAACCTATCAGTTCCACTTTTAACTGATCAAACCAGAATGTTACTTTCCAAGTCATAGTTTTTTCCCTTTAAGAAGAAGAATCTTCTTCTTCTGCTGCTGATCATGTTCTTGTATTGCTTTTTTTTCCAAGTTGGGTTTCTTTCCCTCCAGGAGTTTAATGAATCCTTGACTTGAAAGAAAAAAAAAAAACAAGATGTTAATTTTGGCTTGGTACTGATAATCTACTCAACGGGTAATGCTCTT